>MDSZ01028283.1_pt1 | contig 43311 bp, 43 predicted proteins | sample 811201 | NCBI WGS metagenome assembly MDSZ01 (sample SAMN05326647, study PRJNA326480) | marine metagenome | isolation source: seawater | place: Indian Ocean: North | collected 2010 | reverse complement strand
CAAGCGTATGAATTGATTTCTAGACCTACAGAGATCTCAGAAATCATTGGTTTTGTCCAAGCCATAATTTACTCCTTTTTATGGTTTAGATTAATTAGCCCAACCGCGGGCTATCCTATATATACTCAAGCATTTATTAAGAAAACCTGATTTTTTTATTCATTCAGGATTCATTAAAGATGAGAAAAAATCATAATCTTTAATTTAAATATGAAAGAATTTTCCTTGCTTGATAACCTAATCTTTGTGTATTAAAAACTGGTTCTTCACAGACATATTCTGTCAGTCTGGTTCTTTGATCAAACACTCTAGTATTCCACTCTAACTTTGCATTAGCATCTACGTATTTTTTGTCTTTCAAGTCAATTTTTTCTTTTCTATATTTTCTTAACAATTTAGACGAATCTCCAATTGCTTTTCTAAGACTTTCTTGGCGTTCTACAAATTTTATAATACCTACATATTGTCTACTCCTTCTATCCTTTGCCTTTTGATAAAGACCCGCAAATAGATGGATAAGCTTTTCTTTTTGTGTAGACTTTTTTAATAATCCAAAATAGGTGTATTTCTTTGCAAATTCATCAATAATAGATACTCCTTCATTCTCTTTAAGCACAGGATTAGACAAAATATTTACGTATTTAATAACTTCATCATCCTTCCACCAATTTTTAAGAGAATCCTCTATCTCCGGTCCTTGCCAAATAGAACTCAAATTTAATTTCGGGTTATACACTTGATCGCATGGCCACTTTTTTGGTGGCTTATCAGGTGGCGCTGCTTTTAAAATATCTGTTGAAAATATAAAAACTAAAAAACAAATTAAAAAATTAAAATACTTCATATTCACTCCTTGAAATTATTTTACAATAAATTTTCCAACCATTCCTTTACTCTGTAATCTCTCGATTTCGAAATCATATTCTCCAGGTCTAATTGGAACAAACTTTATCTCGATTTCACCCTCTCTTTCAAATTCAATCTCATTTAAAATTGGGGCATCTATTTCCACTCCTTCGATTTCAATTGAACGGATCCAAATATTTCTAAAAAACTCATCAGCCTCTAACTCATATTCTTTGAAACCCATACTTGTGATTTCAAGTCTATAAGCTTTTCCAGTCTCCATATAAAAAATTTTTTGTGACATATCATAATCGCTCTTATCCGAACCCAAATTTAAAACCAATTTTTTTGATCTAATTGATAGATCCCCCTCTGCATAAGACAATGTTGGAAACTGTATTAAAAAAAATACCATTAATAAAAATTTCATATTATTATTTTCCTCCTTTTTTTTGAAGAGATCCTCGACCAGGATCATAACCTATAATTGATAGAAAAAGAAATACAGTGGTAAAAATTATTATACCTATAGTATATTCAAAATTAAATTGTGAATATAAGGAAAATCTTAAACATTCAACTGCATAAGTAAAAGGATTGTAAAAACAAACATAGTACAACCATTCGCTTGTTTCTTCAATTTTCCATAAAGGATATAATGCAGAAGAAGCAAAAAACATTGGGAAAATAACAAAGTTCATTACTCCAGCAAAATTTTCTAATTGTTTAATAGCCGAAGAAAGAAACATTCCCAAAGAGCCTAACATTAAACCAGAAAAAATCAATGCTGGCAAAAGTGTAAAATAACCTGTTATTGGCGGGATAATATCCCAGAAAGATGCAATAATTAAAAAAGCATAAACCTGTAATATAGAAACAAAAACTCCAGCTAGTAACTTTGATATTAATAAAAACCATCTTGGTATAGGACTAACTAACATAGTTTTCATACTACCCATTTCTCTGTCATAAACCATAGACAATGAACTTTGCATCCCATTAAACAATTGTATCATTGCAATAAGACCAGGGGCGATATAAACCTCATAAGGAATATAAGTTTCATATGGTGGAATTATTGCCACACCCAATACTGACCTAAAACCTGCAGCAAAGATTCCCAGCCAAACCAATGGTCTAACCAACGCAGAGAAAAATCTTTCTTTTTGGTGTATGAATCTTAGCGCTTCTCGCAAAACAATTCCTTTAAAACATCTAAAATATACAATAAAATTCATGACTTTATCCCAACAAGTTTGTTAAAAGCATCTCGTATGTTTTTTTGTTTTGTTTTTTTGATTATTTTTGAAACCTCACCTGACTCTAAAATTTTTCCCTTATCTATTATTACAACTTTTTCACCTTTGTCTATCTCGTCAATTAAATGAGTTGCCCATAACACAGCTAGTTTTTCTTTTTTGCAAAGTGATTTGACATGTTTTAGAATCATTTGTCTTGAACCTATATCTAATCCGACCGTGGGTTCATCTAAAAGTAACAACTTGGGTTTATGAAGAAGAGATCTTGCAATCTCGACCCTTCTTCTTTGTCCACCAGAAAGGGAGCGTATTTTACTTTTTAGTTTTTCAGCTAGATGTATTCGCCCGATTTCTTCATTTATTCTTAATTTTGCATCAGCTTTACCTATACCGTGTAAAGAGGAATGATAATGTAAATTTTCTTCAACACTAAGATCTAGATCTAGAGTTGGTTGTTGGAAAACTACACCAATATTTTTAAGTGCGCTAGATGATTCCTCTCTTACATTAAAGTTATGAATTTTTATTGAACCAGTATTATTGTTATAAAGACGGGTTATAAGAGAATAGAGAGTGGTTTTTCCTGCTCCATTAAGGCCTAATAAAACTGTAAAATCTCCAGGATTTATGCCAATACTTACGTTGTCAAGGGCTTTAAATTCTCCATATTTATGGGTTACATTTTTAATTTCAAGAGCAGAACTCATAGGATTCTAATGATATCATTCAATTTTAAGATTCTGGACTGATTACAACACCCCAAGGAAAACGACCAACTTTAACCGATTTTTTTACTTTAAGTTTATCAACATCAATTATTGAAACATCGTTACTTACGCCATTAGTGCTTAATAATGTTTTTTGGTCCGGAGTAAATGCCATTTGCCAAACTCTTTGCCCAACAAGTAAATATTTAAGTACTTTTTTTGTTTTTTGATCGATAACAGCAATTCTATTAGCAGGCCCTAAAGCAACGAATGTGTATTTTCCATCATTTGTGTGCCTAACACCAACGGGCTGGATGCTTTCCTCGTTAACTCCAGCGATCTCAAAACCAATTGTATGGGTCACCTTTTTTGTTAAAGGATCAATGACCTTTACTGTCCCGCCAATTTCAGCTGATACCCAAACTTCTTTATCATCAGGTGTGAACATTGCAACTCTTGGTCTAGCATCTACAAGAACATTCTCCGTAATATCTAGCGAACTAGTATCAATAAAGTGTGCCATGTTTGTTGTCTCAGAAGTGTTTACTAAAATTGTTCCATCATTTGTTAAACCCATACCTTCGGGTTCAACTCCTACAGGTATATCATCAATAATCATTTTATCATTCATATCGACGACAGTGACCATCGCATCATCTTCATTGGCAATGTAAAGAATGTCGTCTTCCGGAGATAAAATAAATAATTCAGGGTCTGGTCCTGATGGTAAATAATATTTTAGCTTCAGGGTTTCTGCTTCCCTAACTTCAACTCTATCGTCGTCAGATGCACAAATTAAAACTAATTTTCCATCTTTTGACATTATTATGCCTCGTGGTCTTTGACCTACCTCAACAGTTTTGATTACCTTCTTTTTTTTAATATCGATGACACTTACGGTATTATCTTTTTCATTGGTAATGTAAGCTAAGTTAGCAAAAGAATATTTTGCAATAAATATTAAAACTAAACTAAAAACAATTCTTATCATTTTACTAATGTATTAAAATTTTTAAAATTTACAAGTAGATTCAGGCTGATCTTTACCCATCGTATCCAATTCACTATGTGGATGGATATAACCTTCTTGCGGGGAAACAGAAACCATTGACCTTGGCGATGCTAATAAAATTGGTTGTCTCATTTGACCATTCCAAGATCTAAAGGAAACTTTTACTCCTTTATAAGCTCCAAGACCAAATTTTTTACCTAGCAAATAATTTTTAACTTCATTTATCTCATTACTGCCTGTTCTGGTTATAGCTTCACCTAATGACCGCACTGCAGTCCAAGCATGATAATCAACTTCTGTCATCCATCTGCCACTTTCTCTCCTAAATCTATTTTGCATTTGAGTTGCTCCCCATTGTTCGTGTGTTCTATGCCAAGACGTTGGTCTCAAACCCTGTGTTCCTGCAACTGGACGGGGATCCCAAGTTCTATATGGAAGATATTCTCCAAACTCTCCTTTTTCATCAGCGACGACCAAAACATCATACTTTTCTCCTTTTGTAAAAATAGGTACTTCTTTACCAGCTGTTCTCCTCAAATCTGCAGTAAAGTCCCATGTTTTATTTTTTTTAATTTTGATGTTAAATTTCTTTGCTGATTTCACCAAAGCTTCTGAATATTTTTTATCATTTTCATCAGGCCCGGTTATTAAAAACCACTTATTCCATCTTTTTTTAACTAAATATTGAGTTAAGGCATCTGAGAGCATTGAATAACTTGGCGGAATGTGAAAAAGATTATTTTTACAATTTTCGTTACGTAAAGAATCTGCCTTTGACCGAACGTTAATTATTAAAACCTCTTTTGCATTGGGGATTTCAAAAAGAGATTCTAATTCTTTTTCATTTAAATCAACTATAAAAAACTTATTTCCTGCTTTAAGTAATTTATCAAATTCTTCTAGTAGATTTTCATCCAATAAAACCCTATGAAATTCAGCTTTATAATCATGTCCAACAAATCTTCCAGTTGTTAAATTATCTTCAATTGCCAACTTCACTCCATAGAAGCCCTCATCGTCAAGGACAGGATCAAGGTTTGAAAGAACAGGAGGTGTTTTTCTTTCCTTACTTAAAAAAATAAGTTTTGTAGATATTGCAATTTCTTTGGAAAATTTTTTTTTCCCTCTTTTTTCCCTCTCCTTAAGCCTTTCCAAATCAGCTGCTTTTCTTTCTTCAAGTTGTTTTATCGAAAGCTCTCTTGACTCTAATGGAAAAGAGATAAAAAAAAGAAAAATAAAAAATTTATAAAATATCTTTAATCTCATTATTTTCCTTACTATAAATAAATTTTAGTAAATGTTAATCTAAAATTATATGAAAAAAAAAATTTCTACAAAACTTATTAGATCTGGTATTAGGCAAACTGAGTTTATGGAAACAAGTGAATCTTTATTTCTTACTTCTGGTTTTACTTATAAAACAGCCAATGAAGCAGAACTGGCTTTTAAAGAAAAAAAAAAAAGATTTATGTATTCCAGATTTGGTAATCCTACTATAGATATGCTTCAAAGAAAGTTAGCTGATATAGAAGAGGCTGAAGAATGTTGGGCTACGGCTTCAGGTATGTCGGCTGTTTTTACAATTTTTATGTCTTATTTAAAAAAAGGAAATAGAGTGGTTGCAAGTAGAGCTCTTTTTGGAAGTTGTCATCATATTCTGACTGTTATACTTCCAAGATTTGGGATTGAAGTTGAATTAATTGATGGTAAAAAATTAGATTGTTGGGAGAAGGCTCTAAAAAAGAAAACAGATATGATTTTTTTTGAAACCCCTTCAAATCCATGCCTTGAAATCATTGATATTGAAAAGGTTTCAGAGTTAGCAAAAATTAAAGGAGCTTTAGTTGTTGTGGATAATGTATTTGCAACGCCAATCTTCCAAAAACCAATAAAATTTGGTGCAGATGTTGTAATGTATTCAGCAACCAAGCATATTGATGGGCATGGTCGAGTTCTAGGCGGGGCGATTCTTGGTAAAAAAAAATACTGTGAAGAGTTCATAAAACCTTTTATAAGAAATACAGGGCCTGCAATTAGCCCTTTCAATGCTTGGGTACTGGTTAAAGGTTTAGATACCCTTGAGTTAAGAATTAAAAAGCAAACTGAAAATACAAAAACTATAATTAATTATTTAAAAAAATCTAAATTTATTGAAAAAATCTACTATCCCCACCTCAAAGATTCGCCTCAATACGAGTTAGCAAGAAAACAAATGTCTGATGGTGGTAATATTGTTTCATTCGAAATAACATCAAAAGAAAATAAAAAAAAAGAAAATGCATTCTCTTTTTTAAATAATTTGTCTTTAATAAGTATTTCAAATAATCTAGGTGATACCAAAACATTAGTGACTCACCCAGAAACAACCACACATCACAGGCTAACTAAATTGGAAAAAAAAGAACTATATATTTCAAAAAATTTAATTAGACTATCTGTTGGCCTGGAAGATCCAGACGATTTAATTAATGATATTGATAACTCACTCAAAAAATTGGAAAAGATTTAAATAATGATAAAAAGCTATAACGTATCAGTACTTGTTGAACCTATGTATTTAGAGGACCACTCTGACCCTATGGAGGATTCATACCTATGGGCATACAAAGTCAAAATAAAAAATAATGGCAATAAAAAAGTAAAACTTATAAGTAGACATTGGAAAATTTTTGATTCTAATGGAAATTTTAGAGAGGTTAGAGGAAAAGGAGTTGTTGGTGAGCAACCCACCATTGAGCCTGGAGATGAATTTGAATATACTAGCGGCACACCTTTGAGCACGAGCTCAGGTTTGATGCATGGAAGTTATCAAATGCAAAGTTTTGACGGAAAAGAATTTGAGGTAGCAATACCTGCATTTTCATTGGATATACCCAATAAACAAAACAAACTTAACTAGAAATGGAAAACTTAAAGTCTTCTTTATTCATTATTGGAAATTTACTTGTTTTCTTTTCTATATATTCTTTTATTCCAGGAGTAGTCGATTATTTTAATAATGGAACTGACTGGGTAGTATTTTTTGTAATATCAATTGTTTGTTTATTTACAGGATTAAACGTTTCTTTTATTTTCAAAAAAAAAGATAAAGACGTTGAAGTTCTTTCAGCTTTCTTGCTTACTTTAATATCATGGATAATTCTAACATTTATAGGAGCCTTACCATTTTTTTTAGGAACATCCAGTTTATCTCTAGCAGATGCATTCTTTGAGTCGATGTCCGGACTCACTACAACAGGTGCAACCGTTATTCAAGATCTGGACAATACGTCTAAATCTATACTAATTTGGAGAGCAATGCTTCAATGGCTTGGAGGGATAGGAATTATTGTAATAGCTATAGCAATATTCCCGATTTTAAAAATTGGTGGAATGCAGCTATTTCAAAGTGAATTTAGTTCAAAAGAAGAAAAAGTTCTGCCTAGAACCACAAAAATTGCTACTGGAATTGGATTTGTATATTTATTTTTAACAGTTATGTGTTCAATTCTTTTGTATTTTTCAGGTATGAGTTCTTTTGACAGCATTGCACATGGGATGACAATAATTGCTACCGGTGGATTTTCTACTAAAGATATGTCAATTGGGTTTTTTGATTCACTCTTCACTGAAATTGTAACTATTTTTTTTATGATTATTTCTTCGTTACCTTTCATTTTATTATTTCAATCGATTAGAGGTAAAGTTCTTGATATAATTTTGAGTTCTCAAGTTCAGTTTTTTTTAATCCTAATATCCGTTATCACTGTTTTAGTAGCTTTCTGGCTAAAAAGATATTACGAGGTAGACTTCTTACAATCATTGAGAATTTCAGCTTTTGCAGTAATCTCAATATCAACTGGGAGCGGTTTTAGTACCTATGATTTTAGTGTTTGGGGCTCCTTTACAACTTTATTATTTCTTTTTTTAATGCTAATTGGAGGATGTTCTGGTTCATCTAGTTGCGGATTGAAAATCTTCAGAGTGCAAATTCTTCTTAAATCATCTCTGACTTTAATAAAAAAAATAATACAGCCAAGAGGAGTTTTTATTCCGACTTATAATAAAAGTGAAATAAGTGAAGATATCTTAACCTCTGTTACAGGTTATTTTTTTCTTTATATTTTTATTTTTGCTATTCTTAGTCTGATTTTAGCATTCGATGGCCAAGGAATTTTAACATCTCTATCTGGAGCTGCTGCCACACTTGCAAATGTAGGGCCAGGCCTAAATGAATCAATTGGACCAAGTGGAAATTATTCATCAATATCAGATTTTACAAAAATTTTTTTATGCATTGGAATGCTAGTTGGGAGACTTGAATTATTCCCAATACTTATACTTCTTTCACCTCAGTTGTGGAAAAGATAATATTCAAATTAAGTTCAGGCACCATAAAAGTATTGCTTGGTGAGCATATAATCTGTTTTCAGCTTCTGACCAAACTAGCGAGTTTTTTCCGTCAATAACTTCATCTGTAACTTCACAACCTCTGTGAGCGGGTAAACAGTGAAGAAAAAATGTATTTTTATTTGTACTTTCAATGAGATCTCTGTTTACTTGAAATTTTTGAAACTTTTTCAATCTACCGGGATCATCTTTCATCCCCATTGATACCCAAGTATCAGTAACAATTACATCTGCTCCTCTTACTGCCTCAAAAGGATCTTTGAAGATATTAATTTTAGATGATTTGTACTTATTTAAAATTTTTTTAAAGGGAAAGTTATCTTCCGGGCATGTAATATTAAGATTAAAATTAAAATGTTTACATGAATGAATCCAAGAATTACAAACATTATTTCCATCTCCAACCCAACAAATATTTAAATCATCAAGGGTTTTGAAATTTTCCTGTAAAGTTAAGATATCAGCCATGATTTGGCATGGATGACTTTGATCGGTAAGACCATTAATTATTGGAACTGTTGAGAAATCTTTTAAATCATATAACTTCTCTTCATTTGAACCACGATACACTAAAATATCTACGTATTTTGAAAGTACTTTTATTGTGTCTTCTAAAGACTCTCCTCTTCCCAATTGGGAATCAGCATGATCCAAAATTACAACATCACCATTGAGTTGTTTCATTCCAACTTCAAATGAAACTCTAGTTCTTGTGGATGGTTTCTCAAAAATCATTGCCAAAATTTTTTTTTCCTTAAATTTATATTTGTTAAAATCTTTTTTTATTTTGTGACTTTCAGATAAAATAATATTTATGTCTTTTTTATCTATCTCGTCTAGATTCAAAAAATGTCTGAAATAATTTTTCATATGTTTCCTAAAAATTTGAGAATGCTTTATCAATTTTTGAAATTGCTTCTTCTACATGTTTCATTTCAAGTATCAGTGGAGGTAACATCCTAATTACGTTCTGACCTGCTTTCACAGTTAGTAACTTTTCATTTATCATAGACTTTATTAAAGTCTCATTATTTTCGACTGCTTCTAAACCAACCATTAAACCAATACCTCTGACACCAGAAACTAACTTTGGAAACTTACTTATTATCTCACTCTTTAGAAGTTTTCTTAGATTATATCCAACTTCTCTTATATGGTCTAAAAAATCTTCATTTAGAACAAAATTAAGTACTTCATTTGCTACTGCCATTCCAAGCGGATTACCTCCAAATGTCGACCCATGAGAACCAAGAGGCATAGATTTTGTTGTTTTTTTATCTAATAGTAAAGCTCCTATAGGAAACCCCCCGCCTATACCTTTAGCTACTGAGACTAAATTTGGGTGTAATTCTTTTACCCATTCTGTAGCAAGAAATTTTCCTGTTCTTCCAACCCCGCATTGAACTTCATCAAAGAATAATAAAATTTCATTATCTTTAGCTATTTTTTGAACATCTCTTAGATATTGTTTGTCCGCAGGTGTTATGCCACCCTCTCCTTGAACAGTTTCAATCATAATAGCTGCAGTTTCATCATCAATATTATTTAATATTTCATTAGTTTTATTGAATTCTACTTGTTTAAATCCACTTAGTAGAGGTTCAAAACCATCGGTTAATTTTGACTTACCACTTGCTGATATGGCGGCATATGTTCTTCCATGGAATGAGTTATTTGCACAAATTATCTTGAATTTTTTTGACCCCTTATCATTGAAATATTTTCTAATAACCTTCACACCAGCTTCAATAGCCTCAGTTCCAGAATTACAGAAAAATACCGAGTTCGCGAAAGAGTTTTTTGTTATTCTATCAGCTACTATTTGTTGTGTTTCAATTTTAAATAAATTTGAGCAGTGCCAAATTTTTTCTGCTTGGTTTTTAAGAGCTGATACTAATGAAGGATGACTATGACCTAAACTTGTAACTCCAATTCCACTTGTGAAGTCCAAATATCTTGTGCCTTCTTTGGAGTAAAGATAAACACCATCACCATGGTCCACTTCGATATCCAAAGGGTTGTATACGCCTAAAATACTCATTAAGATCTTAGTCCATAACCTTTCTTAAATACATAAATTGTTATCATTATAAAAAATATATTACTTATCAACATTATAACACAACCTAATAATAGGTTGCTTTCTCCTTGACCTAAAAATCCAAATCTAAAACCATCAATGATATAAAAGAAAGGATTCCAGATAGCTAAAAAATTCCAAAATTCAGGTAATCTTTCTATAGAATAGAAAGTGCCTGATAGAAATGTCAACGGCAAGATAATAAAGTTTGTGATTGAAGCCATATGATCAAATTTTTTAGCCCAAATCCCGCAAAGTATTCCTAATAGAGACAAGAAAGTTGAGGAAGTAAGAGCAAAATAAATTATTATAAAAATGTTATGAATTTTTATTGGCACAAATATATAAATCAAAGTATAGACCGAGAAACCCACCAAAATTCCTCTTGTAATACCTCCTAAAACGTATGAAAATGTTAGTTCTAATTCAGACATTGGTGGCATTAAAACATCAACTATATTTCCTTGTACTTTGGATATCAAAATGGATGATGAAGTATTGGCAAACGAGTTTTGCATTATAGCCATACATATCAATCCTGGTGCCAAAAATTCAGAATAAGAGTAATTATTATTTACAAAAAAGTTTCGATCCATAGATAAAGCAAAAATAAGATAAAATAAAATTGTTGTAACTGCAGGTGCAAGAATTGTTTGAGCGAATACATTAAAAAATCTTTTAACCTCTTTTTTATACAGGGTATAAAAACCAATCCAGTTAAAACCTCTAAAACTTCTTATTTTATACATAACTTGTAATTGCTTTATTTATTTGAATAATATTGTTAATTTATGATATCTGATTATTTAAAAAAATATTCAACTTATTATTTGTCACGATATTCTGTGACAAAGGAAAAATTTGAGAATATCTTAAAAAAAAAAATCACCAAGGATTTTTTAGAAAAAAAAATTGAAAAAGTTGAATGTATAAATCTTGAAAATCAAGTTGATAAAATTTTAGAATATTATGATAAACTAGGGTTTTTTAATGAAGAACGGTTAATTGAGATAACTTTTCAAAATTGTGTAGATAGAGGATACTCTAGACAAAAAATAAAGTATAAAATTTTTAATTGTAAGTTTAGAAAATCTCTCGCTTCAAGTTATCTGAATTTAAAGTTTAGTGACAATGAATTAGACCAAGTTCTCATTAAAAATTATTTAAAAAAAACAAAACTTGTTCAAAAACAAAAAAAATTAAATATTTCAGAAAAACAACTTTTTGATAAGATAATAAAAAAACTAGCTAATCAGGGTTTTAGTTATGAAGAATCAAATAAAGTATTAAAAAAAATTATTTTAAATGGAGAATTTTAGTAAAATATACGGGCTTCTAGTTTCAGCTAATAATGAAATGTTTTTTGGAATTTCACTATTTAATTTCTTGTCTTCACTGTTAACATTTCTTTTCTTTATAATTCTTAAAAAATTTATGAAAAAAATTCTTTTGACAAAAATGTCAATTTTTTTCAGATTTGAAAACAAAAACTCAAAGCAAGTTTTCATTAATTCTCTAGAAAGACCATCTGAATTTTTTGTTATTATTCTTGGATTTTTTCTAGCATCAAATATTTTAAACGCTCCAAGCAAGTTAAATTTATTTTTAAATAATCTTAATCTTTCTTTATTTACAATATTTATATTTTGGATAATCATCAAAATAGTTGAACCCTTGAGTCAAAAAATTAAAAATATAAAATCAATATTAACTAAGGACCTTTTGGATTGGATAATTAGTGCAATTAAAATTCTTGTTTTTATACTTGGATTTTCAGCTGTTCTTGAATTATGGGGTATAAGAGTTGGACCTATTATAGCAGGGTTAGGTTTATTTGGAGTTGCAGTTGCACTAGGAGCTCAGGATTTATTTAAAAACTTAATTTCTGGTATTTTAGTTTTAGTAGAAAAAAGATTTAAGAAGGGAGACGTTATATTAATCCAGAATGTAGTTGAGGGGTCTGTTGAAAAAATAGGATTCCGTTCTACTGCGATAAGAAAATTTGACAAATCACTTTGTTTTATTCCAAACTTCCAATTTGCCGAGAACGCTGTAACAAATATAACTGAAATTTCTAACAGAAGGATTAATTGGATAATTGGTGTTGAATACAAGAGTACTATCACTCAGTTAAAAAATATTTGCGATGATATCGAAGAATCGATACGCTCAAATAAATCTGATTTTTCAGTGTCGGATTCAACTCCAGTAATTGTAAAAATTAATGAGTTTGCTCCCAGCTCTATTGATTTACTTGTACGATGCTTTACAAAAACAAATGATTACCAAAAGTTTGTTGAAATCAAAGATCGACTGGCTGTGGAAATAAAAAAAATAGTCGAAAAAAGAAAGGCCTCTTTTGCTTTTCCTTCTCAATCTTTATATATTGAAAAATAAAGTTGATTTATCCAAAACTTTTTACTTTGCTATCAAAGGCTGTCCAGACTCCATCTTTACCCTCCCAACTTCCAGACGTTGCAACTTTTGAGTATTCTGTAGCTCTCGCCTCAAAGAAATTGGCGTGCTCAACTCCATTTAATATTTCTGTAAGCCAAGGCAAAGGATGTTCTTTAATTCCAAACATTGGTTCCAAGCTTAATTGCTTAAGTCTCCAATCAGCTATGTACCTAATATAATTTTTAATGTCAGACGGTTTCATTCCCTCAACGGGACCCATTTCAAAAGCCAGATCTATAAAATTATCTTCTAATTCAACTACTTTTTCACAACATTCTATTATTTCTTTTTTTAATTTTGGTGTCATGCATTTTGTTTCTTTAACAAACTCATGGAAAAGTTTTACCATACCTTCACAATGCAGTGATTCATCTCTTACAGACCATGTAACAATCTGACCCATACCCCTCATTTTATTATGCCTTGGAAAGTTCAGTAGCATTGCAAAACTAGCAAATAGTTGTAGTCCTTCAGTGAAGCCACCAAACATTGCAACTGTTTTGGCTATCTCATGATTTGAATCTACTGTAAACTGTTGCATATAATCATGCTTATCAGACATTTCTTTATATTTCAGGAAAGCAGAAAATTCTGTATCAGGCATTCCAATTGTCTCTAATAATAAGGCATATGCAGCTATGTGCACAGTTTCTATATTTGAAAATGCAGACATCATCATTTTGACCTCAGTTGGTTTGAAAACCTGAGAATATCTCTCCATGTAATTATCATTTACTTCAACATCAGATTGTGTGAAAAATCTAAATATTTGGGTTAGAAGATTTCTTTCATTATCATTTAATTTAATTACCCAATCTTTACAGTCTTCACCTAATGGAACTTCTTCTGGCATCCAATGAACCTGTTGTTGTCTTTTCCAAAAGTCGTAAGCCCAAGGATATCTGAATGGTTTATAAGAATGTGATGATGTTAATAATCCAGGTCTACCTGCTTCAATTTTTTTTTCATTTCCATCCATTTTTTTCCTCCTTTATAATTTTAATAATATTTACTGACAAGATAAACATTCCTCATAATCTGTTTTATCTTCAACTATATTTTTAGCTGGCCAATTTTTCGTATTATCAGCTTCAACTCCTGCATAACTTGCTCTTTGAATTGATTTGGATCTGCAATAGTATAGGCTTTTTATTCCTAGTTCCCATGCTTTCCAGTGTAACATCATTAAATCCCATTTATCAATGTCAGCTGAGAGATAAAGATTTATTGATTGGCTTTGACATATATAAGGTGTTCTATCGGCTGCCATTTCCACAATCCATCTTTGATCAATTTCAAATGCAGTTTTAAATATGGATTTCTCATCCTCGGTTAACTCAGATAAATGACAAATTGAACCATCGTTTTCCAAAATACTTTGCCATACACTTTCATTATTGAGTCCTTTTGAAGCGAGTAATTCCTCAAGATATTTATTTTTCACCGTAAAAGAGCCAGAAAGGGTTTTGTGTGTGTATATATTAGCTGGAATAGGTTCGACACATGCACTTGTTCCACCACAAATTATACTTATTGAAGCAGTTGGAGCTATTGCTAATTTATGGCTGAACCTTGCCTTCACTCCCATTTCTTGAGCATCGGGACAGGCTCCTTTTTCCATTGCTAAAATCAATGAAGCTTTGTCTGCTTCTTTTTTCAAATGTTTAAAAAACTTAGAATTCCAACTTTTAGCTAATGCGCTTTCAAATGGCACACCTTTTTTTTGTAAAAAACTATGAAAACCCATCGCACCTAATCCAACTGAACGCTCCATTTTAGCTGAGTAAACAGCGTTTTTCATTGAGTCAGGCGCATTTTTAATAAAATCATCTAAAACATTATCTAAAAATCTCATTATATCTTCTATAAATTGTGTTTCCTTAGACCATTCTTCCCATTTTTCAAGATTTACTGATGATAAACAACATACAGCTGTTCTTTCTTTACCATGATGATCCAATCCTGTATGAAGCATGATCTCACTGCAGAGATTTGAAGTTTTAACATTCATACCTAACTTTCTTTGATGCTTTGCCATATTTTTATTAACTGTATCCATGAAAACTAGGTAAGGTTCCCCTGTTTGCATTCTGGTTTCAAGAATTTTTTGCCAAAGTTCTCTTGCGTTAATTTTTCTTAATGTCTCATTTGTTTTTGGACTTCTCAAACAAAATTCTTTGTTATGCTTTACACACTCCATAAACTCATCGGTTATGTTTATCCCGTGATGAAGGTTTAAACTCTTTCTGTTAAAATCTCCGGAGGGTTTCCTTATTTCTAAAAATTCTTCAATCTCAGGATGATGAATATCAAGATAACAAGCAGCCGAACCTCTTCTTAATGAACCTTGTGAAATTGCCAGAGTCAAAGAATCCATAACTCTTACGAATGGAATTATTCCAGAAGTTTGTCCCGATTTTTTAACTGTTTCACCAATAGAACGAACCTCTCCCCAATATGTTCCTATTCCACCACCATTTGATGCTAACCAAACGTTTTCTCCCCAAGTAGATAAGATTCCGTCAAGACTGTCATGAACTGTATTTAAAAAGCAAGAAATTGGTAATCCCCTTTTGGCACCTCCATTAGAGAGTATTGGAGTTGCTGGCATGAACCATAATTTAGATATATAATTATAGATTCTTTGAGCATGGGAATCATTATCACTGTAACATTTTGCGACTCTCATGAACATATCCTGAAAACTTTCATTGGGAAGCAGATATCTATCTTCGAGAGTGGCTTTGCCGAACTCAGTTAAGAATCTATCCCTGGCTCGATCTACCGTTAAATCAGATGGACTAGTCGTTAATTTTTTTTCCTCAAGCTTTTCTTCAGCTAAATTTAGAACATTTGAATTTGTTTGGTTCATTAAAAATTTCCTACCTAAAAGTTATAAACACAACATATAGTAATAAAAGTAGAAATATTGTCAACCTATAGTATTAAAGTTTTATTATTTTCAACTTGGCGTGCCCGGAGAGAGTCGAACTCCCAACCTTCTGATTCGTAGTCAGATGCTCTATCCAATTAAGCTACGGGCACTTAAAACAATTTATATAATAATAAAATTAAAAAATTTATAAATTTAAATAAAATAATTAATTTTATTAAAATTTTTTTTTGTTTATTTTAATATTTTAATAGGCTATAAATTATTTAATTAGACATATGTTAACATTATTATAATTATAAGCTTAAAAAATCATGATCAAAAAAATTTTAAACTACTTCACACTAGCACTTGCCTTATTTGTATACTCTTGTACCGGTGTCCAAGAATACGTTTTTCCATCATTGTCAGATGAAGAGGTCGCAGCTCCACCAGCACTCGAGGAAGTTCCCTCGGCTGTTCAAGATTTAGGTCAACAAGCAAATGCTCAAGAAATTCCTCCATCTCAATATGCTCCACCCCCTACAATGACTGCACCGCAGGTCGTCAACGATACAGGACCAACAGGTACTTTTGTAGGTGGTAAAATAAACCAATTCAGAGCGGACTTAACAAGTATTCAGAATGCTATTTCATCACATAATAATGATTTTCTTAGATTTAAAGATCTTGTTGATGAACAAACTTCCGTTTACCAAGGCCTTTCAAGTGCTATTAGATCTAGACTTCAAATTGGAACTACACCGGGCAACCCTATTTTAGTTGGTCAGTGGAACGATGCCCAAAGAGCACTAGAAGACATTCAAAATAATGTTAACAACCTACAAATTGTTAATAATAGAGTTACGGCAGATGCTGCACTCATTGGTCATCTAAAAAATGCTATAGATTCAAGTTTTTTTATTTCAGGAGCTATTGATGAGGACCATAACCAACTCAAGGTTCTAAAAGATGATGTGCAAAGAACATCAGTTTTGTATGATCGTTTAATGACTGAGCTTGAAGAAAAAATTACCAGAGAGATTCAAATTCTTAATGATGAAAGACAATATATGAAACAACTTGCTGAAGATGTTGAAGTTGGTAAATTTGGTGGAACAGTTAGCACACCTCCAACAAAATCTTCTGGTGAAGCTCAAAAAAGTGATTTAAGTACTGTAACTAAACAAGCCAAAGTTGTTCCCGTTAACTACGATAATGCAATCTTAGTTATTAAATTTGATGATTCTAATTTCGACTATTCTGCTGCTCTATTTGAGTCAATCTCAGGTGCTTTAGAGCAAATGCCCTCAGCTGGTTTTGAAGTGGTTGCAGTAAGTCCAACTGGTGGCTCGAGCTATGCGGATAGAGCAAGAAGTAAGGCTGCAGATGTTTTCTCTAAGATTGTAGAAATGGGTGTGCCTACTGAAAGACTATCTATCGCATCATCAACTAGTTCAACAGCTCAAGCTGAAGAAGTTCATATTTATTTAAAAAATTAATCATTTACTTCAAGAAATCTTCCTTCAAAAAATCTAATTTTCTTATTCAGGCGTAAATTATCTATCAATCTAACTCCATCTATATTTACAGAAATAAATATTCTACAAATGTTAAATTTATCATCTGGAAAATTTAAATCTTTTTCTTTCAGAATCTCAAGATATTCTACTTTTTGTATACCATTATTTTTCAAAGAGTTTTTAATTTCATTAATCCTAGTTAATTTAAAATTCCCATTTTTTATTTCTCTGATTATTTGATTTAGTGTCTTAGGAATCAGAGTGGCTAAAGAAAAATCATTTCTTAATAGTTTGTTTCTTGAAGAGTAGGCAACATTATTTTCGTCTCTTACAGTAGGTAGAACTTTTACTTTAACGACGTAACCTAAATCCTTTATTATTTTTCGTATAATCAAAGTTTGTTGAAAATCCTTTTCTCCTAAAAAAATAAAATCAGGATTAATCAAATTTAAAAATCTTATTATAACAGATGATACTCCTTCAAAATGACCTTCTCTAAACTTGCCACAAAGCTTTTTAGAAAGATCTCCTAATTTTAATGAAACCTTATGATTAGATAAAAAATTAGCACCTGGTGTAAACAATAAATCAATTTCTTCTTTGATAAGTAAGTTTTTATCTTGCTCTAAAGTTCTTGGATATTTTTCAAAGTCACTGAGATCATTGAATTGGAGTGGGTTAACAAAAATACTTACAAGAGTCACACTATTTTTTTTTTTCCCCTCTCTCACAAGCTTTAAATGACCTTCATGAAGGTTACCCATGGTTGGAATAAAGTTTATTTTTCTTCCTAATTTTTTAAATTTTGAAAGTTTTTTAGACAAGATATTTGAGTCATCAATTAATAACATTGTTTTCTATTAGGATAATTTTTATTTCTTACATCATTAATAAAATTCTTAATGGGTTTTCTTGCTTTTTTAAAAAATTCAAAATATTTCTTTGAGAACTTAGAGGAAAATTCGGTCATACCCAAAATATCTTCTGTTACAATTATTTGACCTTTACATTTAGCCGAGGCACCAATACCAATTAAAGGTAAAGTTGTAGAATCAATTAAATCATCAACCACATTCTTAACTGTACATTCAATAACAACCGAGAAAACACCAGATTCTTCTAGAGCTTTAATATCTTCAAATAACTGCCTCTTTTCACTAATCTTTTTTCCGTAAACTTTTGGTTTTCCGTACAAAGATTGAGGTAGCATCCCAAGATGTCCCATTACATTAATTTTATTCTTTGTTAAAAATTTTATAGTTTCAGATAGTTTTTGACCTCCTTCTAATTTTACTGCCTTTGCACCAGAAGATGAAATAATTCTTTTTGCATTTTTTAAAGCTTCATATTTTGAACCCTCATATGATCCAAAAGGCATGTCTACTACGATAAACGACTGTTGAGTGTTTTTTACCACACAAGCTGCATGTCTTATCATCATTTCCATGTCTACTTCTCTTGTGCTTTTAAAACCATAAAGAACTGGTCCTAAAGAATCTCCAACTAAAATAATATCAGCATAAGCATCAACTAATGATGCTATGGGTGCTGTGTAAGCTGTAAGACAAACAATAGAAGATTTATTAAGTACTTCTTCTAATGAAGTCCGTTTATTTTTTCTTTTTGGTTTCAAGACGTTCCTATAAAATATTCTTTAATCAGATTTCTAATAAACTATACTTTCATTATGAAAAAAAAAATAATATTTTTTCTTATAATATATCTAACAGCCTCAATTGAAAATCTCTATCCAAATGATATTTATCACACAATCCAACCAGAAGTATCTTCTAAAAAAAAATTAAAAACTAAATTAAGATATGGAAAATTCAAAAGCTTTGTCGTAGTAACGGCAAATGACTATGCAACGAAGTTGGGGTATGAAATCCTTGAAAAAGGTGGAACAGCTGTAGATGCCGCAGTAGTAATTCAACTAGCCCTAGGTTTGGTTGAGCCTCAATCTTCTGGTATTGGAGGAGGTTTATTTATTACATACTTCGATAGTAAAACCAAAGAAGTTTTAAGTTATGAAGGAAGAGAAAAAGCACCTCAAAACTTGAAAGATGAGGTTTTTCTTGACAATGAAGGAAATCCCAAAAAATTTTTCGATGCAGCAATTGGAGGTGCAGCAGTTGGTGTGCCAGGAACTTTAAAAACATTGTATAAAATTCATAAAGATTACGGCAGTTTGAAATGGGATGAAATAATCAAGCCTGTGATAAAATTATCAACTAATGGATTCATTCCGCCCAATAGATTAATAAATGCATTAAAGAAGGAAAAATTCTTATATAAAGTCTATCCTGATTCAATTTTTAGAAAAATATCTGAGAATCCTAAAGAGAACTTTTTAAACGATCAATACACCAAAACCCTAAAAAAGATTGCTAGGAATCCAAACTATTTTTATACTAATGAAATTGCACATAACATAATTGAAACAGTAAGAAATTCAAAAAACCCTGGGCTTATAACTTTAAAAGATTTAAAAGATTACGAAACAACAAAAAATAAAGCTCTTTGTTACAGATTAGATAACGGATTTAAAATTTGTGGTCCTAATCTACCATCATCTGGAACTATATGCTCTATTCAGGCATTGATATTATTTGAAAATTTATTTAATAAATCTCAGATAGACCTAAATGAAATCCTTAGTATTTTAAATTTTATATATTATCTCAGGGATTTGGAATTAGCTGATGATGAATTTGTTTATATTAACAAGAGTTATCTATTCAACAAAAAAAAACTTTTTGATAATTATAGAAATTTTAAGAAAAATAAAAATATTGTATCAATTAAAAATCTTGAACAAGTATTTAACTCAACAACTCATTTTTCTGTTATAGATAAAAATGGTAATGCCTTATCCGCAACTTCTAGCATTGAAAGTTCTTTTGGCTCAAGACTTTTTACTAATGGATTCTTTTTGAATAATCAACTTACAGATTTTGATTTCCAAAAAACAAATACATTGGGAAAATTAAACAAAAATCGTCCCCAAGGTGGAAAAAAACCATTAAGCTCTATGGCACCACTATTAATATTTGATGAAAAAGATAATTTTGTTCTCTCAGTAGGATCTCCTGGTGGAAAAGCAATAATATCTTATGTATTAAAATCATTAATACATGTATTGTTTCAAAATAAAAGCATTAAAGAAGCAATTGAGAGTCCTAATTACATAAGAATAAAAAATAAAACCTTTATCGAACATGAAAAATTAAAAAAATATATCAAACATGAAACTGTAAAGAGGAACTTAACAAGTGGCATATCTATTATTAAAAAAGAAGAGGATTATTATTCTGCAGGAACTGATTCAAGAAGAGATGGAACAGTAAGGGGAAAATAAAAAATTATTTTACAAAATTAATTTTGTGTTATAAAAATATCAAAGATATTATGAAAAGAACATTTCAACCAAGTAATAAAGTAAGAAAGAATAGGCATGGGTTTAGGTCAAGAATGGCCTCTCCTGGTGGAAAAAAAGTCCTTACAAGGAGAAGGCAAAAAGGAAGAAAAAAACTCTCTGCATAAAAAACTTCATAGACTAAAAAAAAGAATTGATTTCTTATTTGTAAGAAAATCTGGCAAGTCTATAAAGGGGAAATACTTCATAATAAATTACTTGAAATCAAATAAACCTGAGATTAAATTAGGCATAACCGTCTCAAAAAAAATTGGGAACTCTGTAACAAGAAATTATATCAAAAGAATTATTAGATCTATTAATAGAAATAATCTAAATGAAGTTCCAGAAAATCTAAATTTTGAAATTATACCAAAAAAAAAAATTGAAACAAAAAAATTTTTTGACCTGGAAAAAGACTTCTTAAATCTTATGAAAAATTTAGAAATTTAAATTATATTGAAATCCATATCACTATCCTATAATAATATTCTTTCAGATGGATAATCAAAAAAACTTATTACTAGCCGTTATTTTCTCTCTTATTGTTTTGATAGGGTATGACTTTTTTTTCAACCCCAAAACGCAACAAATAAATAATCCCATAAATGATAAAAAAATAATTTTGAAAGATAAAGATCAAGACATACCCGTTTTAGATAGTAAGAATCCAAAAAAAAATAAAGAGTTTAGAGAGAAAAGGATTAACTTTAAATCACAAAGACTTGAAGGTTCAATTAATTTGTATGGTGCCACCTTTGATGATTTATTATTAAGAGATTATTTTAAAACAATTGAAAAAAAAGAGAAAATAAAAATTCTTTCTCCAGAAAGCTCTAATCAACCTTATTTTCTAAGGCTTGGGTGGGCCTCAACTGACAGATCAATCCAAATGCCAGATAAAAACTCATTATGGAAATCAAAAAAGAAAAATTATGAAGAAGATGATGTTATTGAATTATTTTGGGATAACGGAAGTGGACTTAAATTTAAAAGAAACATAAAAATTGATGAGAATTTTATTGTCCTTGTGCAAGATGAAGTTATTAACGAAACAGGTAAAACCGTAGATCTTACAAATTTCTCATACTTAAGAAGAAAAAATTATAGACCTCAGAATAAATTCTTCATCCTTCATGAAGGGCCCCTAGGCGTATTTAATGACACACTAAAAGAAGTCTCATATGAAGAGATAGAGGAAGAAAATGAAATTGTAGAAACAACAAGAAATGGTTGGATTGGCTATACTGACCATTATTGGCAGGTTGCTATTTTTCCTGAGAACGAACAACCTTTTAAAGCTAGATTTAAAAATCTTAAAAATGATCCTAACTCTATTCAAATTGACTTCATCAATGATACTATTGAAACCCTAAAAAATAATGAAAGTTATAAAGTCAAATCATTTATCTTCGCCGGTGCAAAAGAAGTACCTTTAATTGATAACTATATAAATGAACTAAAAATTAATAAGTTAGATTTATCTGTTGATTTTGGATGGTTTTATTTTTTAACAAAACCTTTATTTTACGCATTACATTTCCTATCAGGGCTTTTTGGAAACTTTGGAATTGGTATTATCATTTTAACAATTTGTATAAGAATTGTTCTCTTTCCACTTGCAAATAAATCTTTTAAATCAATGAATGCAATGAGAATTCTAACCCCTGAGATACAAAAACTAAGAGAGAGATATAAAGATGATAAGGCAAAGATGAATCAAGAAATGTTTGCTATGTATAAAGAAAAAAAAATAAATCCTGCATCAGGTTGCCTACCCATATTAATTCAAATCCCTATATTTTTTGCATTATATAAAGTTTTATTTGTTTCAATAGAGATGCGACATGCACCCTTCTTTGGATGGATAAGAGACCTCTCAGCTCCAGACCCAACCAGCATATTCAACTTATTTGGCCTTATCCCATGGACTCCGCCTTTATTTTTAACAATTGGAGTATGGCCATTATTAATGGGACTCTCCATGTATCTTCAACAAAAGATTAACCCCCCGCCTCCAGATCCAATACAAGCAAAAATCTTTATGATGTTACCAATAATTTTTACCTTCCTCTTGGCAACCTTCCCCTCAGGAATGGTTATTTATTGGACGGTGAATAACATTCTTTCTATTGCTCAACAGTATTACCTTTTAAAGAAACAAAGAAAAAATGAATAAGAAATAATAATTAACTAAGTTGAAAGATGCCCGAACAATGGAAATTTTTAAATGAGGTGCATGACTTTACTAAATTACCTCAAGATAGTATTCCTGAAATTGTTTTTTGGGGAAGATCAAATGTTGGAAAATCTTCTTTAATAAATTCTCTTACCAAATCAAAAATTGCAAAAATTTCAAAAACACCCGGAAGAACTAGGTCATTAATACTCTTCCAACTAGAAGATAAGTTGAGATTTGTTGATTTTCCTGGATATGGATACTCAAAAATACCCAAGAAGAATGAATATAAACTTGATAAATTAATAGATGAATATTTAAGAAGAAGACAAAGTATTATTAAATTATTTCTTCTCATTGATTCAAAACACGGTTTTAAAGAATTGGATAATTTAATAATAAGACAATTAGACATCTTCTTGAGGGATAAAATATTTTTAATTTTCACAAAAACTGACAGATTGAAAAACTTAAATGATAAAAAACTCTTAAGAGAATATAATAAAAAAGCTTATGAAAAATTTAATAAAAAATTCTTTAACACTAGTATTAAAGAAATTAATACGATAATTTTATTGAAAAAATTCTTATTTAACTCTTGTTAGCAATGAAAATTTCAAAGAAAAACACTAAACACCTTATTGATCAAGCTTCAATATTATCTAAAGCACTCCCATTCATGCAAAGATATTCAGGAAAAAATATTACAATAAAGTTTGGTGGTGCATTGATGGGTAATAAAAATCTTTGCTCAAGTTTTGCAAAAGATACCGTATTACTTAAGCAAGTAGGAATAAATCCTGTGGTGGTGCATGGAGGAGGGCCTAAAATCAAGAAAATGTTAGATAAACTTAATGTAAAAAGTAAGTTTATTGATGGACTAAGAATAACAGATAAAGAAACCATGAATATTGTAGAAATGGTTTTATCCGGTTCGATAAATAAAGAAATCGTTATGGAAATAAATAAAGAGGGTGGAAGAGCTATTGGATTATCTGGTAAAGATGCACTATTAGCAGAAACACAAAAAATTAAAATAAAAAAAGCGACTCAAACCCAAAAAGTAAATGATTTAGGTTTTGTGGGTGAGCCAAAAAAAATTAATGAGGATCTCCTTAATTGGTTTTTAAAATCGCATTTTATTCCTATTATCTCACCAATCGGTTTTGATAGGAATCATGATACATTCAATATTAATGCTGATACAATGTCGGGTCATGTGGCATCATCAATATCATCAGAAAGATTAATTCTTCTTACTGATGTTGATGGCGTGCTGGATAAGAAAGGTAATTTATTAACAGAAATTTCTATAAATGATATTAAACGACTTATAAAAAACGGAACAATCCAAGGAGGTATGATTCCTAAGGTACAAACATGTATAAATGCAGTAAAAAAAGGCGTTAAGGCTGCAGTAATTCTGAATGGTAATTTACCTCATGCCATTCTTTTAGAGATTTTCACTGAAAGCGGTGTGGGAACATTAATTACTAAATAATGATAAACAAAATATTTAATAATAAAAATACTTGGTTATTTGATTTAGATAATACACTCTATTCCCCTCAAATTGGTATTTTTTCACAGATTGACCTTAAAATGAAAGAGTTCATTTCAGATAAATTACAAATCTCAGAAATTGAGGCATTTAAAATTCAAAAAAAATTTTATAAAAGATATGGAACAACATTATATGGACTTATGAAAAATTTTAATTTTAACCCTGAAGAATTCTTATCCTTTGTTCATAACATTGATTTAAGGAAATTAAAAAAATCTATTTTATTAAGAAATAAAATCAAAACCCTTCCTGGAAAAAAAATTTTGTATACCAATGGAGATTCAGATTATGCAGAGAAAATGTTAAATTCTCTGGGCCTAACAAAAGTTTTTTATGATATTTTTGATATTAGAAAGGCGAATTACATTCCAAAACCTATGAAGACTTCGCTAAATAAACTTATAAAAATGTATAACCTAAAAACCTCTGAGGTTGTTTATTTTGATGATTTAAATAAAAACCTTAAAACTGCATTCCTCAAAGGAGTAACAACTATTCACATAACAACCGAGAATAACAGCAACAATAATTTCTACATTGATTTTAGATTTAAAACTATAATTAAAGCTCTAGATATGATAATAAAAAGTTTAAATGTGAAAGAATCTCAATGCTAAAAATTAAAGAAGATATTGAAAATTTTTGGGAAAACAAGGATTCAATTAATTTTTCAGATGAAGAATTAAAAAAGACAATTCTATCTGTTCTTGAATCTCTAGATTCTGGAAAAATACGGATCTGTGAAAAAATAAATAACTCGTGGGTAACTCATGAATGGATTAAAAAAGCAATTCTTCTTTCATTTAAATCACAAGATAATATGATTTTCTCTAGTGGAATTTCTAATGCTAGGCGCGGACAATATAGCTGGTTTGATAAGGTTTTTTTAAAGACGTCAGGCTGGGTTGAAGATGAGTGGACAAAAAGAAATTTTAGATCAGTTCCTGGAGCAATCGTCAGATACTCTTCGTATATTGCTGAAAACGTTGTTTTAATGCCTTCATTTATAAATTTAGGAGCATATGTGGACTCTGGAACAATGATTGATACATGGGCAACAGTTGGCTCATGTGCTCAGATTGGTAAAAACGTTCACATATCTGGTGGAGCTGGAATTGGAGGAGTTTTAGAACCTCTCCAAGCAAATCCAGTGATAATTGAGGATAACTGTTTTGTTGGTGCAAGATCTGAGATAGCTGAAGGAGTTATTGTCCAGGAAGGGAGTGTAATTTCGATGGGAGTTTACATAGGAGCCTCAACAAAAATTATTGATAGAGAAACTGGAAAAATATTCTTTGGGAAGATACCTCCTTATTCTGTTGTTGTTCCAGGTTCTCTTCCAGGTAAAAAACTAAATAACGGAGATATGGGGCCAAGTCTTTATTGTGCAGTAATTGTAAAAAAAGTTGATGCAAAAACAAGATCTAAAACCTCAATTAACGATCTACTTAGGTCATAATGGACCCCATAAAATTATCATCTAAACTTATTAGCTTTAAGAGTATAACTCCCAATAGTTCAGGTTCACTTGAATATTTAAAGAAATTACTGGAAAAAAATAATTTCGATTGTCACTTTCTTGAATTCGGTAAAGATAAAATTAAAAATCTCTACGCATTTATTAAAGGTGGAAAAGGACCAACTTTTTGTTTTTCAGGGCACACCGATGTAGTTCCACCAGGTGATCTTAAAGAATGGAAGACTGATCCTTTCAAAGCAGTAATTAAGAACGGAAAATTATTCGGTAGAGGTTCAAGTGATATGAAAACGGCAGTTGCATCTTTTATTGTAGCATCGATGAGATTTCTAGAAAAAAAAAACTTTAGTTTTAATGGAACATTATCAATCCTTCTAACAGCCGACGAAGAAGGTGAGGCAGAATTTGGAACTAAAAGTGTAGTAAAATGGCTAAAAAAAAAAAAAAATTAAGATTGATTATTGTCTCGTAGGAGAGCCGACTAATCCGAGTAAATTAGGTGAAGTTGTTAAAGTAGGAAGAAGAGGTAGTATAAATTTCTCTTTAGAAATAATAGGATCTCAGGGACATGTTGCATATCCAGAAAATGCTAAAAATCCTATAGATATTATTTTAAAAGTTTGCAGCAAGCTTAAGGAGCCTTTTGATAAAGGGTCTAAAAATTTCCAGCCGACATCTCTTGTTATTACTTCAATAGATGTTTCTAATAATATTACAAATTTGATACCAGGAAAAGTAAGTATGAGATTTAATGTGCGCTTCAATGATAATTTCAAATCAAGTCAGCTTATAAAAATTATTGAAAAACGAATTAAATCCATATCACCAAAATATAAATTAAAATTTAAAGTATCAGGAGAGTCTTTTATTAATCAATCAGAGATCCTTACTAAATCAATCTCAAATTCTATAAAAAAAGTAACTAATATAACACCAAGCTTGAGTACTTCAGGTGGCACATCCGATGCAAGATTTATTTCTGAGATATGCCCAGTATTGGAATTTGGGTTAGTTGGAAAAACAATGCATAAAAGTAATGAGATGGTGGAAATTAAAAATATAAAGAATCTTACTAAGATCTATTTTGAACTATTAAATGAAATTTTTTAAGAAATAATTCAAAATTTAATTTTTTCTAAATATAGACCAAAAGAAGGAGCTGTTGGGCCAGCATTACGTCTATCTTTTGAATTAAGAATTTCTACTATCTTTTTTTTATTCCAAATGTTTTTTCCAGCCTTTACTATTGTTCCCACTATTATTCTTACTTGATTATGTAAAAAAGATTTACCAACCACCCTTATTTCAATAATATCTCCAATCTTCTTTATTTTTATATCTTTTATTGATCTTATTGAAGTATTAGCTTGGCAATCAGAAGAACGAAATGCATTAAAATCAAATTTTCCAACAAGGCAGTTTGCAGCATCTCTCATCAAATCTAAACTAAGTTTTTGCGGAATAAACCAAACTCGATCTTCAAAAATAAATGAAGGAACAGGTCTATTTAATATCTTATATAAATATGTTTTTTCTTTTACTGAGAATCTAGCATTAAAAGTGTTAGAAATTTTCTCAGATTTTAAAATAGTAATTTTATTTTTTTTTTTTATTGAGTAAATGATTTAAAGCAAATGAAATTTTGCTGATCTCTATGTTTGTAGCATTTAGATCAAAGTGTGCTATCTGCCCTAATGCATGTACTCCAGCATCTGTCCTTCCGGAAACATAAAGACTTATTTTCTTTCTAAATAATTCCTCTAAACAATTTTCAATTTCCTTTTGAATTGACCGTCCAATTCTCTGTCTTTGCCATCCAATATAAAGACCTCCATCATATTCAATTTTAATTTTAATTCTAATTGTCATGAAAAAGAAAAATCTTCAATTTTGTTTCCATTTAAAAAATCTCTGGCTGAAATTGGTTTTTTCCCCTCTTTTTGTAAAATCTTAACTTCTAAAAAATATTTTTCACATTTTACTACAAAATCCTTTGTGATTTGTCCGATCTCAAGTTCTTTGTTATTAATATTCAAATTTTTAATTACATTAGCCTCTAAGATTTTTATTCTGGAGTCTGTATTTTTAAATTCAGTCCAAGCTCCTGGGTTTGGACTAAACGCTCTAATTTTTGAATTAATATCTATTGCATTATTATTCCAAAGGATTTTACATTCTGACTTATGAATCTTATTAGCATAGGAGGCAAATTTATCATCTTGGTATTTTAATTTAATATTTTTATTTACCACATTTACCATCGCATTCCTAAGCAAAGTTTTGCCATGATGAATAATTTTATTATGAATTGATCCGAAATTATCTGATTCATCGATATCAATCTCTTTAGCTAGTATAATTGGTCCTGAATCTAATTTCTCATCAACTCGCATAACACAAACGCCAGTTTTTTTGTCGTTCGATAGAATAGCTCTTTGTATTGGAGCTGCACCCCTCCATCTTGGAAGTAGTGAAGCATGTACATTTATACTTAAAAAATTTGGAAGATTAATCAATATTTTATTTAAAATATTGCCATACGCCACAACTACATTTAAGTCTATTTTGTATTTTGTGATATCTTTAATGAAATTCTTGTCGTTGGTATCTTCAGGAGTGAAAACTTTAATTTTTTTTTTTTTTGCCCACTCATGTACTGGTGATGATCTTAAAACTTTTCCTCGTCCTGAATATTTTGGTGGTTGTGAAACTACAAAGCATATTTTTACATTATTTTCATCTAAATCTCTTAGAAAATTTAATGAGAAGTTTGGTGTGCCAAAAAAACCAATGGTGATATCATGAAGTTTTTTCATTATTTTTTTTATATTTCTTAACTTTTTCAATGGCGCGTTTTTTTTTTAAATTTGATAAATAATCAATAAACAAAATTCCGTCTAAATGGTCAATTTCATGCTGTATGCAAATTGACATAAGCCCAGTTAATTTCTCCCTTTTTTTTTTTCTATCAAGACCTTCCCACTCTACTTCAACTATATTTGATCTTTTTACTTCCGCATAATAACCTGGTATCGATAAACAGCCCTCTTCATTAATGGAACATTCATTTGAAGAAGAAACAATTTTTGGGTTTATAAATATGATAGGTGAAGATTTTCCTTCTTCTTTTAAATCAATAACTATAAGTCTTTTTTTTATACCGACTTGAGGAGCAGCCAACCCTATTCCATTCCCTGATGCATATAGAGTATCAAAAAGATCACTTACAGTTTTTTCCAAATCTTTGTCAAAATTAGTGACTTCCAAAGATTTGTACTTCAATCTTTTATCAGGTATTGTTAATATCTCTAAAACACTCATTGAATAAAACCATGATATTTGAAAACTATGCTTTTTACATTCCCTTATTAGTAATCATAATATTTTTATTTTTACAATTTTTTCTTTCAAACAACAATACTAAAGAGAGAATTAAAATTCTTCTTGAAAAACAGACTATTCTAGAAAAGACAATTTCAGATCTAATAATTAGAAATTTCGATAAAATGGATTCTAAATTTGATAAGTCGTCAATTGATAATATCAACAGTCTTAGCCAAATAAGAGAAAAAATGTCATTAATTGACAGAGCTCAACAGAATATTTCAAGTCTTACCGAAAATGTTGTAGATCTAAAAAACTTTCTTTCAAATACAACTCAAAGAGGAAGATTTGGAGAAATTTTACTTGAGAATCTGGTTAAAGATTACTTACCTAAAAATAATTATGAGTTTCAGAAGACATTGTCAAATAATTCAAGAGTGGATTGTATAATAAAATCTTCAGGGTCATTGGACAAACTTTGTATAGATGCTAAATTCCCAAAAGAAAGTTATGATAAATTTCAACGATCAACTTCCAAAGAAGAAAAGTCAAGATTTTTGAAAATTTTTAAGGCTGACATTAATAATCATATTTCAAATGTTAAAGAAAAATATATTATCCCAGGAGAAACATCAGAAATAGCATTGATCTTTATTCCCAGTGAACAAATATACATAGAAATATTTAAATTATTTCCAGAATTAAGTGAAACATTTTATGAAAACAAAATTTTTTTAATCTCACCAACTACTCTATGGATAATACTTAATTCTATTGAAAGCTTAATAAGAGATAAAAAGATCAAAGATAATTCAGCTCTAATTTTTCAACAACTCAAAGACTTGAATTTGGAGTTATCAAGACTTGAAAATAGAGTTAAAAAGATGGATAGTCATTTTTCTAATGCACAATCTGATTTAAATGACATATTGATTACAACCAAAAAAATTTCTAATAAAAAAGATAGATTAATGAAACTTGACGATGCTGATTAGTTTTTTACTTCTAATCTTGAAGTAAAAGCTGTTGACATTGTATTATAATCAAGCAAGTCTAGCTCTCCTCCAATTGGAATTCCTTGAGCTAATCTTGTTATTAAAATGCCAAATCCTGAACATTGATCAGCCACATATTGCCCAGTTATCTGTCCCTCCGTTGTAGCATTTGTAGCAATGATTAGTTCATCAATGTTACCGTTTTTCAAGCGACTTAATAGTGAAGATATATTCAATTCATTTGGTCCAATACCATCCATTGCCGACAGAACCCCGCCTAATACATGGTATTTACCATCAAATGCATTACTTTTTTCAATCGCCCATAAATCTCCAATATCTTCGACTACACAAATTTTTCCATTAGTTCTTTTTATATTCTCACAAATCGCACACGGAGTCTCTAAATCAACATTCCCGCACATCTCACAAAAGACTAATTCTGACATAACTTTTTCCATTGTCGAAATTATTGAAGGTACAATCTTATCTTTATGTTTTAAAATATGAAGAACTATTCTTCTAGCAGATCTTGGACCCAAACTAGGTAGTTTTGAAAATAAATCTATTAATTCTCCAAGTGAAGACATAACTCTATCAGAAAGGTAATTTCATACCAGGAGGTAAGCCCATACCTCCAGAAATTGAGCCCAATTGTTCACTAGTACTTTCAGAAATTTTTTTGTGTGCATCATTAATCGCAGCCACAATCAAGTCTTCTAGCACCTCTGACTCTTCAGGAACGACAAGTGATTTTTCAATATTAATTTTTTTTAATTCGTGTTTGCCATTCATTAAAACTTTTACTGCCCCTCCTCCAGAACTTCCTTCAATTTCCATTTCCTCAATTTTTTTTTGAACTTCGGCCATTTTTTCTTGCATGGCTTTAGCTTGTTTCATGATTTGTGACATATTATTCATTTTCTTCCTTTTTTCCTGAATGTTTTAAATTATCAATTTCTTTAATTGAAACTACTTCAGATAAGGGAATAATTTCAAGAATTTTTTTTACTAAAGTATTTTTTTTTAATTTGTCAATTTTTTCTCTCTCAATATCTAGTTCAAACTCAGATAAAGTTTTTCCTCCTTTTTTAGATGATAAAGAAATAATCCATCTATCTTTTGTGATTTCAGTTAATAACTTTGATGCCTGCCACAATATCTTTTTAGAATCATTATTTTCTAAAATATTTTGTAATTCTATTTCCTTTACATTGCCATTATCTACTAAACTAACTAGTCTGAAAGAGTTCTTAAGATGATGAGAAACTAACATTTCTGATTTTTTTTCTATTTCATCAACTAGAAGTTTAAATTGTGAGATCTCACTTATTCTTTTTGATTCATTACTCTTTAATTTGTTTGGCTTAATGCTTTGGGTAAACTCTCTTTTTGTAGCTAAGTTATTTCCAACTCTATCTTCGAAGTTTTTATTTGTTGAATGTTTGTAATCTAATGAAGATGGGTTTTTCTGAGAAATATTTAAGTCATTTTTCTTGGTTACATCATTAATTTTAGTTTCATTTTTTAATAATTCAAAAGGTGTTGGAATCAAAGAAACATAACATAAACGCATTATCACCATCTCAAAACATTGTTTTTCATCAAAGTATTTATTAATTTCATTAATATATTTTTGCATTAATTCCCAAAATCTTACTAAAAAATCCATTTCGTATTTATTTGAAATTTTCTTTAAACTTGAGAGGGTGTTTGCGTCAATTACAGAGCTTTCTTCATCAATCTTAACCTTTAATCTTATTGAATGATAAACTAATTTCATTAATGTCTGCCCTAATATTTGAATTGATACTCCTTTGTCATATAATTCTTCAAAGATCGCCAGAGAATCTTTAGCATTCCCATCACATAATAACTCAAATAATTTAATAACAGGACCATTATCAGACAAACCCAGAACGCTTCTAATAACTTCAATTCTTACTGGATTTCCCCTAGTTAAAACATTGTCAAGAATAGAAAGTGCATCCCGAACAGAACCCTCAGAAGATTGTGAAATCAAATTACACCCTTCTTCACTTATTTCAAAACCTTCATTTTTTGAAACCTTTAATAAATATTGTGAGATTTTATCAATATCAATTCTTTTCAACTGAAATTTCTGGCATCTAGAGAGTATCGTCAAGGGTATCTTTTCTGTCTCTGTTGTTGCAAAAATAAATAAAACATCAGAGGGGGGCTCTTCTAAGGTTTTTAAGAGAGCATTAAAGGCTGCTTTGGACAACATATGAACTTCGTCGATAATAAAAATTTTCTTCTTAGCTGCAACAGGCTTATAATTTACATTATCAATTATTTCTCTAACATCTGCAACACCAGTCCTACTTGCAGCATCAATTTCAACTACATCCATATTACTATCAGAGTCTATAGAATTACAATTTTCACATTTTCCACAAGGTTCTGTTATTTCTTTGTCAACGTTTGAACAATTAACAATTTTAGATAAAATTCTTGCTAAAGTTGTTTTTCCTACACCTCTTGTGCCAGAAAATAAGAAAGCATGAGCCAATCTACCAAGCTTAATTGAACCCTCAATTATTTTACAGATATCTTCTTGCCCAATCATATCTGACAGTTTCTTCGGTCTGTATTTTCTAGCCAATACTATATAATTCTTTGTGTCAGTCATTTGGAATAAAAGGAGTTGAAATCTAACCCAATAGAAAACGTTACGGCTGCTTCTTTTCAGTTCTGACCGGATTGGCGAAACTATTGCCTAAATTCAACTCCCTAAATAATTTAACATTTTAAAATTAGATTTTAAATACAATATTATTTTCTAAAATTTGAAGCCTTATAGAACCCTAAAATTCTAACTTTAGTTGAAAATGCTTTTAAAACTTTCAATGCACTTCTAAAAGATTTATTTTCTGGATGTGACTCAACATCAATAATAAATGAGAATTGTTTGAAATCTTTATTTACAAAAAAACTTTCAAGTCGAGTAAGATTTATTCCATTTTTTGCAAATCCACCTAGAGCATTATATAAAGCTGCGGGTACATTTTTTGTATTAAAAACAATAGATGTAATGATTTTTTGATTTTTATCAAAATTATGACTAGTTTTTGCAAAAACAAGGAACCTTGTTATATTTTCACTTTTATCTTCAAAATTTTCAATTAAAATTTTTAGTCCGTAAATTTCTGAAGCTAATTTAGATGCAATAGCTGAAACACCTTGCTCATTATTATTTTTTACAAACTTCGCAGCACCAGCAGTATCCATATAATTAAAAGAATTCAAATTTAATTTTTTTATATTCCTCTTGCATTGTGATATTGCGTGGGTGTGACTATAAACTTTTCTAAGATTTTTTAAATCACAGCCTTTTTTTGCCATCAGGTGGTGTTCAATCTTATGGTAGTGTTCAGCTACAATTTTTAACTTAATATTTTCTAATAAAAAATGCATATCAGCAACACGGCCAGCTATATTATTTTCAACAGGAATAATTGCTAATTCAGCAGTTCCATTAGTTACAACATCAAGTGTTTTTTGAAAGGTATCACATGGGAGTGTTATAAAGTTTTTATAAAATTTTCTGCAAACCAGATCAGAATAAGCTCCTTCAAGGCCTTGAAATGAAACAATTTTTTTTGACATAATGCCACTGATTAAAGATTATTTTTTTTAAAAAGCAATCTAATTTTTTTCAAGTCCTTATCAGTATCAACGCTAGGTGGAAGATAAGAAATTTTGACTAATTTAATATTTAATTTGTTCTCTAGAGCCCTCATTTGCTCTAGTTTGCGTTCTTTCTCTTTTTTGGTTTGCTCAAGATTAACAAATTGTTCTAAAACATTTGGTCTGTAAATATACATTCCTATATGGTGATAAAAATTTTTTTTTATTTTAATTTCTCTTCTGAAATCCTCTGCCATTCCAACATTATTTTTATTAAGTGAAACTTTGGCTTTTACAATATTTTTATCTTTTATCTCATTATCATTGAGTTCACATACTGCAGATCCAATGTCAACTGAACTATCAGAAAAAAGTGAGATTGTTTTTGAAAATAAATCACCATTGAATACTACTAAATCTCCCTGCAAATTTACTATTAAATCATAGGGTTTGTTTATCAGTTCATAGACTTCTTGAACTCTATCAGTTCCACTTTCATGTTTTCTTTTAGTAATTATAGTCTCAATATTTTCATTTCTGCAAACATTAAAAATCTCTAAACTATCTGTTCCTACGACCACTCTTCCAATCTTTAAATTTTCTACATTTTTTGCTACTCTAACTATCATTGGTAGCCCAGCAATATTTTTAAGAAGTTTTTTATCTAATCTTAAGGACTTTATTCTTGCTGGAATAACAATCAAAACCCTCTGACTTTTTTTATTTTTGTTTATCACTGTTAAATTTTATTAATGTATTATAATAATAATACTTTTAAAGATTAATTATAATGAATAAATATTTTTTATCATTAATGTCAATTCTCATTTTATTCCAATCCTTCGTGGTATTTGATGAAATATTCTATCATCAAGAAGAAATCAAAGAGAAGGGCTATGTTGTTATAGAGAAAGTTGATATTAACGTTGAAAAACCTCCTCAAACAGAAGCTGAAAACAATATTGACCTAGAATCTATTTTTAAAACAGCTGATATTCAGAAAGGGATTAAGATTTCTAGGCAATGTTCTGCTTGTCACGACTTTAGTAACAACCTTAAAATAAAAGTGGGGCCGCCTCTTTGGGGGATAGTTGGAAGACAGGCAGCTATAATTGCTGATTATGAATATTCTGATGCTCTTAAAAAATTTAATAAAAATTGGACAAAAGAAGAACTTTATAATTTTCTAGAAAAACCAAAAGAATATATAAAGGGTACAAAAATGATTTACAAAGGTCTTTTAAAACCCGGAGATAGGGCAAACTTAATTTCTTATTTAAATTCATTGAATTAAATGCCAATAGAAAATACTGATTTGTTAAAATTTGCGAACTTATTTGCAAATATAAGTGGAGAGATTTTAAAGAAAAAATACCTGAATAGCTTCAATATAGAAGAAAAAGCAGACGGCTCTTTCGTAACAAATATTGATAAAGAAATTGAATTAATTTTTAGAGAAAAACTTAAAAAACAATTCCCAGATCACAGTGTCATAGGTGAAGAGTTTGGTGAAGAGTTCAATGAAAGTGAGTATACTTGGGTAATTGATCCACTAGATGGAACACATAACTTTATTGCTGGAAAGCCATTGTTTGGAACTTTAATTTCTTGTCTTAGAAAAACAAAACCAATAATTGGAATTATTGATATACCAATCTTGAATAAAAGGTGGCATGGAGGTGAAAAAATTGGTGTCAAACTAAATAAAAAAAAATGTGATGATTATAAAAATAAAAAAAAGTATGACGAATTAATTATATCATCAACTTCATTGCTTATGTTTGAAGGAAGCTATGAGAAAATTATTAAAGAAATATACAAAAAAGTAAGATTTCCAATATTTGGAGGTGATTGTTATTCTTATGGTCTTTTGCTTTCTAGCAAGGTCGATCTAATAATTGAGGCTAATATGAAGCCATGGGATTATTTAGCTCAAGTTCCTCTTATTAAAGAACAAGGAGGCATAATTACAGACTGGAAAGGCAAAGACCTTAATTTAAAATCAGATGGAAAAGTTATTGCATCTATTGAAAAAAATCACCATAAAAAAACTATTGAATATCTAAATCAATAAAATGTCGTACTTGAATTATTTTATAAAAACAGTCCTTATTTTATTTTTTTTAAATTTCAACCATTCACACGCCCTTGAATACAAGCATGGAGTTGCTATGCATGGTGATTTAAAATATAAAAAGGATTTCCCAAAATTTGATTACGCTGATGAAAATGCCAAGGAAGGTGGAGAAATTAGATTATCCTCTATAGGAACTTTTGATAACTTAAACCCATATATCCTCAAAGGAGTCGGTGCATGGCAGGCATCATATCTTTTTGAAACCTTGATGAAGTCATCCTTTGATGAGCCTTTTAGTCAATATGGTTTGATAGCTGAGGGTGTTAAGATTCCTGAGGATAGGTCGTGGATTACTTTCAAAATCAGAGATAGTGCAAAATTCTCTGATGGCAGTAAAATTTCTCCTGAAGATGTTATTTTTTCATTCGAGATTTTAACAAGTAAAGGTCACCCTATTTATAAAACTTATTATGGGCAAGTAGATAGGGTAATAAAAGAAAGCGACAAAGAAGTTAAATTTACATTTAAGGGAGACCCTAACCCTGAATTACCATTAATTATTGGTTATCAATTACCTATTTTTTCAAAAAAATATTGGAAAGGGAAAGAATTTGACAAAACAACACTCACTCCTCCATTAGGAAGCGGTCCATATTTAATATCAGATGTAAAAGCTGGAAGGAGCATAACATTAAAAAAAAACCCTAATTATTGGGGTAAGGATTTAAACGTGAATGTTGGACGCTTCAATTTCGAAACAATTCATACTGATTTCTATAGGGACGAAACTGTTGCTTTAGAAGCATTTAAGTCTGGTGCATATGACTTTAAACAAGAAAACTCTTCAAAGAATTGGGCTACCGCTTACAAATTTGGTGCTGTGAAAGAAGGGAAAGTAAAAGTTGAAGAAATTAAGTATTATAGACCAAGTGGAATGCAAGGTTTTGCGTTTAATACTAGAAAATCAATATTCAAAAACAAAAACGTTAGAAAAGCATTAACTTATGCGTTTGATTTTGAATGGTCTAATAGAAATTTATTTTACAATGCTTACACAAGAACAAAAAGTTATTTTGATAATTCGGAACTATCCTCTCAAAGCTTACCGAGTGAAAAAGAGTTAGCAATATTAAAAAAATATAGGGGGAAGGTTCCTGAAGAAGTTTTTAATACTATTTTTACTCCACCTGATACTAATGATGAAAATGGTTTAAGAAAAAACTTGAGAACTGCAAGGAGACTTCTAAAAAATGAAGGTTGGGTGATTAAAAATGACGTTTTAACTAAAAAAGATACTGGAGAAATCTTTAAATTTGAAATCCTATTAAGATCTGCACTTTTCGAAAGAATTGTGCTACCAATGAAAAGAAATCTGACTAAACTAGGCATTGAAGTGTCAATTAGAACTGTTCAAGATGACTCCCAATACATGAGGAGGCTTGAGGACTTCGATTACGATATGATTGTTGTGAATTATGGTTCAATAATTTCTCCAGGTAATGAACAAAAAAATTATTGGGGTTCTTCAACAGCTGACCAGCAAGGTAGTCCAAATTATATGGGTGTAAAAAATCCTGTTTTAGATGAAATTATTGATAAGTTAATAAGTGCAAAATCAAGAGAAGAGCTTGTCACATATACAAAAGTTCTGGATAGGATTTTACTATTTAATTATTATCTAATTCCTCAATTTCACATTGGTCACTATAGAGTAGCCTATTGGAATAAAATTTCAAGACCTAGTATTTCTCCGAAATATGATTTAGGTTTTGACTTTTGGTGGTTTGACCCTGATAAAGAAAAAAAAATGGGTCAAATTTCATCAACCTTGAAAGAAAAAAAAAATAATAAAGACAATTCAATTTATTATCTTTTATTAATTTTCTTGTTTTTTGTTTTATGGAAGATAAGAAGAAAAAGTAGCTAATGATCAATTATATTATTAAAAGACTCTTTCTCATAATACCAACACTATTTGGTATATTAGCTGTAAATTTTCTAATTATTCAAGCTGCTCCTGGTGGACCTGTTGAAAAAGCTATTGCTCAAATAAAAGGTACTGAAGTTTCGGTTACAGAAAGGTTTACTTCTTCAGGAGGAGAACAGTTATCAAGTAATCAGTCTCAAAAACAACTTAATTATTCTGAAAGTAAGTATAGGGGTTCTCAAGGAATTGATCCTGACCTAATAAAAGAATTAGAAGAACAATACGGTTTCGACAAACCACCTTTTCAGAGATTTTTTGAAATGCTAAAGAATTATTTAGTTTTTGATTTCGGAGAAAGCTTTTATAAAGATAAAAGTGTTATATCATTAATTTTAGAAAAGTTGCCGGTTTCAATTTCACTAGGCTTGTGGACGACTTTATTTGTTTATTTGATATCCATTCCCTTAGGTATTAAGAAAGCAGTAAGAGACGGTTCAAAATTTGACATATATTCTTCTTCCTTAATTATAATTGGTTACGCAATTCCTGGATTTTTATTTGCGATTTTCCTAATTGTTGTATTTGCTGGTGGGAGTTATTTAGATATTTTTCCTTTAAGAGGGTTGGTCTCAGATAATTGGGAAGAACTCACAGTTGTAGAAAAAATTATTGATTATTTTTGGCACCTAGCTTTGCCTGTATTAGCGATGGTAATAGGAGGCTTTGCGAGTTTGACAATGTTGACAAAAAACTCTTTTCTAGATGAAATCAATAAGCAGTATGTTTTAACTGCTAGATCCAAGGGAATAAGTGAACAAAAAGTTCTTTACGGACATATATTCAGAAATGCAATGCTTATTGTTATTTCCGGCTTTCCAGCAGCTTTTATAAACATTCTTTTTACATCTTCGTTACTTATTGAAGTTATTTTTTCATTAGATGGTCTTGGGCTTTTAGGTTTCGAAGCAGCATTAGGTCGAGATTATCCTGTTGTATTCGGGAGTTTATATATTTTTACTTTGATTGGTCTATTGTTGAGACTGATAAGTGATCTTACTTACGTTTTAATAGACCCTAGAATAGACTTTGAAGGGAGAGAAAATTAATGGAAATAACACCCTTAACAGTTCGTAGATTAAAAAATTTCAAAGCAAATAAGAGAGGTTATTATTCAGCTTTGATATTCTGTTTTTTATTCTTTATTTCTATATTTGCAGAATTCATCGCTAACGATAAACCAATATTTGTTTTTTTTGAGAATAAAATTCATTTTCCAGTTTTTGAAAAAATTTCTGAGACCTACTATGGCGGAGAATTTGAAACAGAGGCTGATTACAAAGATCCATATGTGAAAGATTTAATAAATAAAAGAGGATTCTTCGTTATGCCACTAATTGAATATTCATATGATACTATTAATTACGATTTAAAAGTTCCATCTCCTTCTGAACCATCTTTTGAAAATTTACTAGGTACTGATGACCAAGGGAGGGATGTATTAGCTAGACTAATTTATGGTTTTAGAATCTCAGTTTTTTTTGGTTTGATACTAACAATTTTATCTAGCATAATAGGTGTCGTCGTAGGAGGGTTTCAAGGATTCTATGGAGGGAAAATTGATTTATTTGGTCAAAGGTTTATTGAAATTTGGTCAGGGTTGCCAGTATTATATTTGCTTATCATAATTTCTAGTTTTATTGAACCTAGCTTTTGGGTTCTCTTATTTATTATGCTTTTATTTAGTTGGATGTCACTTGAAGGAGTTGTTAGAGCTGAATTTTTAAGAGCAAGAAACTTTGAATATGTTAAAGCTGCGAAAGCGCTTGGAGTTTCAAATATAAAGCTTATGTTTAAACACGTCCTTCCTAATGCAATGGTTGCCACGTTAACATTAATGCCTTTTATTCTCTCGGGTTCAATAGCAACACTTACCTCGCTAGATTTTTTGGGTTTTGGTTTACCCCCTGGGTCTCCATCATTAGGAGAAATGGTTGCTCAAGGAAAAGCTAATTTGCAAGCACCTTGGCTTGGTCTTTCTGCATTCATTACTTTATCACTGCAATTGAGTTTGTTGGTTTTTATTGGTGAAGCCGTCAGAGATGCATTTGATCCTAGAAAGGTAATTTAAAATGAAGACTTTGCTAGAAATAAAAAATCTCAATATTACTTTCGGATTTAATGATCAAATTGTAAATGCTGTGAGCAACAGTAGTTTTAAAATAAATAAGGGAGAGTGTTTTGCAATCGTTGGTGAAAGTGGCTCTGGTAAGTCTGTAACAGCTTTAACCATTATGAGATTAATAAGATCAAACGCTCAGCTTAAAATATCTGGTAACATATTCTATGAAAAAACAAATCTTTTAAATTTAGAGGAATTTAATTTACAAAAAATTAGGGGCAAAAAAATATCTATGATTTTTCAAGAACCAATGACATCTCTAAACCCTCTTCATAACATCGAAAAACAAATTACTGAATGCTTTGCAACAAGTCAAAAATCAAATAAATCAAAATGTATAAATCTTCTAAAAGAAGTTGGGATTGAAAATCCAGAACAAAGATTATCTCACTATCCTCATCAATTATCTGGAGGGCAAAGACAAAGAATTATGATTGCAATGGCCATAGCTAATAATCCTGATTTGTTAATCGCGGATGAGCCAACAACAGCTCTTGACGTTACGATTCAAAAACAAATCTTAGATCTCTTAGATAAATTAAGAAAAAAATATAAGATGTCACTTTTACTTATAACTCATGATCTAGGTATTGTAAAAAAAATTGCTGACAGAGTTTGTGTGATGGAAAAAGGCAAAATTGTTGAACAAAATCAGACCTCAAAAATTTTTAAACAACCACAACATAATTACACAAAAAAACTAATAAATTCTGAGCCCAGAAAAAAAAAATTAACAAAAAAGAATAATGAAGTTGTATTATCAGTTAAAAATCTGAATGTTTATTATAAAAACAACAGAAGTTTTTTCTTCAGAAATAAAAATAATGATTTTCAAGCAGTAAAAAATATTAGTTTTGAAATTGCAAAAGGAGAAACACTTGGGATCGTTGGTGAAAGTGGTTCTGGAAAAAGTTCTATTGCACAAGCATTGATTAAACTTATATCTTCAGACGGAGAATTCTTCTTTAAAAAAAAAAATATCTCAAGTCTTGATGATAAAGACTTTAGATCTTACCGTAAAAATATTCAAATAATATTTCAGGATCCTTTTGCTTCTTTGAGTCCCAGGTTAACCGTTCAGGATATTGTGAGCGAAGGTCTTGAAGTACATTTTAAAGAAAAGTCAAAAAAAGAAATGATAGATTTAACAAAAACAATCATTAATGATGTTGGTCTTGATTCTTCAATGCTCTCAAGATATCCCCATGAGTTTTCAGGAGGACAACGTCAAAGAATAGCTATTGCTAGAGCACTTATTTTAAATCCAGAATTAATCATTCTTGATGAACCAACTAGTGCACTTGATATGACTGTACAATCGCAGATAGTTGATTTACTGTTAAATCTTCAAGAACAGAAAGGTCTGACTTATATATTTATAAGCCATGATTTAAAAATAGTTAAAGCCTTATCTGATAAAATTATGGTTATGAAATCAGGGGAAATAATTGAGTTTGAAGAAAAAAATAAAATCTTTTCAAAACCTAAAAATGAATATACAAAACGATTGCTAAGTTCGGCATATTTTTAAATTTTTTTGATAAGTTCTAAAAGTGCTCTTATACCCATAGCCTCACCACCTTCATATGAACTAAATTTATTTGTTCTAGTCCAAGCCATAAGGTCAACGTGTATCCATGGAGTTTTTTTAACAAATTTTTCTAAAAATAAGGCTGCTGTTATAGCTCCACCAAACATGCTATTTCCTATATTTTTAAAATCTGCATGCGCAGAGTTTAATTGGTCTGAGTAATTTTCCCACAAGGGTAGTTGCCAAAGTGGATCACCAATTCTTTGAGATAGGTCAATTAACTTCATAGAAAGATCTTCATCATTACAGAAAAAACTTGGCACTTCTATTCCCATTGCAACCCTTGATGCGCCTGTCAATGTTGCCATATCTATAATTAAGTCAGGCTGATTTTCACATGCATAACTTATTGCATCTGCAAGAATTAATCTACCTTCTGCATCAGTGTCACCAATTTCCACAAAACTTCCCTCCCGACTTTTAATTATATCAGAGGGTCTCATTGATTTCTTTGATATGGAATTCTCAACTAAACATAATAACAATCTTAAATCTACATCTAATTCATAATCACTAACTAGTTTTGCAAGGCCAATGCAATTTGCTGCTCCGCCCATATCCTTTTTCATTAAAGACATTCCCGTTCCTGTTTTGATATTCAAACCACCTGTATCAAAAGAAACCCCCTTTCCAATCAGAAAAACTTTTTTCTTTGATTTCTTTTTTTTTAATTTAAATTCGCAGAATATTGGTTTTTTGTCTTCATCAGCTCCTTTACCAACAGCTGAAATAAGAGGAAATTTTTTTTCTAATTCCTTACCTGTTAAACAATTTATAATAGAAAACTTTTTTAGAAAACTTTTAGCCGACTTAAATATCTCTTTCGGTCCTAAAATATTTGCAGGCGTATTTATTAAATCCCTAACAAAAAAATATGATTCACTAATTGACAGAATTTCTTTTTCATATTCATGAAGAATATTTATGTTATTTTTCATTTTCTTTTTAGATTTATATTTTTCGAAAGTGTAGTTGGCTAGAGACCAACCTAAAAAAAAATTTTTAATTCTTGATTTATCACAACCAAAATAGTCGATAAAAAAGTTTCCGGACTTACAATAATTTTTAATTGCTGAGCCTATTAATAATAATTTATAGTTTTTTTGAAGCTTACTAAGATTGGCTATTTTTGATAGATTAACAAAAACTCTTTCATCCGATTTAAATACAGAATATGAAGAAAATTCTTCAAAATTTATTTTTTTATATTTATCTGGTATTTGATCCTTAGAAAAGAAAATGGATATAGGAATTTTTTTAATTTGTTTTCTTTTACTTGTCATTATTTTCTAAGGATTATATATTTGTGTTTCTAAAGCAACGAAAAAAAGGGGAATCATGAAATTTTTATCTAAACTTAATACTTTTTTATCTTTTCTGGCAATAATATCTGCACCTAATCTGATTATGGCAGCTGACTCTTCTGTGGGACCAACCTCACTTAATATGATTTTTAGTCCAGTTGGTATTTTTTGTTTATTAATATTTATTATTGCATATGGCTTTGTGATGGCTGAGGAATTTTCTCATTTTCGAAAGTCTAAACCAGTAATTTTAGCTGCTACTATTATTTGGGTTGTAATTGCATATGTTGCGTCACAAGACCCTTCAATCTCTCCTAAATGGGCTGAAACTCAGTTTAGACATGTAGTCTTAGAGTTTGCTGAACTATTCTTCTTCTTATTTGTTGCGATGGCCTACGTTAATTCTCTTACTGAAAGAAGAATGTTTGATGCATTATGTTCATGGTTATCTAACAATAATTTTAGTTATAAAAAAATATTTTT
>MDSZ01099902.1_pt1 | contig 43365 bp, 23 predicted proteins | sample 811201 | NCBI WGS metagenome assembly MDSZ01 (sample SAMN05326647, study PRJNA326480) | marine metagenome | isolation source: seawater | place: Indian Ocean: North | collected 2010 | reverse complement strand
CATAGTGTTGAACAATTCGTCAAACGGTGTTAAGAATTCCCTTTTTGAAATATTGCGTGCGGGAAACGCAGGTCTGCGAATAATACTTGTCATTTTATTTCTCCTTTATCAATGATAGTATAAAGTTGCAAACAGGCGCATTGCTCTGCTTGCACTATAAATATAGCCTTAAATCGTTAAAATCAAAATAAATTCAAACTATTGTGCACTGAGTGCTTCGATAATTTGAGCTTTTGTTGACCGAGTATTAACAGGTAGTCCGCGAGATTTTGCAACTTGCAATAGTTCAGCCTTGCGCATAGACGCGTTCCAATCAGACATCACAATTTCTTGTTCAGGATAAGGATCTTGGTCAATAACCTCTGGTTCCTCAGTTATCTCTTCAACATCCATTGCAACTAACTCAATATCAAAAGTTAGGTGTTCACCAGCAAGAGGATGATTTAAATCCAATACAACTTCATCATCATCAAAATCCTCAATACTAGCTAAGAATTTTCCTTGCGGTCCGTTGCCTTGTACAGTACCACCGACTTCGAATTCAAAATCAGGCGGAAAGGCGCCGCGTGGCACAGCTTGTCTCGCGTCAGGGTCGCGATGGCCATATGCATCAGCGGGTTGTAAAGTGACCTGCTTTGTCTGCCCAATAGACATTCCTAGAATTGCATCCACAAATCCGGGAATCATATCAGTTACGCCCATTTGAAATTGCAACGGAACGCCGCGCAATCTCGAATTATCAAATTCAGTACCATCCTGCAAGGTACCTGTATAATGAACACTTACGTGGTGTCCCATTTGTACTTTCATTTTTTCTCCTATAGATGAAAAGTCATCAATGTTTATTATAACGTATTTTTTCAATACGTCAAGTCTTTAATTAGTATTTTTTAAATTATATCCTGCTAATGCAACAATAATAGCGTCAGCACGATCATATGATTCGGGCTTGGGGTTGCCATTTTTTGTATATTCTATCTTAAACGCAGGTTCATTGTCAAGTAAATGTTGCAAAACAACTTGTTTTGCCTTTTGTCCTCTTGGGACTTTAATACCAGCGGATTTTCTTGCTGAGCTAGCACCAATAAACTCTGGTCTTATTTCAAATAATTCATACACCAGCCACGATACAATACCATTAAATCGTGTAAGTGTGGATAATGTTTTAGCAGACGATTTGCCGCCCATAAACATATGCAAAGATTGTTCAATATATATGTGTTCTATGGGAAATGGCGAATTTCCTACATTAAGGGCTCCTTCGTTATCGCATTGATACATTTCGTACAAATCTAGCAAACGTTCTTTCATTGCAATGGTCTTATCAAATATGTTTTTATATTTTCTCAAGTCAATAGAGTCGTAATACACAATTTGTCCGTCTGCAACAACAGCAAAACCGGTAATACTTGTTGATATATCAATGCCCAAAATCATTATAATATTATACTATATATCCAATTTAATTTTAAACGAATATCCATCTTCTTCGTTTTTTAATATTGGGTTGGCTAAGGTTGCCAAACCGAGTAATTTTCTATTTTTATCATAAATAGCAATTCTTGAAATATAAACTTGTCTTTTATAATCTGCATCGTGCCCATGAAAGCTTGAACTTACAACATTCGCTATAAGTCTATCTGGGTTCTCTTCGTATATGAACGAACTAGTTGTAGATAAAATTTTATTTTGGCCCTGCTGTATGTAAGTTGGGTTATTAGAAATGTTAACCTTGCCTTTTGGAGCATGTGCAAACATTGTAATTACTTGGGTGTCTGTTTGTCCTCTAAATGAAATTTCAAAAGCTGCTCTGTTGAGGTTACCACCAGATGTAATTCCATCTTTGCAACCAGCGCCAAAATAAAGCCATCGTGGTGAACGATTTTCAAAAGCGCCTGACTCCTTGTACAATCTTATAGCTGGGGCGCCATCGCCTATAATCCAAGAACCTGTTAACATAATAAAGCCTTCGTTGTATAAAACAACGCCAGCAACAGAGCCAGAACCGGGACTACCATGGGGCCCTACTTGAATTAATTCACCGTTTTGTTTAACGTCTTGTAGCTCACCAATTAATGAGCCGGTATAATTCCATTTTAATGAGACACTGCCGGGATCAATTTTAGTGCCATAAAAGATTGATGGTATAGAAATTAAATTTATCGACTGATTATCTTTGTTCCAACCCGTGCGCTCTGGCAGCAAAACATTGCTAGAGTTATATCCAGCAGGTCTAGTGCTGGCTGTAATTGCGTAATGCTCGCTCATAGCATGAAGAAACTGTAGGCGATTACGCAAAGCAAAATATCTTGGGTTAACCGCTGGTCCTTTGTTTGGAAGAGTTTCACCAGTCTCTTCGTTGTATATTGTATCTCTCTGCGAAGCTGTGTGAAAATAATCTCTCGATATAGAGGCAGATAATGGGTAGTGATGTGTCATAATATCACCAAAAACAAAATCTGACGAGTATGCGGTTGAGCTTACCGTAGAAAAAGCGGCACCGGCAGATTGCTTTGTGATAAAAGGGTATATACTTTTAGCTGGAGTAAAGGGATTGCCCGGTTCTCCCGCAATCCCCTGATCTATAATTCTATCAATATTATACTCAAAAAGGCTAATGTGTCCGGGAGGAACAACTCTAACATAAGTCGCTCTAGAACCCGATAAAGGAGGTTCGTCATTATAAAAAACATCGCCATTATAGATAAGAAATTTTACGCGAGGGAAAGCCCTCATCGTATTTTGTATAATATCTTTTTCGCCAAACTTTTTGAGGGACATCCCGACCCCCTAATAATCCAGTCTCACGCGAAGAGTCAATTCGTTTGTAGGATCTTTACGTAATGGTTCTGACAGCTTTGCGGTTGCTAATAGTTCGCCAGCGGTGTTGTACATACCAATAGTTGTAATATATGCTATTGGGCTATCACTTGCAATGTTTTTAACGCGGATTTGGGCTCCGCTAAGATACGTTGGATTAGTACTGTAATTATAACGATTCCAAGGAACACGGCAGAAATAAATGTTAGAATTAATTTCAGTTGTGTTGTTGAAAGAAATGCTGCATATTCTGTGTCTAAGTGCATTACATGAAGCTGTTATTGCACTGCCAGTAAAACAACCTTGGACGTACTTTTGATTAGCACCCAAATCACCTACTTGATCCGAGAAGCACTCGGTACCACGTGGTGTCGAGTTGCCGGCGCTTTGTGACGCATATTGAAAAATAGATGAACTAAGAACTACAACACCTGCTTGGTAGAAAATATTACCACAGCGGCCGCCAGTAATTCCATCCCTCTCTTTCATCAAAGTAGCTAAAGGTCCATCTTCCACGCGAAGCAATCCCATGTCTCCACCTAAGTGTGTAACAGTGCCTCCATTGTCGGATGCACTTGAATCAGTGATAGTGACTGTCGCACCGGCATTATAGGCATCTTGGAAGGAACCAGTAGCAATTGTAATGCTAAACGTACCTTTCTTAATTTGATCCTTAGTTAAAAGTCTTGAGAAATTAATGAAAAATACTTCTTTCATTGGGCGTTTTGCTGTAATGTCTTTTTGAATGTCAGGCTCAAATTTATGAATTCCGTCTGCTTGTGAAGACTCGTACCCCATGAGAGTTTGAGCCATCATGTTATACATATTGATTTTTTTCGCATTTTGGACTGCAGCTGAAGATGAAAAAGATGATTCTTCGTCGTATCCAACAGCAATATCAAAAAGATGATTAGCTGAAGAACTTAAATATGGGTAGTCGTACACAGCTTGAAACTGTCCGTGACTAAAATTTTTAATGTTTTCTTCGATATAAGAACCGGTCGCAAACTTATATATTGTGCCAGTTAGCGGGATAGCTTCGTGCAGCAATGTTTTTGTTGAAACAATATCCTTATTTAAATTAAAGGGTTGAAATTGATTAGGCATTTAAATTCTCCATTTTATACTACTTTCCTAATAAACCGGATCGGGACCTGCAATTGAACACCAGACGTTTTTCCAACGATATACACAATAGTATCTATATAATCGTATGTATTTCCGTCACCAAATAGATTTTGTCCCGTTTTTCCATAAAGTGCATATTTTGCTGATTTTGATCTAATATCCGAAATAGGTATAAACATAACCATTGAGATGACGCCCGGAGGTCCGTTAATTACTGAAAAGTCTAGAAAATCTACATTTTCATTTTCATCAGAGGCTATTTGAGATACCTTAGACGGGATAATTGCTGTTTTATAATGTTTTAATCCCATACGATTACCAGATGCTACAACTGCTGAACTGGCCGGCTGTAATTCAAGCTTAGCTGTACCATTAGTAAGACTCCAGGTTGACGTTGATGGATCTAGTGTGCGGACACGGGTACAAAATCTTGTATCAACATTTACATCAAAGTTTGAATCAATAAGATTGTTGGCTTCAACAAAATTAGCTTGATTGGATAAGTCTACTGTGCGTGGTGGATTAGCATTTGACGAACTAATACCTGTTTCAATGTGGATGGCCTGCGCGTTACTAAAGCCACGTTGGTAAAATTGTCCTCCACCTTTTCCATTCAAAGAAAAAGCTTTTTTCAAAGCAGTAGAGGTTGTTGAGTTAACAGAAACGTAGTATACAGAACCAGTTGATTGCAGTACTCCTACACCAGAAGTAGTTATTGATTTATCTAAAATTCTAGCTGTTGGCATATATAGTAGGTTTAAATTACCATTAAAGCTAGCAAGTCCGTAATTGATGTTAGCGTTTGATGTTGCAAATGCTTCCAAAATAGGTGTTTGCAAAATTTCTAGATCGTAATATGCCGAGCCAGAAGGGTGATCTTTGTTATACAAGCGATAATCAATCTCGTCATCGCCTAGTGCAAATTGTGTAATCCTGAATGTTCCTTCTGACATCCTTTTGCGCCCAACATCAGTCAATACTGCATCAAGAATGATGTCTCCGCTGTTATCTAAAAAAGCCATTTATTTCCTCTCTCCTTCATAAATAGTTTAAAAATGTTTATTCGCCGCGATTATATTCGCGCTTCAAATTATAAGTAATATTCACATCTAATTTTTTACCTGTTTTCTTTGACGTCAATCTTAGTTTAAATTTTTTATTCCATATTGGGCTGTCGGCTAAACCGATTTTTAGTTTATTAAGCACTTTGCTAGAGCTATCTGAAGTTTTGTAAGAACTTTCATCAATAACAAGATGTTGGTAGCTTGGCCTTATATCTAATATTTTTTTAAATGAATCTCTAGTTTTTGCCGATTTTCTTTTTTCTGCAGCTGTTGCAAAATTATATATATCAAATATTGGATAATTATATCCTCCGTCATCTACCAACGTAGCCTTATGAATTACAGAGGGTCGACCCGGGTTGCCATGTTCGTTTACAAATCTAAACACGTAATAATAATCTTTATTAGTTTCTATCTTATCATAACAAATGTATTCTTTTAAGGTGTGTTGACTATTTTCTATCTTTAAATCAACAGTTTTTATCAATTTGCCATCAAAATCTGAAAACTTTTGTGGAGGTTTGTCTGTTCTATACACTTGTAAAAATCTTGGATACGATATAGAGCCTTTATCTATTGGTGTTTTTGGCAAAAGATTATTAGAAAACATATAATCTTTTCTATAGTTATCATCAGCTTCACTAATAGCAGGTGGGAATTGTTTATTATCTGTAGCAGTATATTCGATATCATACCCAATGCGGTTTGAACCATCTTCAACGGGAAACGGGAGCGCTTGGGCTGTGTTTGGTGGCGCATCTAATATTTTAATTGTTTTTGACGTCAAGGGCATTTCTACAACTTTGATTGACGGTTGTACTGTTACATTAAAATCTGCAAGGTATTTATTTACATTTGCAAGCTGAGAGGTAGTCATAAAATCATTGTTAACCGCAACATCTCCACTTCCTTCTCCTTTGTAAAGGGCTGGTCTTGTTTCACCAGTTAAAGGATCGTAAAACTCTAAACAGTATAATGGCTTTTGGGCGCCGTCTTCTCCTTCATCAAGTTTTGCAATAACTCTGGTTATTCTATGGTCAGATAATTCATACCTTGAGCCAGCAGTGACAACATATGCATAAACTTTATATGTGTATTCTTCTCCATATTTAACTTGGGTATCACAAAAATCAAAATCTTTTTGCTTAGAAGAATCTGGTGTTCTGTTAGTTAATGCATTACAATTGGAAAACCAAAAATTTTGTATCACGCGTTGTGTGTTAGAATCACCAGTGGGAGGTCCGCCAATTTTTTCAACTCTATACGCAATTGTTTCGGTGTATTTTCCGGCAGAAGTATCATCATGAAATGGTTCTTTAATTTCGTTTAAATATTTTGATTCATCAGCAAAATCAAGAAAATCAAGCAATACTTTGGTGGCACTGCGATTATTGTGAAATCTATAGTTTCCATCGGTGTCATACGCAGATTGACGGGGCAGAGAACTTTGTCGGCCCATAAAGCACCAATCTGATTTTGTGTTTATATACCTAAGTCTAGCTTCATTTAGCATCACGCCTAAATCAGCTAAACGTACGTCAACCGTTCCAACTTTATTTATGTTTCTTCTTTTAATTCTTTCTCCAAATTGTGCGACAAATTGGTTTTCATCTGGTTGGAAATAAGTTGGATTAGTGCCAAAAACTTCTTTAAGAGCTACTAAAAGTTTGCCACTAAAATTATTTTGTCGAAAGGACTCGCAAAAATAACCTGTCTTAGATGCTTCAAAACTAATTTTTGCATAATATGGAAATAAACTTTTATTTGGTATCGCAGTTTGAAACACGGTAGCCATTGCATGTGCATCAAATAAAATATTATTTGATTTTTCCATAATTGCCTGCTCATCTTCAAATCGTAAAGGGTTTTTTGGAACATCAAAATTAAGATATTTTCTCATACGATGACGACGGTTTTTATTAAATTGTCTTTTTTCTCTAATACTAAAATTTTCTTCATTTTCAAAATCAGTTTCATCTTTTAATAAATCCGACCATTCGCTTTTTGGTAATTTATATCTTGAAACTGCATTTATATCTTCTTGTTTAAAGAAGCGCTTCAGCCGTACTTCTTCTATGTCGTCAGCCTCGCTAAACATTTGTAATGTATAAAGGTTGGGTATTAATTTTTCATCAGGCAGATTCCCAGCATATCTTTCGTACTTTTTCATAAAACGATTATATTCATAACCAACGTTGATTTCATCCATAATTGGTATTTGTTTGAATCTTTGTTTTAATTCTTCTACTTCTAAAGATGTATATGGCATTTCATATTTATACCAATGATCAAAATACTCAGCATCCATAAACATTCCATCATACTCAGTATCCATGTAAACTCCGCCATTAATAAAAGCATCCCATTGCATATCATTTTCAATTTTATCAGCGTCACCATAAATACGCCCTGAATATCTTATAACAGGCACTGCATTGGCAGAATCATAGCGAATTGCATCCAGCGTTCCCACATTAGCAGTAGCTAAAGATGCCACATTCCTAATTAATGCATTTGAAGTTGGGTCTTTCGGGGGCTGGTACGTGTCCTTACTTTTGTTAGCTTTATTTATATCTTGATTTTTTAGAATTCTTTTTTGGCGGCTTTTATCCGTTTCTCTAACAAGATAAGTACCGTATCGATTTCTTGGGTGTGGATCCTTCGTTACAACTAAACCAGCGCCGATTGTTGTTCTAAAAGTATCGACCGAGCCAGACATTAAGGTTGGATCAAATATCTTAACCAATTTTGATCTAAATTCACTCATTTTGGTTAATACTTCCCACCTTTTGTATACATTGATTTCATGTAGTTATCAGATTTGCTTATTGAGCCTTGTCTAATTCTCATTGAGCTATTAGATACTGCTTGAGCTTTTTGAGATTTCATCATTTGCGGTGCACCAATACTGCGAGATACAGAACTGCGTGAGCCGGCTTGAATTTTGAACATGTTAGATTTTTGCGTAAGTCCACTAAAACCCTGAGCGGCGCTTTTTTGTAAATTTCCAACGACTGGTGATTTTGAAATTTTCATAGAGCTTCCTCCTGTCATCATAACACTACGTTGGGATGCCATTGGTGCACCGCGCAAAGTAAAAGATGACATGCGAGATGCTTGTGGAGCAGCTTTTTTAACTGACATACCTTGGCCGAGCATTTTTGTAAATGCACTCTGCGATCCTTGTCCGCGACCGGGCATTTTCAATCCTGGGGCTCCCATTTGGGCGCCCATTCTAAACCCGTCTGGACCCACTTTAAATCCGCCGGGTGCTGCAGTAAGTTTTGTTTTTGCAGCTATTAGTCTAGTTTGAGGCCCTTGTCCATACTTAAAAAGATCTAGTTTTGACGATGCTGCCATGTTAAGAATGGTAGCTGGGGTGCTACTCAAAGCACTAAAAGGATCTATAGCACTTGATCTAAATGCTCTAGTTGGAATTCTTTTTGGGCGACCGAAAACACCGTATGCATTAAGTTCTGCAAGTTTTCGAGCTTCTCCAACACTATTAGCTACAATACTAGCAGCAGCATCTGACAAATTAGTCGCAACAATTTCAGAATTATTAAGAGGGCGATTTTTAATATGACTAAAGCTTTCCACACTTCTAACACGGGTGGACAACATTTGCTCAGCAAATGTCATAAAAGCGGTGTTAATGATTGTCTGATGGCGTCTGGGGTGAATTATGCAACCAAATTGAGATGTTAACATAGTAGCTTCGTTGTTGGAGTATATAACCTCATATTTATCTTTACGAATTTCTGTGCCCCCATTAGCTAAACGATCTTTACGATATCTTTCGTATAAACCATTGTAGGCTTTTTGATCAATTTTTGCAGATGATTCTGGAATAGTAAATCTTCTAACTTTTTGATCTGGACGTCCAGTAACATCTTTTGGCTCAAGCAACTCTGGTGGCTGGTTCCATTCATCGGGAATAACAACCTCAAACTGTTTCTCTGGTACATTATCACGGTTGCCCAATTGCGGAGTCTTTGATTTTACCTGGGGATCGCTTTTGACTGCGGTGCCGCGATTGATCGAGGGCGTCGTTCCGGACGTCGATGCCCTTTTGGCCGCCTTGGCTTCGGCATCGCCGCCGCTGCTACGGGTAGAAATGGCGCCTTTGGCTGCTTTTGCTGACGCGCCTCCGCCACTGACTCCTGCTATATCATCATCGGGGTGACATGCTCCTGCGAGGAACGTCGAACCCGGCGGGCAAAAACAACCGCAATGTCCAGCTGGACATTTATAATATGTTTTAGCTGGTTCTGATGCACACGGATCTATCGCAGAGGCTAGCGCGTCATCCAGCAAGCTGACGGCGCCGCCGCTGTAGCTGCTTTTTTTAGTAGCAGTAGAACTACTAGAACTACTACTGCGGCCCGTTCCAAAAGACGTAGAGCCTCCAAAACCACCAGCAGCCATACCAGCACCAAACCCCATTAGAAACCTCCTAAAGTAAATGTAAATGGCTTAAAACTCATTGAACTCAAAGCATCCGATTCTGTTCTAGAAACTCCTGTTTTTTTCGTGGCAGTTTTAGTTCCAGAACTAGAAGAACTGGAGCCCCCGGAATAAGTTGATGTTATTCCTGTTTTCGCGCCGGCGCCGAGACTTGCAACAGGATCGCCCTTACTTACAGTTTTTGAGCTACTACCGGGCGATTTTGATGTTTTTGTTCCGCCATGTGTAGAACCAGCTGAACCCTCCGAGGGATCCCATATTTGTTTGCCACCGGGGCCCATCAATCGCGGATCATCACTGGAAACCCGTTCGGCATCTTCAAAGCCATCATTTTCCAATTTGTCTCTTACAACTGGATTTTCTCTTGGTGGTGTTTTTCTTGGGGCCGGCGGCGTATAAGTTTTAGCCGGTGGCGCGTCTTTTAAGCCGGCTATAATTAATTCTTCTTCGGATAATATGGCGGATTTGGTGCCGGGTTTGTTCATCATTACCACCTCAAAAGGCATACAGTATTCAACACCATCAGAAGTTGTTATTAATATGTTTTTATTTAAATCACATTCATAATTTACTGTAAATTGATCTGCCCCGTTGCTTGTGTTGCTAACCATAATAGCAACATCGCCAGAAGGTATATACGAAATTTGCCTATCGTCCCTATCAGACGATAGTAGATCGTCACTATTTTCTCTCAATAAAACTATGCCATTCTTACTTGCTAACGCTTGCTTATATGCCTCTTCGAGTCCATACAATTTCTGTTTAGTTACATCACAAAATAACAATTTTTGACCGCTATCAAAACCACATGCAAAATCAGTTTGATCCCTACCTTGTTTTGAATCACTAATTAATTCATACATTGGAGGTTCATCATCCAAAACTACTCGTTTGTTTGGTGGATCTGCTGGTGGATCTTTTTTGGTATTATCTATTAAAGACTGCCAGCCTTGCATTTCAGCTGCATCTTCTTTGGTAATTTTTGCTAAATCACCTGATTTAGCTTCGTTAATTGCTGATTGTTTAGCTGGCATTGCAAAATCTCACTATACTATAAAACTAAATTTTTATTACTTCATCTTCATCAAAATCAAAATTTAAATTTGGATTGGAAAAGTCCTTAAACTCAAGATTAGAATTATCAACTGTTGGATTGGCAACAAACTGTTGAGTAATTTTAAAAACCGGCAACATCGCGTCAGATTTTAAGGTGAATTGAAGCTCATTAAGTTCTTGCACAATGTCAATTAAATTTGATGTTTCTGCTGTTTTTAATTTTTGTTGTCTTAAATAAACTTCTTTAAGCTCTTCTTGTGGCTGGGGCTCAAACAATGTATTTTTACTAAAATTTTGAAACATTACTGTGGCCGGGATCATCGGAGCTTTTGAAAATTGTTTTTTGACGCTTTTGATATCGGTGATGTTGGGATTAGGAATAACAGTGTTATCGGTTTCAGTCATTTTTAAAGAATAACCAGTTTTTAATTTAATTTTTGTTCCGATATCATGTTCTTTGGAAACGGTATCTTTACTAATTTCAGTCACCACACCAGCACCGATAGAAGACATAATCGTCCTAGACATCTCTTTCATACTCATATTTTTATCGGCTTGTGCAATTTGTCCAGATTTATTAAGACTATTAATTACTTTACCGATTTTGTTCATACGACCATCAGGTTCAACTGAGCAAAGTTTATCGCCTACGCGAGCGCGCTTTTTTAGTATTGGTACGGGACTTTTACCAATCCTTTTAACTTCCGCTAATTGCAGTGGTGTTATTTGTCTAGGCATTTTTATTGTTCCTTTGAAGTAAATATAATAAACTTATATTTTTTGTAATTTTTAGCGTATTTCCTACCCTTTATACCGCCCTGATGCTTTAATTACTGATTTTAACGCTGAAGTACTTGTTGATTCCAGTTGCCAAGTTCCATTGCTCATCATACTGTAGCAGCGGCACTTTTTGCTATTCTTCTTGAAGAGCTTGCCGCAGCAACAATCTTTTTTGCGTCTGCGCATGGCTCGATCTGATGGTGTTCCATATCTAGATTTATTATATTTCTCATACTTATTGCCATTTGTATAAACCCAATAATATCCAGCAGGATCAGAGCCGGCAGGGTTCATGTATCGCACGTACCTGCAATCTAACTTGTTTTTATTATGGTACTCTTTATTCTTCTTTATGTACCCCGCTTCGTAGCTGGCTTGGTCATCTGAAATTGAATCCGAAGATGATGCCGCGGAGTCGTTCGCTGAGCTTTTGGCTGCTTTTTGCTCGGTGGCGCTGGGTTTGTCGCTGCCGCCCACATCAATCACTATAAGATCATTGTTGTAGGTCGTCCCAGTCGACCCGAATGATTGTTCCTTTTCTAGTGTGTGTGTCGGTTGACACTTGCCGTTTTCGTCTTCTGCTGTTAAAGCTGGGCACACACAAATGCCATCTTTAACTATTTTACCGCTACACTTTTTAGCACCCGGAAGGGCCATCTGCATAAATGGGTTGCCACACTGGAAAGCGGTGGTTGGGCAACCGCCTTCAAACGCAGGATCAATTTCTTTTTCCATGGGGGGCAATGAAGCACGGAATATGGCGTCATTATATTCTTGCTCGGCATCGCGATAGCGTGTTCTTTCATCGTTAATAAGCGACAAAAATTCGTTTCTATCATCAACCACAAAAGAGCTTCTAACATATGACTCATGTGTCGCTCTATAATTTCTCTGATAAATAACAGGATTGAAAATACCATTTTTACCATTACCGTCCAATTCGCTTGAAGTTTTTTGTAAATACCTACCAATTTTTGAGTTGGGTCCATAAAAATCATCAAATGTTTCTTGTAAAATATTCCAAAAAGCTTCAACTTGATCAAGATCTCCAGTATCTGGAGATATTCTTTGTAACAAATCTCTTGCTTCGAGCAATTGATCTGAAGTATTTCCATTAAATCTGTCTGTCAAAAATTCCATGTGTCTAACATACATGCACACAGAGTAAACCCATGGAGCGCGGGTTGGATCATCGGCATATCTTTGATTTATGGCAGTTTGGAAAAAGTCGTTAAAACGATTATCTATGTTATTATAGCTACAAAATTGTCTTGCCAAGTCCACATACTCTTCTTTAAATATCATCATATTGTCATAGAAATTTTGTATTATTGCCAAGACACATTGTCTGGTACCATCAGCAATATCAATCTCCACATCATATTTATCATAAACTTTATCTTCATACTTATCCAACGTTGCTTGTTGATCAATATTTTGAAACTCAAAAGCCATAAGCCTATATCGATTGTTAATATAGTTTGCGTTTATATCTTCACCATAAATATAAGATAAATCAACACCAACTTTATCATTGAGAAGATTTTCGTTTACTACATGAAGTGATCTCTGAGCTAGGTAAGAATTAATAACGATTGAGGGTGTTGAAGATTTTTTCGACTTATCATTACGGTTGAGTGCGGCGGAGGCTCTTCCAATATTTCCCGGTCCGCTACCTTTACCAAAAAGACCTATTCCTTTTCCGCCCCCACCAGAACTAAGTTTGTTTCCAGCGCTGAATAAAGTTGTCCCTCTTAGGCGATCGCTTGGTTTTGAAAAAGTCTCAGGGGGATTTTTTTGTGCAATTTCAATTTTTTCAGGAAATTCTTGATGAGGGGCGCCATTTTCATAAGTTGTACCATGTCTATAGATTTCGCCATGAGCATTTGGATGCGCGCCGCCGGGATGGTATTCGTTTGTTCCAGTCCGTTTTGGGTCAGTCCAACTCAGTGGCGTCACAAATGTCATTATTGGATGTTTGTGAGTTTGGTTTAATTTTGGTGATGGATCGTACTTATGTAGCCTTACTTGTAAAGGTTGATAGTAAGCTTGCACAAAAGGCATTCCAAAAAAATCAATAATCCTATCAACATCAAATATATTTGCTACATACGAATTTTTTCTTATAGCTGTGTCATAATCAAACAGAAAATAACCAAAAGTAACATTATACTCTTCCATTGCAAAATAATTATCGTTTAATAAACCTTGATATTCTGGATCATCTAGTGACCAAACCTTACCATTTGGCAACATCATAAGTAGTAAATCGTCATCATCATAAGATGTAAATTCATCAGCACCTAATCCATCTATATAGCTTTCAAATCTGGTGTCTGCGGCCACATCATAATCAGCAAACGATACTCTACTTGATGGTTGATTGGTAGTAACTATTTTACGGTCTAAGAAAAAATTCTTTAGTAAATCAGAACCTTTTGACATTTGTTGTGCGACAACTTTAGGATCTGGTAAATCATAAAGATTTTCTTTTTGTCTTCGATCAATTATTTTAGAGTTTGCTATCAAATTTTTGGCAACTTGTGGTTGTCGTTCTATAACAGCATTTGCGCGTGTTAGCAATGTTCCTAAATCTTCATAAAGCTGACCGGTGAATGTGCCTGTACTTCTTTCTGGCATAATACGGCGTGCTTTTTGTATTTCTGGCAAAATAGTAATAGAATTACTTGTAGCCATGGCAAACTTAATCGAGTTAATAGATTCCATCAAGGGGCCTGGTCGGGGAGATGCGGCATTCTCTGCGAGTGCTTCTGGCTGATATGAGTCCAAAACTGCATTAAATTTTTGGATGATTTCAGGTCTTAAGTCAGGAACAGATTTATGGTGGGTGCCATTAATACTTTGCATAGGAACATCGTTATATAACTCGTTATTAATATCAAAAAATTTAGTTTGTACTTGATTAGGAACAGTAAACGTAGGACTCTGGAAGTTTCCATCAGAAATTAGTAACCTTTCGTACGCAATGTCTGAAAAATACAGAGCATTTGCTCGACTTGTTGTCATTCTATTGCGATTTTTAGGATTAAACAATTGACTTATTGGCTCTATACTACTAAACGCCAGTAAAGACAAGTCGCCGGCGGCGCCAGCAGACTTGTAACCGCTAAAAGGATAAAGCATGTCGTGTACTTTTTCTTTTACAATGCCAGAAACTTTAACTACTCTAGTCTCACCGTCAGTTGTAAAGTTAGAATATTCTTTTTTCAGCATTTTTTCTCGCAATTGCTTTTCATCAATATCAACGATTATAGAATCGCTATCTTTATCAATAGATTTTAAAACATCAAACAACAGGGAGCTATCGTAAGTTAGCATCTCTACAACATCAAATGGATTGGAAAGGGTATTTAATTTTGCAATTGGTAATCCAAAACTTTTATAATCCAAAATGTCTGGGTTGTCGTCTTGTTTAATTTTATTGATGACGCCGGCTTGTTCGCCTATATATGAAGGTGTTCTTGCTAGAAGCATATAAAAATGATAGCTTGACAATGTTTCAGATATTATTGCCATATTTTCTTCAAGTTTTTTATCTTGAATTTCTGGTGGCATGTTAAATAAAAATGAATAATGTATTTCAACCGTTATCATCTGATCGCCTTGATCGTCAATATAAACCCTATCAATATAAGGGACCGGATAATATTCACCGAAATTTTTCTGTAAATTTCCTTCTAAAATTAATCTTGACATATTTCAGGTACTCCTGCGTTTTCTCCATAAATATCGCCAGCGCCGGCGCCGGGTTGACTTGATAATGAATCTGAGGCAGCGTTGTCGCCCGCACTTGCAACACCATAAATGTCAACATTTACATTAGTGCTATCCGAATGAGTGCAATCAAAATCAAGATCAACATAAAACGATTCTTTATTAAACATTGTTGCACCGCGACAAGCAACTGTTCTGTCAACTTCTTTATCTTTAAGCATATCAAAATAATATTCAACAGACTGAGTTGTTTGATCTTCGGGGTTGACTTGGTGACGTGGTATTTTTTCGGACATCATTAAACCATCAATAATTTGTGGTTCTTTTTTATTGTAATATTTTCTTTTTAAAAATTTTATTACAAGGGGTTCACCATCTATAAGCTTCTTATCTTTAGGTTCATGTTCTGCATATTCAAAAACTTCAATATCAAAATTTTCAGTTAATAGCTGCGTATTAACTTCTTCAAAATATAAAACTGGACTAGTTCTTTCCAAATAAACAACTTTATTATCTTCCAAAGGGCTTGTTACTAATTGAACATCTAGAGGATCTTGCGATTTAAAAACCTTATTGTTGTTATATTCATCAGCATCCATCACTTTTAACACATAACTAGAGCTAATGTTAATCTGCGGTATTCTGTTTTCGTTTTTGAAATCCATAAAATGTGACGAACTTATTTGCCCTTGTAATGTCACAACTTTCCACGATGGTGCGACCCTAGATTCACCTAACAAAAACGCATCTCCCAATATTTGATCAAAACGATAGAATTCAGTACTTTGCACTTCTTCTCTTGGCCTTACATCACCGGGCTTAAATTCCATCTCATCAATTGCATCATCTAATCCATAATCTTCCAAATCTTGAAATAACACAAGCCCTTCGAGATATTGTGTATCTTCTTTGATTCTTTTTCTAGCAGAGCTTTGAGTCTCAGATATGCCGGCATAAGCAGCATCATAGATAATATTGTCATCTAAAAAAGCATAATATTCTGGCTTAAAAGTGCCAGCACCAAGAAGATATTTACCATGGGAGGTAAGCTTTAATTCAATAACTTCTTCTTTTTTGTCTAATAATCTAGCCATCAGTATTAATTAGCCTCTCTAGATATTTTTAAATTCATTACTTCTTACCGCCTTGATTGCCGCCGCCTTGGTTTGAACCTCCTGACTTGTTAAAGCTGTCACCGAATAAGCCAGTTGAAAAACTTGGCATAGAAAATTTAACTCCTGTAGGTTGTTTAATTGGATCCTTGGGTTCAGGATTTGTGGATATATCTTCTCCAGATTCGTTTAAATTCAAACGATCTAGAGCATCATTGACGGCGATTTGCGGTGTTATTCCCACAGAAATTTGTTTAGCTATTAATTTTGGATCTGGTAATTCTTCGTTGTCTTTTTCGTAAGGTTTAGATTGTTTTTCATCGATTTCTTCCATAATAAGGTTTGTTGTTTTAACAACCTTGTCATCATATAAGACTTCAATCTCAACTTTTACACCTTCGACAATTGAAAGATAATCGTATGGCCAGTTATACTGTAGTTCATAGGTGTTTTCTCTAATAACACCATTTCCATCTGTATCGTCTAAAACGTTTTCAGAAAAATCTAGATTATATTGCAAACTTTTACTAGCGATATCTTCTAATGTGTTGGCTGTCTTTTGTTGGGCGCCCACCTGTGTTGCAACGTGCGAGAAATAATCACCAGTAGCTTTTTGTTTAACTTTGAAAAACATCCATTGTACATCTTTATCTAAAAGTTCTTGTGCATCTAGCAACTCAGTGTTGTTTAGTTCATGAGCAATAGAAGACTCTTGAAAACTTACCTTTTTGTAATTTCGTGGCGCTATGTTTTGCCAAATATACGACAAATCATCTTTATCAAGCTTATAGTGAAAATCAAAAATGTACATGGCAATTGGCGGTGCAGCTGGGTTTCTTAAGAAATCAAATTGTGGAGGTAAAATGTATTTCTTCATTTTTCTCACCAATCTTCTAATTGACTCACCAGCAACATCTAGAGACTGCCCAGTATCAGTTTGAGAATTTGCCGCTAGAGCCGCAGCTACTCGGAATGGCTCAATTCCAAAAAATTCTTTTCTAGTTCTATTGCTTTGAACGTTAGCTTGAGAAGCGTTTCCAACTAAAACATTTCTATATGGAATTCCAACGACAGCTTCGCGAATAACTTTGTATCTTGCTATTTCACCGAGTCTTACTGGTGTCTTTTTAAATTGGAAAACGTCCGCAAGTGATTTCATATCAGAATGTATATTAGCGCCGTTAGCATCAACATCATTGCCGTTGTATAATGAGCTTGTTTGACGGACCATATAATGGTATTTCAGCCAGTTTTTCGGAATATCAGACATTTCCATAAAAATGCCGCGGTTTTTGTCAGGCTCTAAATACCCAAATTGATGCCACATACCGTGAGGCACAGAAGCGCTGGCGAAGAGAGGCACCGATCCTTCACTGAGTGCGCCTATGTGAGATGCGGGTCTGTACCTAGAGTTAAAGTTAAGCATTGGTGTTTCAAATTTTGGCTTAATGACCCATCTTGTTGCTTTAGTTTCGTTGCGCTTCGCATTAGGGTTTCCAAACTGATCTGTTTCCAAGAAACTTTCTTTTCGAATTCCAAAAACATTCAAACTAGCAGACACTTGCATTGCACTAGCATTAACGTTGCGACCATCATAGATGCACTGTTCCCTGTGAGAACTACTGATATATGCGGGGGTACCGGTGTGGCCGTGTCCATCTTTACTGATTACAGGTCCGGGATCAACTCGCCAACATTGATGTTCTACTTCTTCTAAAACTTCTTCTAACGTATATTGTGTTTTGTTTGGCCTGAACACCAAATCCATCCAAGCCTCACCGTGATAATATGGAGGCGTATAAGCCCAGTTGTATCCTTCAAGCGAATCTTTGATTCCGTACATGGAAGCTGAGGCAGCGCGGTGCGCATTTGTAAGCACTCTACCGGACACTGGGGGTCCAAATGCGGACGGTCTACTGTACATAGTGTAAGATTCTCTTGTGATATCTCCATTTTGAGCAACGTTGTTAGCACCAAGAGAACCTGTAAATTTTTGAGCTATGTATGGGTGTATGGGATCTTGTGGTAATTCGTAGCCGGCGCCGGATACAAACGCTTGGATACGCGTATCGAAAAAGCGACCTCCAAGCGGGGAATAGGCGCCATTAGGATATGTACTTCCCCATGCATCGCGATCGAAAGAATAGTAACGCCGTGTAGCGCCAGCAATAGGCGTGGTGCCTTGTTCGTTGTCACCTGTGTCGCCGGCGCCACCGGTGGTATTAATATCTTGAATTGATTGGAAGGTACCGAGAGATCTTTTAAGCCTCAAGCGAGCGCCATATACTGTTCCTGATTTAAATGTAATAATATTGTCATCAACTCTACCAGAAACTAATTCCGTGTAGGTTCTACCTCTTAAGAAAAAGTTAGCTGTTTCTCCAAAAAAGTTTCTTGCCATTAATGTGTAAAAGCTGTCGTTATTATTAGATACTAGTGAGGCACTGAAATCAACAGTTGCAGATGGGTGAGGTTCTAAATCGGCAAAATCTTCTCCAAGCATTGAGCCTTCTGGGGCCAAAATTGTTTCAAAAGGTAACCGAGTGTCCCAGAATGGTGTGCCGGATTCCCATGGCGCATTACTCTGTGCTGGTTCAAGCACTGATGCTGTACAGTGAATCATATATGTGTGCAGGTCAACTGCGGACTCCATTCCAGCATATTCATCAAAATTGCTAATTCTTGCGTAGTCCTTGGCGTTTCCTTTATATAATGAGCCAAAAATAGCAGGCCAGTCAACAGCCATACCAGATTTAATTGAATTAAATAAAATTCCAGGCATAAATAAAGGTTGATATACGGGACGCGCATTACCAAACAGTGCGCCGGCTGGTAGCCAGTCTGTACCGTCGTGTTTACCTTTTGTTCTTTTTGTTTGTATTGAATTGTTGTAGGAGCTACTAAATTGTCTAACCAAGTCAATTGTTCTTTGTGCTGGATAAAAACCCTTGTATGGATTCCACTTCTTCACCGCTTTCACAGAAATTTTTATTTCTTTAGCGGTTAAGTTAGTTTTAAGACCTTGCTGCCTAAAAAATTGCATTTTTGAAGAATCCATATATTGTTCAAAGAATGCGCCTGTTACACTAGTAATGCCAGTGCCCGGAAGCGTAAATGTATCAAATTTGTCATTATCATCAATATCAAATTTATTATATTCAACAATATTATCACTTATTCTAAATTCAGGAATTACGACATAATCTTTAGCTATGTATCTTAAATCTAGTCTAAAATCTTCGTAATTATCATACCACGGCTTAGATGGTTTTGAAATGAATGTGAAAGCTTTACCTGATTTTCTTAAAATACCAGCTTGTTCGCCAGCTTCCCACAAGGCTTCACCGCCGTTAACAAACACACTTTGCGTCAGCAACATTCCAAGATTTGCGGCGCCTCTGTATAAAGAAGTACCGATGCCAGTGACACCTAATGTTCCAGTAGTTTTAATTTCCATACCTGTTGGGTTTCCTACTGATAGAAACGGACTCAGCATGTGTTTTCTAGCATACAGGGCACCGACGTTAAGAAAAGAAAACTGTCCGTCGTACTTAGAGCCTCTTCCGCCGCGGGTAGCATCGTGAGCAAAGTGAGCATGTCCCTGACAGTTTTGAAGCTCACCCGCTGCATGTGATATAGCTATCTGCACGTTTGGATATACTGCAGAAGCCACAGTACTGTCGGCACTGACACCACCAGCATGGTTGAAAGGTCCAGCACGAAGATAGTTTCTATTAACACCAGCACCCTTAAACGGGGATGGTCTTTGTGACGCTGTGTGAAGCCCAACTACTGTATTTGAACCTACAATAGAACCAGAACGAACTAAAAAGTTTGCCGGTGCATCGAGTGGCCAACAACTTCGGGATAAATAGTCTGTCCGACCGCTCGCCAAAAATTGTGCTGCTGCGTTGCGTCCGACAGACGGATCAGTAGCATTTCCTAATTCGTTTCTTAAGCGGCGTTCATCTCGCCACATTTGCATATCATAGCCGGTTCTTTTTTGTGAATGACTAACAAATTCATTTCTTGCTGACGGGTATACTTTTTCAGTATATGACATCCAGTTTAATCCAAAATCTCTGTGTTTGCTTGTCATTAGTAATATGTGATCAAGTGGAGTAACTATTTCTTTTGGGTTAATCTTTGTAAGGTTATTTAAGCCAATACTATTGAACATAATTTTTTCATTAATATCAGTAACCTTAAGGGTAATTGATGGGTTTGCAGATTGCGGATTTGCACTGTTTCCGCATTCTTCTAGAGGATCATAAGGAGTATAATTAACCAATGTGGGGCGAGCGCGCATTGAAACAGGCTTCAAAGCATATTTTTCAATTTGCCCTTTTGCTCTATTATAAACACTAATCGTACTAGAAGATCTTTCCATTCTTAAAACAGGATGTTGTCTATTTTTTCGTGCCATTGCAAATGTGCTGTATCCATATGGTCCATTTCTTTTAAGCATCAGTGTATTGAAAAGATAACCTTGCAATTGGCCATCTGCGGCATTTGCTTCCCCGGGGAATGAGGCTGAAACACCGCCTCGCACATACGACCAGAAGCCTCCATAGCCCTCATCCGGCGGCTCAAAAAACCTGACATTTCGGTATTGATCACCTGGCGCGGTGGTGCGGTCGATGGTTCTGAAGACCGGAGTTCCCATTGATGCAGATTTGACTAGCTCTCCGGGGTTCCCTTCCGGTTTTGGCACTGAGTGCACTGCTGTGGCCCATCCTAAAGTGTTTACCATGCTAGCACTCTGCTCAATTGGTTCGTAAATAATTGTATTTAAGCCAGCAAAATCTTGACCTTTAAAATCGTCCGAAAAAGCGTTGGAGCTATATTTTATAGCTCCTAAAAGTGCAAAATCGGGACGGCGAAACAGGCTGGTATTGGTATCTCTTGTATAGCCAAATTCAGATTCACTCAAAAATCCAAAATATGGCTCATAAACTGTAACACTTTCAGTAGTATTAGCATACATCCCTTGTTGTGGTCCAAATATTGGCATATAGCCGCTAAAACGCACATTTCGAGGATCTTGATCCTCAATTGCGCCGGTTATCCATGCGTACTGTCGATCATTTCTAGGTATCATGTGCTGGACAAAAAAGTTGTCATTTTCGGCACGTGGTTCGTATACGTAGCGCACTGACGCTGACTGACCAAGCACTAGCGGAGGACAGCCGGTTTTAGGTGTCGGGAATACTCCCGCGTTCAAAGAATTTTGTGTTTGACCCACTGGGGTTGTTAGCGCAATACCTAGGTATTGATTTTGATTAACGCTTACTGGAAAAAGATGATTTTCATCTGCAATTACGTTGAAAATAGCATTTGAAGCCGATGCGAATGAAGTCGTTCGACTGGAGGCTACTTTGTCAGTATTAGCAGTTTGCTGGTTTTGGGACGTCGAAGGGCGTGAGGCTTCGCCAAGTTTGTACCATGCGAACAGATTAGCAGTATTATCAGCATAAGCAGTAGATGATGTAATATCGCAAGGTATGCCGGTATTATATAATTCAGTAACCTCAGTAGAATTTAGTGCTGTTGTCCAAATTGATATTTGATCCATAGCACCTGAGTATCCAAAAGATGCCAAATTATTGCCACCCTTCGTTGGGTCTCTACCAAACGCAAAACTAGCACTACCTTGGCGTACCATATTTCCGCCAAGTCCCAATATATCAGTACCTGCTTGCGAATTTTCAACTTTTCTATCCCAGTAGGCTGCAGGAGATGTGTCTTCTTCGACTGGTTGCGCAACACCATTAAAATAAATAGAAGGTGCTGCAGGTCCGGTATAGGGATAGGAAGAAGAAACAGGAACAGATACAACAAGATGAATCCATTCCCCCTCATTCAAAGCTTTCACCTGATCCGTGGGGTTTTGATTTGCAGTATTAACTTTCCATACTGCGCGAGTGGGTGAACCGGCGCTGTAGGTAACATTCGTTCGAGTGGAAATTTGAACACTAAGACTAGCACTAACTTTTGATATTTCAATAAATGGCTCACTTTGTGCTGCGTCCTTTCCAACTCCAAAGAAATATTGATGACCAACATTTTGTCTGGCAGATGTCTCGGCACATCGAACCCAGCCACTATAAGTAAAGCCGGCAGGTCTAGACGCGCTTAAAAAACGAGCTGCGGTATTGTTTTCCTCTCGACCGTCAGCATTAAGTAGCATTGAACAATGTGTTTCAGGTGTGAAAAAATACAGTGCCTTTGTATTTTCGTTTCCTCGATGTTGAAAAATAGTTGAGATGTCATGAGTTTCTGATTTAATGCCAATCGATGCGCCCGAATTTCTATGAATTTTGTGAAAGCTTGGTAACTCTTGAACAACATTAAGATTGTCGGAATATCCGGGGCCGCGTTGTTCTTCATACTTTGACGCATTGTAAATAGCTGCAATTTCCTCGCTGGATAGCACTTTATTCCAAATAGCAGTATCTGCTATATTGCCTTGGAAAGCATATTCGTTTTTTAAGGTCGGGTGGGCTAAGTTACCAATCAAGCATCGGGGGAACCCATGGGTTACAGATTGTCCAGCTCCATACCAATCTGTCATGTCGGCATTAGCAATGCTGTCACCGCCATTTACTTTAGGACCTACGAAACTAACCTCAGAACCATTAATATAGCATTTTGGATTATTTAAATTAGATGTTGCATCATAGGTAACAGCTACATGTGACCAAACATTATAGTTAACAGCATGTGTGTTGAACCATACGACCTGAGTTTCGGAGCCGGTGGTGTTCCAGTTGGTCATAAACCCAACATATCCGACGTGGTTTGTAAATATATCTATTGTCTTTCCCATTGAAAAAATGCGTGAAAATCCAGACGATCCTGCGGCAATCGGATAAATCCATGCAGCAAATGTCATTTTTTGAGTTGAGCCGCTGGCTGGGCTGTTACCAATTAATCCATTCCACATGATAGAGGAACCAATATCAATTTCAGTAGTGTTCACTCCGTTTGACTGAGTAAAATTGTTGAACGCTGCAGAGCCTGTTTGAATCCAGTCTGATGGTCCTAAATTGCCGGAGAAAAACGGACGAAATAGAGAACCAGAATTAAACGTACCATCGCGGTTATTACCGCTTGAATCAACCGCAGTGCCAGAAACAGCGAGCGTATAAAAGTTATTGTCTAGTCTCCACCATCCCATCACTTTATCACCAGAGCGATAAATCTTTTTATCACCAAATCCGATAAATGGTTTAGTTAAGTCGTAAGCTAATCTTCGACTGTCAGACGGATAGTACAAACTATCTCTTCCAAACCTAGCAGAAGCGCGGGCCAAATGTGCAGTTAATCCATAATCCAAACCATGTATATCGCTAATTTGAATATTTGTGGTGTCACCATTCACTAATACGTTACTGATAGACGTCGGGTTTTGGAAAGGTGTTCTGACAGTCAAGTTTCTATAGGGTATTGCATTGTACACTGAGAATTCCGTTGACCTGAAGTCCTGATAGCCTTTAGTATCGACTTCAATACCGCCGCCGTGAGAAAATCTTTGGATGAAAACTGACTTGTTTTTAGCACCAGTAAGGTATGCAGTAGAATAATCTGCTGCGCCGGGGCGGCCATCTGCAATTCTTTTGATATCTCGTATTGTTCTAATAGATGTAGCTTTGTTTGAGTTCGAGTGGTGATTCAATACGACAGTTTCACCAACAGAACCTGTAACAGTGAAATTTGGTGGCCCATCACGGAAGCCAATTGGATTTGACCACGCACCAACTGTCTGGATAAATTCATATGTATTTCTATAGTTACCCAGTCTAGTTGGGAATGTTCCACTTGGACCGGCACGGAGTTGAATGTTCTTGATATTAAACGGCTGCTTAATCATCATGCCGCGGTACCAAGGTGCCTTCAACGATGCTGTTGCAGGATATGGAAGCTTGCCAGTTTCGTAACCTGCGTTTGGTAACGGATAATCAGGTCCGACCATACCAAGGACGCCAGATCCAAACATTTCGGTGTTAGTACCATGTGGTGCGCATGCTTCACCAGTAGGATATCCTAATTGTATTTTCCAAGCTTCAGGTCGATTTGTTTCGTTATCATTGCCAATATTGATAGGAACATGTCTAGATTGATGACCACCAACCACGTGCTCGGTAAAAATTGTTTGCATTGGCTTTTCCATATCCTCGCCATACACATCATGATGAAGATTGGTAATTTCAATATTTCCTGTTACTCTTTGAACAACAAGGCGATTGTATCCGGTTGTAACACTAGAACTAACTATGTTGAACGGAAACGCTGATAGTGCATCGATTGTCGAATATCCATCCACATCTCGACCATGCTGGACTCGAACATTTAATAAAACTTTTTCACTAGGGCGATTTCTATATAACTGATCATTTGCGTGAGGCTCAGGACCATAAACTAACCCTCTTTTATATCTTGTTTCACGTATTAGATCTTTTAAAGTTCCATCGCGATTTAAAAACTGTGCAAACAATACGTTTTCTGGAATGAAGTTGCCACTTACTTGATTAATTCTGCCAGCTGGTCGTAGTGCATTATAAGCATAATCAATTCTCTTTGCATGCCTAAAGTTTACGCCACCTTTGATAGTTTTCATCGGTGAATAAGTTGTTAAATAATCTGATTCTACAATAGCGTCAAATTTATATGGTAAAGATAATTTACGTTTAATGTATGGAGTTCTTAAATAAGAATGTCCCGTAACAATATCTTTTTTGCGTTCTTTTTTCTGATTATTATCGTTTGCAATAGTTTCTCGATAAATGTCACGTGAACCATCCAGATCACTGTCGCCAGCGGAAACCGGAGACATATTAACATCACGCTCTGCTCTATCGCGCCACCAGTCAGGATTAGTTGTTGTTTGATTATTTAGCGGGTGATGGTTGTGACTCCATTGATAAAGTCTTTCCCTAATTCCAAGCATGGGTGAAATTGGATCTTCTTGTTTAAATTCAATAGTGGGAAACATTGTTTTATATTTGTTTCTTTCAAGCACGTGACTTTCAACAACATTCATTGTGTTGTCAGCAAACTTACTCGCGGCCGGAACCATTTGTGATACAATTTTTGAAATTGCATCGTCAAACCACTTATAATATTCAACGTATTTTTCAACTTCTTTAGTCTGGTTTACTCTTTTGAAAAACTGTCTACGTAAATGCCCCATTGCCTTATAGCTTTCACGATATCTATTGACAGGCTCTCCAATTAAGTTGTGAAAATCGATTGCACCAGCGAAAAAAGTTAACATTTCTTCGCTTATAGCATCGTACATGCTTTTCTCTAACGTGTTGTAGAAGTTTGGCACCGTGCTAGCAAAGCCATATACCTCATCATCATTTGTTAAAACTTTAACCATGTCGGATGAAGTAGCTTGCTCGGGATCAATAAATTTAAATGTATTTACTTGTTGTTTTGATTTTATAGAAGTGCTGTTTTCATCAAATCCAAAACCATAACCTTTGTGTAAAAATCCTCCAACGCCACCAAGCCATCCGTTTTTTGCACCATCTGCCGCAGAGCCAGAACTCATATCTTGTGTGAAAAAGCGACCATTACTATCAGATGAGGTTAAATCACTAAAGTTCCAGTACATGGCTAATGTATCTTTGTTTAACATTTCATGTGGCATATTGGAACTGCTAACATAAGGGGCTAAATTTCTAAATGATCCAGAGATACCTACATTATCTATATCTAATGCATGTTGTCTTAAAGTATCTGTGTCTAGGTATTTTGCCCAATACTTTACTGCAGACACCAAGACATCACTTCTATAGTTCAAAGTACCAGTAAAGTTTGTTCTGTTGGCGCCGACATATGGTCTTTTGGCCGAAGATACCATTCTATCACCAACATCTTTTGCAACAGATGCTGTTATTACAAATGTGTCACTGACAGTTCCAAGATTTGTATTAATTCCTTCAAAAATTAAATCATATGTGTAATTTGATAGATTGCCAGCAACAAAAGTGGCATATGGATATGTACTCGGCTTCAATCTCACAGATATATTCCAATCAGAATTACTGTACACGTCCGTAAAAACACTACTTGTCAATTCATAAGATGGCAACAGTGATGACGTTAGTGAAAAATAAACACTTTTTGGATTATCCAGCACCCTGTTAGCATAAACTTGGAAATCAGCGCCGCCATCTTCGAACATCCACTTAAAATCAGTAGCTCTGTCAACACTAGCAGAGTAAATACCAAACAAAGAAGATCTTTTAGTAGAGGTACGATCAATGGGATCTATACCTTCGTAAAAACGAGGAAACCTGATGTTAGCCTCCATAGTCATTCCAAAGCCAGATTCTAATTTTAAACTAGTTCCTGAGCCTGATATAAAACCTCTAGAGTTTGAGGTATCATCCGGGTCTTGCCTCAAAAAGCACACTGAACCTATGTTTTTTGCTGCATTAAACAACAACATGTTTCTGTTTTTTAAAACTTGTACAGAATTTGTATCAAGGTCGTATACTGAATTATCGACATATGTTTTAAATTTGATTACAGAATCGTCTAGATAGAAGCACCTAAGTATGTTTTTTACAGCTCTTTCAGTACCCTTACTTTTATAAATGCTAGACATATTATTGTAAAGATTTTGATAAATGAGATTTTTTGTTTGTGTTAAATCGCCAGAAAACCTAAATTTATCCGATGCATTTAAAAAAGAATTTACAACATTTGATTCAATAAATAAGTTTGGTGTATCAAGACCCAACGACTCAGGCAAGTGTTTTGCAAAAGATATTGGAGTAAATGATGCACTAGTATTTTGTATACCCTTGAACGTTGGAAGCGCCTCGATTAAATTATAAATTTTGTCAAAATACGAACCAAGTATATGAGAAATTATCTCAGGATTTTCATTACCATGATCTTCGTGTTCTGCCATAATCCAACTTGGCATGTAACTGAAAAAATTAGTGTTGTTGTTATAGTCATGGATAGAACCAGTATTATTTAATCCATTTTTTAATTCTACAACGTCTGGATGTGTGATGTAGATAATTGGATCTTTATATTCAATAGTGCTGGCAGATGACTCTATCATAGCAGAACTTAGTGATCTTGAGGCTGTTCCTGTCCATGTTCCATTAGATAGTCGGCCGGAATAATCTAAAACGTTGTTGTCTAAGGCTGTTGAGTTTGCAACACCTTCGTTAAATTTATAATAAACACCTAATGTTGTATTAGATATATCCGAGTTGGTTCCGCCTCTTACTTGTTTAAACCAATTTTTTCCAATATCAGCGGAGCTTCGCGCCTCCTTCCAATATCTAAATTCATCTATAGAGCCAGTCAAAGTATGTGTATTGGCTGTTCTTGTAGAAGCTGCAGCATCTGACCTAAACGGCACTGTTACCAGCGAACCTATACGACCAACCATATCTTTAGGTGGCAATTCACCAATTGCCAAGTTTGAATTAATTACAGTGTGATTTTCATAACCATTAACGTATAGTTTAGTAACAAAATCAGAACCAGAATTGTGAAAAACAAATGCATAATGTTTCCAATCGTCTAAGGCAGTTGATAAAATATTTTGCCCAATTGATTGTTGGAATAGTGTTCCCGACCCGGGCATGCCAGAAGTCATACTTCCAGATTGAACAGTAAATCTGAACGGTGATGCACTAGAAGCACTTAAAATCTCAATAGTCATCCGTCCCATGTCGACGGTGCCGGATGCATTATTGTTCCACATATCAAAAATTACTGAGTTAGAATTTTCGGCTATGTCTTTACTCTTTAGCCAAAATTCAACAGTAACACCACTATCAAAATTTGCTCTTAGATTAGATTGGCGAGAACCGGTGCCATATGTGTTTGGTAATCCTGCAGATTCATATATGTTTTCATCATAAACATTAGCGAAAGATCTTTTTGATGTGTCATCATCTTTAAAAAGTCCAGCAGTCGTTAAACTGCCTATTGTGTGTGGACCACCTTTAAAATCAATATATGATGATGAATTAAAATTAGCATACCCGTGAGTACGTGGCCAAAGATTGTCAAATATGTGGCGCTCAATCCCCATTGATTTATTATAGAATTCGTTTTGTTCAGCATCTGAACCATCATATGGGTAATAATCTAATATTCTACCCACAGCACCACTGTAATAAAGACGTGCTGAACCATATCTAGCAAACTTAGAGGGATCAGAATAATCAACTGGTGGGGAGTATTCGTTTTGCCTCTTAAGAATTTCATCAACGTTTTTTGCAGACTCTGCCGGGTGGAAAAGATCTTTTTCATTGGCATCGGATAAAAAACTGTTATTTTCATCATAAGGACCAAATAGTTTTTTAATACTCATAATTCTCCACTCTAAACTTAAACGTTTGATCTTGTTCGACCCAATCTAATAGTGCTGAGTCATAGAATGCAAACCTTATTGCATATTCATATCCGGGTTGTAGTAACGACATATCAAGATCAAAATAGTTTCCAGATATATCGTGTGACATGACAGTATGTAAATCACTGCCAGTGCCGTGTGGGATAGCATCGTAACCATCTATAACTCGATATACTCTATAAGAAGCACTTTCAATTGTTTTAGTTTCAATGTTTGTTGTTGCTTTTGTGTAAATTGTAGGCGACCAATCTTTTTCACGCGTATATAAATTAAATCTAGCAGTTTCTTTGTCGCGATATTTGTCTTTAAGATTTGTAATGTTTAAATAATAAGTTGGTCTAGTTGATATTCTTTCAGCTTCAAATGTTTTTGGTTTAAACGAGCCCGTAAAAAATCTCGTACTGCCAGTATACCATACGTCAAACATGTTGGTAATCTTGTTTCTGGCAGTGCCAGTAATTGCAAGGCTGCAGCTGTATATACCAGTTGAAACATGTCCTGCTGTAGCGTAGAGTTGTGAATCACCATACCCCGTACGATCATCAACAGTTAGGGTTAGCGCACTACCGGAAGGCTTAGTATTATCTATCGAGCCAGAATGAAGACGTACTCTTAACAACCCTGTGCCTACATCTGGAATATTTTGTAATCTACCACGAACATAATTGTAAAAATATAAAGTATTCAAGTTTTGTTCGCCAGTGGCCAAAGAACTACTGTAATAAAAATTGCCTCTATCATCTTTTATTGAAGAATTCCATCTCGCTTCAATAACTGGACGTTTAAAAAAGTATTGGGTTCCGCGGGCAAAAAACCTTTTGGTGTAATATGATGTTGCAGCACCTGTTAAATTATATGAAGCACTAGCTTCTAGTGAGGATGATAGAGATATACCAAAACCATAGTTTGAATAGACATCGCCTAGCCATTCTTCCATCAAAATTGTGACATCAATTTCTAAATCTTCTAAACCACTTTCAAAAACTTGTTCATAATTTGAAGCAGTTAAATAATCACCACCTTCGTTTGCCCAATCAGAACCTTGTTGCCGTTGTACCCAATCTGAACCCGTGTTACCAACAGTATAATCTAAGTAATTGATCGTATCTAGTCCTGTACCTTCTTGCCATGATTGCGAAACGGGTCTAACTGAAAGCGTAAAATTGCTTGGCACTGTATTACTAGTTTCGGCATTATAGAGCTTTAAATAAAAATTAACACTACCGCTAGCTGGGAGGACTCCGGAAGAGCGATCCGCAGCAATAGATGTAACCGGGAACTGTATTAATGCTCTTGAAAGCTCAACTTGTTTGTTTTGAGCGGATGAAGTATATGCTCTTTGAAAAATTGAATAAACTTCTAACACATCAGCTTTACCCATATTAGAACCAGTTGCTCTTGTACTCAAGTCGCTCAACCAGGCATTAGTGATTGTGTTATCAGCAATAGCTGTATATTTTTTTATGGCCATTATCTAACCTTTCCTACGATATCCACTTCTGGAAACTTAACCTCTACAATTGCATTTTTTGGAATGACAACATGATCACCATCAGGTGATGTATTTTCGTTAATATCTATTTCTGCTTGACTATAGCCAAGTCCATTTTTGGGTATCGCCTGTACATTTAAAACATCTAGAACGTCCGGAACATCTTTTAAAACTGAATAAATATCACTAATTGAAAATGGCTGTCCAATATAGTAGCAATTGGAATAATACGCTCTTAAAGATTGTATAGCTGCTTCAAGTGTTGCAAATTTATTTGTACCGGGTTTAGACTTAATTACAAAATTAATACCAAAATTTAAAATAAAAGGATCAAGAATATCAATAGTGTCACTAATCATTCTATAATTGTTTAGCCAAGTTTTTAAGTTATTTTTTATTGTATCGTTAGTTTTTATCAATTTTCCAAATTTGTCTTCTGATACAACATACATGTTAATGTTTCTTTTTTGGGAATCAGGGTCTCTTTGTGCTGAAACTCTTTTTATAGAACCAAACTTTACGGGCATGCGATAACACAAACTTTCATAATCTGTTTGTGTCACAGCTCTATTTTGAGTTGGGAATGTATCGTAAATTCTTTGCTTAATTTCATCTGAGTCTGGGTAGGTTACATCCCCGACAATCGGTTTTTCATTAGTAACCTCTAAAGATGCATTAACAGTTGAAACTGTGGCATCTACCAGCTTGGTTCTGTCTTTATAATTAAACATAGCACGATTGACATTGTTTAATTGTCCAGTCGAAACATTTGAATTTAAAGGATCAGTTGTTCGATAGGTAATGTTTAGTGTTGTGTTTGATGGTGAAATTCCATAATTTGTGTTAGCTGACAATCTTGAAGGATCAAAGGTGGTGCTCGAAACGTAGTCCTTTCCAAATATATCAATAGCAACAGTTTGAGGCTCAGCTAAGACATTTGTACCAGCTTCATCGCCACTACCAAATTGTAAAGCTACTGAATCTCTATCGTATTCGACAACAAATTTTCTAGAAACGAGCATCGGTTGTAATATTGATGGTACGTTATCATCTTGAAAATTTCTATTTGTAATCTCTTGAAAAATAATATCTTGGGCCAAATAATCTACTTCATAAAATTCGTTACCTTGAGAATCAGTTACAGATATGATTTCAGCAATGTTAGAACTTTGCAGTTCGACGCGTCTGAATCTTTCATAACTTCCAAGTTCTATTTGCTCCTGCTCAAAAACACCTGAGACTACATTGCCAAAAGCTCTTATAGCATAAAATGTCGGAGCACCAGTTGATGCGTCAGTTCTCGCAACCACAACTCTGTTGCTCGGATCTGCAAAGTCTACATTTTCTGTCAGAATAAAATTTACACCACCTGAGCTGGTAAATTTAGCCCCTCTTTTTAAAATTGGTATATAGTCATTGTCCGGACCCAAAGTTACTGCCGAGGCAGGCACTAAAATGTATAGTGAAATTTGTCCATATGTGGAGGCACGTCCTTGTGACTTATAACCAAGAATGCGCCCATGTCTAATAATATTGTTATACTGATACGCAGTATCTAAAAATGATTCATTTACATTATAATCTAAATAAAAGGATAGCTGATCTCCAACATATGCAACTGCGTCTATCATCAAAGAACCAAACGACGCTTCCGTGAAATCTTGAAAATTGTCTGGATAATATCTTTCTGCAATTTCTAATAAATCGTCCCGAATTGATCTAAAGTCTCTACTTGTGTAGTCAATTGGCACTATTTTTTTCTGATCGTCTGGCATCTAAAAAGTATCCCTTTTGTTAATTAAATAGTAAATTCTAGTAAATCTGATTCCGCAATTGCAGGTATAACGTATGTGATTCTTAAGGCTAGCAAGTTTTCATCTATACCGGTTTGTCCAAAATTAATTTCTTGTATTGATACAGATGGCAGATAGGCAGCAGTTTGAGCACGAATTCTAGTATCAATTTGTTGAAATGTTCCGTGTCCAAAATTTTCAAACAGAAACGTTTTGATACCTACACCAAACTCTGGATCCATTACCCTTTCGCCGGGATTGGTCAAGATTAACATTTTAAAATTTTGTCTAATTACATCTTTGGCTTTTTTTAACATTCTAAAGCCATCAGTATTATCTTTGACAAGTGGGAGCGCTACACCGAAGGAAGACATTTTTTTTACCTCTTAATAAATACTCAATAATATCATTTTTTGCACATGTTTCCATTCTTATCAAACGGATTTGAGCGCAGGCGACGTTTTTTAAACCACGGAAAGTGTCTTTCTCCCGGTGATGACCTAAATGCTTCTGCTAGTGCAGATGCTGCACTGGCTCCCACATCATCATCCAAACTATTGGTAAACTCTCTTTGATTATAATAATTTTTAAATAATTTTTTTAATCTTGGTTTTGTTTTAGAAAGTACGCGGCGATCCCATTTGTCAAAATGATAACCAAAAAATCCGTTGCCTCTAAAAATACCGGGCCATCGAGTTTCAGCGGGTGCCCAAGCACCATCGTCGCCACCGCCGGCTACTAGTTTAAATGTATCTCCGTCTTCCTCAGCATAAACACCCGGCTTATCGGCAAGGGTGTCGGTTTTAAGATCTTCTACAGTTGATTCACCAATTGATGGCAAAAATCCCATATCGTTATAAATCGCTAGAGTAGAAAGAATTTTCTTAACTGGAAAGATATAAGACATAATCATTTTAAAACGCTCATCATCTACAAGATTGTTAACTAAGCAAAACAACAACTTGCTATCCGGTTCTAAAGGAGCAAATTGTCCAATCGGTAAATCTAAAGCATCTATTTCGGTTTCAATAACCTTATAATTGGTACCGCTAACAGTTACTGAAAATCTTAAGCCGTACCTTACGCCCAATTCGCCAGAAAGCCCGATTGGTGTATCGGTGGTTGGATCTCTAACGACCGTCATAGTTCCCGGATAAACATCGGAAATGTTTAAGGATAAATCGTTAGAGGTTACTGTATCAACTCCTTGGCTTGGTGTTTTATATTGTCCGTTTACTTTTATGTAAGTTTCTAGTACGAAGGGTGCTGCAGATGTCCCTTTTGCGCCAGTGCCAATTGGTCCAATATTGCCTATTGGGACTATTATTTTGTTAGAAAAAGGAAACAACAAAGCACCTGCGTCTTCACCGTATTCCTCGCCTTCCATATATATTGGTTGTCCAGTTTCTTCATCTATTTGTACGTGATAGTACCCAATATAAGGCTCACCAGTTTCTTCATTTGCCAGTTCACCACCACTAGTGTAAAGTTGTTCTCCCTCTAAAGGCAAGCCAGAAACTTGCTCTTCTATTCGTTTCTGTAAATCTAAAGAATTGTTTACTGATAAATTCTGTAATACATAATAACCTAGATTAGTGATCATGTTGGATGGCTTAACCATATTAATTTCTTCTAAGTTTTTCAAAAAGATGTTGGCCATGTGCTCCATCTCATCAATAACAAATTCTTTCAAAATTAATTTTGCTAAATCTTCAGATTCTTTAATAGCTTCTAAATTTCTTTCATAACGATAGCCTTTGAGTCTTTTAAATTTGCCAACTTCTTTTGCTTTCTTGGCTTGCTTTAAACGTGGACGATATGGATATCTGTAATTTTTCTCAAATTTTTCTAATTCACGTAAAACAGCAAGAACAGAAGGACTCGGCTCTACTTCACCATCAGCAACTTTTCTAGCATAACACTGAACTGACTGTTCCAAAAATGCATACCAAAATTCGTCATCTTTGAACGGATTAAAAGCTTCTGCGAGGGCGCTTGGTTGCGCGTCTTTCAATTCTTCTTCCATAACCTCAACTATGTAAGCAGCGTAAATAGAACTAAAATTGTTTCTAAGGTCTGGATAAAATTTAGTGAATGTAGCTAATGATTTAAGAAAGTGTTGACTTGCAAAAATGCGACATGTTGCGTGAATTAATCCTTCAATACCAGCCTTTGAATTACGCTCAAGAATTCTATTGTATGGTTTTTCTGTAACACAATCTGGATCAGATTTTAACCTTTTGTCTTCTGGAATCTTGCTGTACACCTCGTTGATCAACTGTTTAATTTCGCCAAAGTCCACCAAATCTGTTCTATTTGGCTTACATGGGCTCATTTCCGGAAACATTGCTTCGACAATCCCTAGCCATCCATTTTTATCAGCTGGCTTAAGGTACACTGGTGGGTTTAGGTTATTTCCACCATATGACGTAGGATCTAGATAAAATACTCGGTTAGCGGGCGAGCTATCGCATTTTGAAGGGTATTCTTCACAATATTGCATATAACTCATACCAAACGGTGCTTCGGCTCTAGGGTTATCAAGATTTTTTGCATAATCTTGCATTTCAATAAAGTTTCCACCGGCACCAACAACGCCATATCTTATCTGTTTCTCTGTAATGTCATCTATTGCAGCTCCATAATTGAAAGCTTTTTCATTTTCATATATTTCTTTACCAAATTGTTGGGTTATCGAATTAGTGAAATTTTTATGCATAGTTTTTAATCCAGAAATTGGTGGCGCTGAGCCGCCATTAGCAGATTTTATAATGTCCTTAAATAATATAAACTGTGGTGGCGTATTAGAAATTGGGGATTGAATAGCTTGTATGAATTCTTCATAAGTGTTATCTGCTTGAAAAAGATTCGAATTCATATCAAGCCCATCATCCGTAGACAAAAACTCGTATGCGCCCCACTCCATTATCTTTTCTCCTGTACTGTCTTTAGCCGGATCTTCCACTTCATCTTTCAGTTCATCATCGCCGGGCCCTTTATATTCTGTGTTAAGTCTGTTTATGATAACAACTCTGGCGTTATCATCAGCTCTGTTGTAAAACGCGCCATCTTGCCCTTTGATAATATCAGATGTGTACAACTCAATATTGAAACCATACATAAACCCATCTTTTCTGCCTTGGGCTCGATCTTTAAACTTTAAAGTTAAATCAGGACTTTTCTTACGTGCGTGTTGTGTAAACTTAATTTTCTTGTCATCATATTTTGGAGTAACTGTTACATTGTAGCCGTAATTTGGTAACTCAGTTAAATCAACATCATCAAAAAGTCCACCAATATTTAAATCTTTGAATGTTTTGGTAAACGATTTGTCATCTTGTGCTTTATTTTTTAATTCAAAAGACGCGCCGTCAAAAGCAGATTTCATTTTTTTCTGCAGGTGTCCTGCAACTTTAGTCGGGAACGCTCCACGTTGACGTTTTATCTTGGCAAAATTACCATCGTCGTCGAAACCGCCGCCTTTTGAATCAATATAAAAGTCTACATATTTTCTTTTCGATAACCATCCACCGGAATTAGCAGACTTTCTTATATGTGTTGTATAAGGATTACCCATTGTGTCTGCTAAAATCATGTTCATGAATCCCCAATTATTTTTGCCGGGACCATTACCAAGCATGTCTTGGGCATATGCTATTTTTAAAACATCTAAACTGCCGCCAAGAGCTGTGCTAGCAGCACCAGCAATTTCATCCGGCTCATATGGTATTAAGCCATCATTACAGGTTGGGTCCGATGACATAAGTGGTGGCATATTGTCTTCAAAATATGCTGGAATACCACCTTGCATAATATCTGCAACTGATTCAAGATCATCCTCAAAAGAACCTCTGGCAGCATCACAAAGTTGTTGAATTTGTTGAGGCTCAGCCCGACCTTCAAGAATTTGAGCCCTAACCGCACAGAAATTATCTAAATCTTCTTGAGTTGCACACAATGTTGGATTAGCCGGTAATTCAATATCATCTGGTAGTTGAGCTAACACATCTCTGGCTGCTGCTCTTGCTTCAATTGGCATTAAATTACCGATATTTGTAAAAAATTGTGCTGTTTGTTCACCATTTGGAAACATTGTTGCGAACTGCGGGTGTTCAAGACTAGTGAGTTCTTGAACAGCACCCAAAAATGTTGATGAAGGTTCTCCCAATATGGCACTCATTAATTCATTTTGAGTTGTGGTAGCTGACAAATCTTCAACAAAATTCATTAAACTTTGTCGATCGCCGGCAGCTTCGGCACCACCTTGTCCAATTTGCTTAAATAAGTCTTCAATTGTATCTTCAACCTTTTCTTGGTCGGCGCCCGGGCCACAGAGCGTATCTCGAATAGCATCAGCAAACGTTGTCCTACCGCCAGTTAATGCTGCTGCGGCTAATGAACCCAGCATTTCAAGCGCTTTACAAATAGCATCAGATATTTTTTCACATATCCAAACAAAAAGCCGACAAATTAAACGCCACACTAGGTCATATAACATTTGTACAGCTAACCACCACAGAACTCTCATTATGTCCCAAATTTTTGGAAGCCATGCAAATGGGTTGTCCATTCTCGGAAGTCCGATATGTTGAACATTTCTGCAGAACGGTAACTCTAAATCTTTCAAGAAATCCATTATGCTTGGATCAAATAGCGGCGGACGTACACAATCAAATGTAGCAATTACTTTAGCAATAATTTCTGCACCCGGAAATTTGTTGAGTTCATCTAAAAGGCTCATTAAATCTTCAGAATACACTTCAATTAATGCTATCATATAAGCTTCCATAATCACATTCGGACTTAAACCTTGTCCTGCGTCTGATAATTGAGCACTATACGTAGCTTTTGAAAGTTGGGAGTTTGGATCACCACCACCAGGTACGCCAGTGGGCACCATACCTTCGAGTGGACCTTCAACCATCATCGAAGATTTTTGTTCTGCAACAACTGCAGCATCATTCCATGGTTTTTTAAACTTCACTTTTCCAAAAAACGGCGGTGAAGATGGACCAACACCACTTTCAATTGCGGTCGATGCTCGATCAAGGTTGCGTCCAGCGCCCGAAATGTCTCCACTGGCTAATTTTTGCTGAACCAAAGCGTCCAACTCAGCTTGTTTATCGGGCGGCAATCCAACAAAAAGAGAACCAAAATTTTCAATTGACATTGCTTTTAGTGCTGAACGTATGATAGTAGCTAACATTTGTTCAAAGGTAACACCGCCCATTAAACATTTTAATAAATCAGCCATCATGTCAAACAAGCCACAAAGACGTAAAGGATCTAATGTGTGCAGCCATAAAAGATCAAATCTATTTTGTGTTCCCGGACCACCACACATTGCCATAAGACGATGACATATACCAGTCATAATTACGTTATTTTCTTCAAGCTCATCGTATGCTTGGGCTTGCATTTTAGCTCTGACATTCTTTCTTCTTTTCTTATTATTAGCTTCTTTCTTATCTTGTTCTTCCGGTGAGTCATTTTTGCCCATGACATACTCAGATAATAAAATTTCAGTATATTCAGGCTCACAAATCATTTTGTGAAATTGAGCAGCAACAGCATCTCCAATGCCAAATACCTCATCCATCATGTCTTGACCAAGTTGCTTCAAATCATTTTGTAATGCCTCACCGACACAACTCATAGCCTCTTGCATAGGTCCTAATTCTTGAGGTGGGCTTGTCTGTGTATCATAAATTTCAGGATACGTGTATTTTACTAAAAACTCAACCCATGGTTTAGGTCGTCGCGCTGTTAAATCTGTTTCCATTTTGTCAATTCGTGCAAAATAGGCCATGGCAGTAGGGTCTTTGAAAGATTGTTTATTATTTAACACCTTAAGTTTTCTTTTGCCAATTTGATATGGTTTTTCTTTGCAACTTTCTGCCCAAACTCTTATTTTTTGAATCTTAAATTCAGGGCTAAAAGTACATTCAAATTTATGAACTGCGTCCCTGCTAGGGAAGAAGGGGCTACGGCGGCCAAGAGTAAACCCATGTTGTCTAAAAAAATCATTTAATTCAGGCATAATACGGGACATGATTGAAGTGCCAAACAATGCAAAATCGCCATATTGCTCTAAATTAAAAACCCCACCTTTTGTAAAAAGTAGATTTTTACCTTCAAGAGCGCGGTAAACCTTTAAATTACGATTATAAACATGAAGCCCCTTCCTAACACGTATTAAATTTCTTTGCAGCATATTTGGTATATACGTGACAACAATGTCCTCTCCCGGGGCATCTTCTTCTTCCTCTTCTTCGTCTTCAGCATCATCTAAATTATTTAAAACAGTAAAAGGAAACGAATATAATAATTTTAAATGAGATGAAGGTAATGCTGCCAAATCATACTGAGAATATTCAATTTCTTGCATTAATTCCGCTATGACATCTGTGTTGCTTTCTTTATTGTAATAGTTTAGTATTTCTACAATTGCTTCTTCTGCAAACTCATCAAACCGACTATTCATAATTTCTTCGGCTTCTTCAAAAGAATCAGCTAATTCTCCACCAGTAGTGGTATATGGAGTAGTGTATGTGATTTGAAACTTGCACTGTCTTTGATTTAAAAATGGACTATAAACATCTCTTTTTTTCCAATCTGGAACAATTGCTGATGGTTTGGGAGAACACTCCAAACATTTTGGCTCATTTCTTGGGAGTGCAGTTTCGCATATATCTATGAAACCATCTCCGTTTTTATCTTGTAGTTTTAAAATTTCAGACATTATAATACCTTTTAATATGTTGCTCTGACAGAGCGGCTACCAATAAACTTATATGAAAATTGCTGTAGATAATCCATGCGCCATGCAAGCTTGGTAGCTCTAGCTTGGTGCATCGGAGCTGCAACGCGTGAAACCGAAAGACCTGCCTGCGCTGTCATTACCGCCGCGGCTGATCCGCACGGGGCGCCGATGCCTGGGAATACTGCTAATGCGGCAAAAGCTAACGCGGCGGATTGATTACTAAACATACAAATCATGCTAAGACTTTGAATACTTGACATAATATCATCCAGAATACCATCAAGCTCCATCATACAGTCACGCATATTGTATGCTACAGTTACAGGCTGTAACCTTTGTATTGTTTCTGGCAATAAGTCGGGCCCTCTCACAGTATAGGGTGATGAATTGTTTCCTGCAATCAGATCAATACCGGGTGCAGACGGTAGCTTTCCGCCTTTAGAATTTGTTTCGCCTTTTAATCCCGCTTTAACATTTCTCATTTGACCAGTAACAATTTTTATTCCCTCACGACCAATAATTCTTGTATGGTCTGACTTGATTGCAACAGTGGATTTGCCGATAGCGTTTCCAACAAGCCCATCGACTAAACCAAAGTTTTTGTCAACATCAGTTGTTTCGCAAATATAAATTCTTGCTGCATCATGTGGTATTGAATTGTCGACAAGTGTTCCGGGATCTAAACCTTTTCCGCCTCTAGCAGAAGCCATACGACCCACAACAAACTCAACACGGGATGCATCAATACTCTTTTTAGTTGTACCAATATAGCCATCACCACCATAGCCAGATGCTTCGGTGTCCGGACGATCTTTGCCTAAAACGACATAGCCGCAACCGGGTCCAGTTATAACTCTTTCGTTAAGAGCATTTTTATATTGCACCCTACATGGTCCCGCGGGCATCGTATTCATAATGCCGCCCATAGCTTTAGTAAATAGAATAGATACTGAGCCGTCAGGGTTGGTAAAAAAGTCTGCGCGTGGGGAAATATCGCTGGGATTCCATACTGGGGAACCTTTTGGGTTTACTTTTCTTTTCTTACTAAACATAAATCCTTCTAATAATCATAAACTTTATCTACGGCATACTGGACAACATACTTGTGGCACTAGCCAACTCCTGTTCTTGTGCTCGATCTCTATCAGCTTCAGCGCTGGTACTTTCAAATTCTTCATCACTATTTACACCAATAGACTGTTTAGGTGGTGGTGCAGGTTGTGGGACACCCGGGATTCCTAAAGCACGCGCATTGTCAGTATACCAATCAAAAAACGGCACTGTGTATCCAGTTGTAGCATTTTGAGTTTCAGTTACAGGTGGTCCTTGCCCGTATGCATCTGTTTTGGTGCCCCCTTTCGTACTTCTACCGCCAACCCACACTTCAAGATGCAAATGGGGTCCTGTGCTACTACCAGCATTGGGATCATTTGAGCCGCCGCCGGATATACCAATAACGTCGCCGGCTTTGACATTTTTACTAGATGTCCAAGTTTGCAAGTGGGCATAAACTGAATACACTACCTTATTAGGATCTTTTAAATAATCTTTATTTTTGTGCTTAATTCTAACACGCCCTCCGAAACCATCGCCCGGACCTTTGCCGGAAACGCTAGCATCAACAACTTGACCATCTGCTATAGCAAGTATTTCTGTACCAGATGGTGTATCAAAGTCAGTACCACCGTGACGTCGACCTCTTAGTCCACGAATAGAGCCGGGTGGACCCCACGGGCTTGTAATTGGAAAATTACCTTTAAATGGCATTCCAACTTTGTTTAACGCCCATTGCGGTATTGCCTCGCCTTTTCGAACCGGGTTATTATATGCATATTTTGCTCCACCACCTGTAAGGGCCCATGGAATGTCAAAATTTGCTATTGTTTGTTTGGCATCCTCGGCACTCACAATTGTTCCCTCATATCTGCCTTTTTGCAAATCAAAAGAGCCGTCGTCGCCTTTGTCCAAAAAAACTTCTACAAGTTGTCCAGCACTTGGATATCCTAGACCGGCGCCAATAGAGAAATCTTCTCTTGAATAAAATATAGTATGCATTGATATTAATTTCATTCGAACTTGTTCATATTCATCACCTAAAGTTGCTTCTGCGAATTCTAAAGATTCGCAAGGATTGGGTATAAAAGCATGTGGTGAATTTGGACCTAATATTCTAGCACGAAAAGAAATCTTGCCAATCTTTTTTCTAGTACCCTCGACGCCGGCAAATTCTCGCGCTTTATCAGCAGTTGTAGGCTGTGGGGCTCCAGTTTCAAGCGATGCTTCATCTGTGGTGTGTCTAGTAGGATTTGCCAAAACAAGGGCAATAAAGTGATTTTTGCCAGCATACGCATCATATTCAAGTGCTTTTCGAACCGAATTAGCTGTAAGTTTGTTAGCTTGACGTGGACTGGCAAAATCTGAAAAATCAATAGCATGTTTTGTCGAAGCCATTAGTTATCCCCCTGAATCATATCAAAAAGACTAGCTTTATCTTCTTCGCTTAATCCAACGTCTTGTATCGTTTGTTTTTGCTTAATATTAATAAGTTTAACAAGTTGTTCGTTTGAGCGTTGCATTGTTTCAACATGCTTAGCAGCTACAGGAGAAAGTGAGCGATTGTTATCCGGATCAATAGCAATTTGATTAGCTAATTCATTCAAAAATTCACGGGCCAACTTTCGATCATTACGAATATTGTCCAGAGCTTCGTCAACTAAATTATCTAAATCTTGCTTACTCACAATCCGCCGTTCTCCCAATCTTTTTTAAACCCACGATATAACACACGAAATTTGTTTAATGAACTCACTACTTGTTTGGTATTTAAGCCAGTTATTTCACGCAGGTAAAGGTAAATAGCTTTTTTGTTAAAAATTTCTATATCATCTTTTGACTCAAAAAGAATAATAATTGCTTTATGCACCTTTTGATCGTTAGCTCTCATTTTGGTCACATCCCAAGTTCTCAACTGTTGATAAAAGGAGTCCCAAAACTCTTTTTCTAATTTATCAGTAAGCCACGATTGTTGTGTAGACAAATACTCTTCTTCATAATTCTTTGGTACAGCATCAAAATCAACTTCTCTTTTGTTTCTTTTTTGTTGTTTTTTGACTTTGTGAATAAACCAGTTTTTAGTAATTACACTAAAATATGAAAATGCTTTATACCCTTTATCCGGATCATATTTATCAAGAATGGTCATAAGCCAAACTTTACATTCATCTCTTAAATAATCAATATTGGGTAGTGTTGTAAATTTATAAGTGAATACGATTTTGTCAACCATCTCATCAAAAGCTGGCTCTAAATATTTTACATATAATTCAGTCCTGACCCGTACGCAATCAGTTTTACAGTATTTAATTACTGCATCTTCGTGTTCTTTTGTGAAGTAATATTTTTTAGCCGCTTTCTTCTTCTTCGTAGTCTTCTTCTTCGCTGTCTCTGCTTGGCTCATTAATTTGTGTTTCCTTGTTAGCATCCTCTTCGGTTGTTAGAGAATATATAAATTCAAACGTTTCCAGTTGTTCATTAAATGATATTGCATGTTCCATCAAAGCTCCTAAAGTTTGATCACCATAAAACATTTCAAGGCTATAAACATTTCTAAGGTGTTTTGAAAAATTATTAACCATATCTTGCAAATCGCCTAATTCTTCTGAAACAAACAAAAGTCTTGATAGTATGGAGCGCGTATAAATAAAAAATCCCACATTAGCTATTAATGATATTATTAACACTAATGTCATTACTGTTTCAAGACGGCTCATAATTCTCACTTTTAGATTCGTTTTTCAAATCTTTTAATATTTCCTTGTTGGCTTTTATATATTCGTCAGTTAACTGACCTGTTTTTTCTGCTGGTTTTGTAATAGCCCGTAAAGGCTTTGAAATAATTTTTGATATGTCGCTGCTTCCACACTCAGTGCATATATCGTGCTTTTCTTCCCAATGATGAAAAACACAAAATTGTTCGTCACATGTATTGCATGCATATCTATATCTTGGCATTATTTAACCATTTTCAATAAATCTTCTTCTGTAATTGGTGCATCGTTAGAAACCCTCACAGTAGGTGGGTTTGCGACAACCAAACCTTCTTCACCCTCAACAAGTTCAAAACCTTTTAAAATTGGCACAATGTCCAATTCATTAAGAAGTGACTCTTGTAGGGCCATCATAACAGCTCCCAAAGCTTGGTTTGAAAGTTTAAGTGTAGGTGTATTCATTTAATTATCCTCCGAAATTGCTCTACCTTTTAATTGTTCCCAGTCTCTCTCTGGGCGTACTTCTAAATTCTTTTCCCATGCTGCTGACAAAACCGAAGTGTTCACACCTAACGCGCTAGCGAAGTAGATTAAGGCGTTGATGTCTTTCGGAAAACAAGAGCCACCGAAGCCTGATCTACCATCAGGTCCGGGGGTTGAAAAATGTGACTTTCCAAGGCGTTCATCATACAGGGCATATTCAACCACCTTGTCATAATCAACATCAGTTTGATCGCAGATTTGCTTAAATTCATTGGCAAAACTTACTTTTGTAGCTAAGAATGTATTAATAAAGTATTTTACAGATTCGGCGGTGCTTGAGCCGGTCTTAATAATGGGAACTTCTTGAAAAACCTTGGTAAACATGTTTTTTACAATTGTCGAAGCAGGCCTAGGGCCACCAATAATAATTCTGTTTTGATTTTTGAAATCTTCAATATAATTTGCTTCAGTTAAAAACTCTGGATTAAACACAACTTGAATATTT
>MDSZ01238083.1_pt1 | contig 43380 bp, 24 predicted proteins | sample 811201 | NCBI WGS metagenome assembly MDSZ01 (sample SAMN05326647, study PRJNA326480) | marine metagenome | isolation source: seawater | place: Indian Ocean: North | collected 2010 | reverse complement strand
GTATTCCAACTAGATGTATATGATGCTCCTGAAGTAGACGGCGTAATTTTTGATTCTAATACTAAGTGACTTGCAAACACTTGTTCGGGATCTGCTTCTATAGCTGTGAACGTTGGTCCAAAATCATTTACGCCTTTATTAGCATCTGGATTTACAATAGTAAATGTATCTGTTGGATTGTCTCTCAACACCGTACTACCTGTACCAACATTTGATTCATCAGCACCGATAATATTACCACTTACTATTTCATTAATAGCAGTAGAAGTATTCAACTGATGTGCATGTATTAAATTTAAATCTGTTCTTAATCCAGCCCACTGAGCAGCTGTAATATCAGTAGTCCCAACTATTGCTGTGCCGGTGTTAGCCATAGCTACACCATATCCTCTTTTACCTGTGCCGATACCTAATATTGCATTGACTCGTTGAACATAGTCATTGTACAAAGCCGCTTCAACATTAGATCCTACAGATGGCATATTTTTTCTCCATTATACGGTAATATAATGTATTTATCGGAATCTAAGGTAATTGTTTTATAGTTCTGACGTGTTGTTATACGTCGGAGAAGGAACAGATACATATGTACCTGATGGTCGTCTGTGAGTGATTGAGCTTAATATATCTCCAGTAACGTTAGGATCACCACCTCCGTCTGCATTATCTTGGAATTGTATATCAAATTCAATAACATTATCAGCTAGTGTACGTGCATTTACCGTATACATATTGTTTTGATAATCATATGCTGTACCTAATTTATGAAATATTCTTTGTGAAGTACCTGTTAATTCAAAGTTACCAATAGCAGTTGGTACTCCTGATCCTGTTTGTGTAGTTGCATGTGATGCCATTGATATAGTTCCCATACCTGCTAACATAGATGCCCAATCAGAATCTTTTCCGCCGCTTCCGTTTGAAAGATTAGCTTGAAATCTTATTTGTCCGCCAGCATTGAAAAAATGACGTCTTGCGGCTGCATCAGTAAATGTCACAGTAAAAACATGAGTTATAGTACCATTCCATTCAGATACTCTTGTGCTTTGTAATACTGATTCTACAGATGCTTGTGTATCATCACAAAGTTGTCTATCTGCTTCAAGACTGTTGACTAATGTGAGATAATCATTTATACCTTTTGAAGTATCTGTTGAACCGTCTTTATCAATAGATTCAGATGCACCTATTCTATCTGTTGGATTAATAAGTGCCAAACTTGTAACACTACCAGTTTGATGTGCTCTACATTTATCTATATCTGATTTTAAATTTTGTAAATGTGTTGCTGTAATGACTGTGTTGGCAGCAACAATTGAACTGCTTAGTGTCTGACCATATCCTGTATCTGCAAAGCCTTGACCAAGAACAGTCTCAATTCTACTTTGCAAACCATTAAAGGTTGCGGCTGTAATTAGTTCTTGAGCGTTAACGGTCATAACGAGCGATTCCTATTTTTAAACTTTTAACACACATTCAACCAGCTTTTCATTTACATCTTCATTAGACTCTAATGCAATACCTACAATATCTCTGCCTTCTGAATCAGCTGATTGACATACACCATGATCTCCTACATATACAGGATCGCCCTTTTCTACTCTTCCTATAACACGAACTGGTACTCTTCCTTTTAACGCTATTGGTTGTCCTTCACTTTCTGCATTCATAAGTAAAGCAGGTGAATCTGATATTACACCTATACAAATATTACTGCCAGAAGCAGGACCTGCTTCATGATCAGCATCTGTGCAAATTGCCATAGCTGTTCCTACTGCAAATTCTTTTTCAGTAGTGTACTTTTCTGCTAAGTCAGCATATTGTGCTTGTGTTGAAACACCAACAAAATAATTAGCTTTGAGTGAACCTGCTGGAATTGTTTGTGCGTTAATTACTTCTGATGCATTTGTACGTGTTGCTACAGTTCCGTTTGCAACTGTTTCTGAACCTGCTCTGTTTGTACCAGCAACAACGAGATTAGTTGCTTTTTCTGCAAGCCCTGTAAAGTTACTTGCATATACATTATTAAATTGATGATCAGCAGTACCTAACGTCACAGTTTCTGTTGATATGCCATCGGCTGCCAAACCTGGGAAGACCGAGTTTGCTTGAATTTTCAAAGTATTCTTTATAGATCCGCCTGTATCTTTAGCTCTGATAGTAATTAAAGTACCTATTTCGTTTGCAATTACTGCTTCATTACCATTTTCAACCTTAATTCTAAAATCGTTTGAATCACCAACAGCTAAACCTACATCAGCAAATTCTGCAAGAGCAGTAAAGTTTGCATCTCCTGCTTTTAGATAAGCTGATGAATCAAATCCGCCTAACTTATCTGCGTTAGATGCTGTACCCCAATATCTAAAGTTTGTAGAAGTTACTCCTCCTGTAGCATTAACAGTATTTTTCAGTGTCATACCTTGTTTGACAACATCAAATCCTGCTATAGCATTTGTTGCATCTGTACTATCAATTGTAAACGCTTGATTAGACACAATCATCACAACTTCGTCGTTGATAATTGCTTTAATTATTGAACGAGAAACGCCAGCGTTATCATTTATTGTTGCACTCTTCCATTGTGTAAGAAGAGATCCTGCATCCTGTGGTCCAACTAAAACAAATGTTGTTCCATTGAACGCATATAATTGTTCGTTAGCAGTATCCCACCAAAAATCACCTTCTGTTAGTCCTGCTGGTTCTGTAGCACTTACTTCTGCGCCACCTGTTGTACGGAATTTTGTTCCATCATAAAACTTTAACTTCTTAGTCGAACTATCAAACCAAATTTGCCCTGAAATTGCTTTAGGAGGTGCTGATGTTCCTGAAAAGTTTTCTAATAGGAAAACAAAATTTTCATTCTGTATTTCTCCGTATCCGGCATAATTCTTACCAACTAATTTTAAGTCAGTAGTTTGGTCAATGGTTCCATCTTCGACAACTGTAAGTTGAGAATTATTATATCTGTCAATTGTGTATGCCATTTTTATTAACCCCTAATATGCATTATATTAATAGTATTTATCAGCATTACGGATAATTAGTCGTACTACCATGTGACCAAGTAGTCCCATTACTAGTAAAAGTCATTGTATATCTTGTCGGTGTAATGGTTGCTGAACCTGACACACCTGCCGCATCTACTGCTAAATCTTGCATCACAGACGTCGAAGACGCTACATTGTCTTTATCTACTGCTATATACGACTTATTAAGTGCCGCAGACAGCAGTCCCTGGCTAATATTAATACTTGCACCTGCATAGTTTGTGCAATGTACAGTGGCTATTGCCCCGTTTTTTGTATTTGCAGGATACAATGTTTGTAAAACTGCAATTACATCATTTACTGGTCCGTTTCCTACTCCTCCAGCGTTAGGATTTGAAAAACCTGTAATATCTAATGCTAACCCTACATTTTCTGAATCAATAGTAGTATCAACATAATTCTTTGTTGCAACTCCTTGTGCTGCTACTGGGTCAACAACACCTGTTATTTTTTGTGTGTTTATTGTAATATCACCTGATGATACTACATTTAATCCCCCGCCTGTAACAGTAATTGTTGAACCATCTAAATTGATGTTGTCAATATCGATAGCACCTAATGTTCCTATATTTACAAGTCCTGTTGCTGTTGTGACTGTAGAAGCAAGTTCTGTTTTTGTTAAAACTGAAGTTCCATCAATTTTAAAAGCAGGATCAGGATTTATTGCATTAGTTGTTAAATCAACATTTTGATTAAATGTCCAACTATTTGTTGCATCATACCATAATATATCCTTACTGCCATCAATAGAACGCAGAATTATACCACCACCATCTACAGCGGCGTCATTTGCTTGAGTGCTATCGCTTTGTAAACCTAATTCAATATTTTTATCTTCTACACGTAAAGTTGTTGTATCTAAAAATGTTGTATCACCTGATACAAGTAAATTTCCACCTACTGTAACATTGCCTGAAAATTTTCCTGCTCCTACTACGTCTAATTCAACAGTAGGAGTATCATTGAAAACGCCTACCCTTTCATTAGTTGCATCAATAATGATTCCTGAAATGTAAGCATTTCCTTTTCTTACTTTTAAGTTTATATCAGTATTTGCTTGTTGTGCTTCTAATTCTAATTGATTTGTTCCAGAATTTACTTTTAATATTCCGTATTCGATATCACCTACACCTACTGCTAGTCCTGCTTGATTTTTTACGGATAATTTTCCTGTTGTCTGTGTTGCACCTACTGCACTCATAAAACTTGCAGTATTAAATTTTGCACCTGATCCGTCTATCAAACTTTCTGCTGATTCTGCAATACCAAAATATTTAAAATCTGCAGCAATAGGGTTGAATCCTTTTTTGTATAATTGGCGTTTTGGAACTTGAGTGTCGTTGGCATCTTGTGGATATCCAGGAATTCCATTTACAAGTTCCACAAAATATTGACTGTCAGCAAATACACCAACTAATGTACCGCCAATGAATAATTTTAATGCAGTTCTTGTTACGTTTACAGAGTCAATTACAGATTGAACTTCGAATCCAGTTTTTTGTTGACCAGCTTGATATGGTGGTCCTGCTAAAACTAATTCAGATCCATCAAAGAAATACAGCTGATTATTTTTACTATCAATCCACAGATCTCCTGCTACCATTGTAGGTTGTGAAGCTGAAACAATAGGTCCTCCTGCAGATTTAAAAGCAGTACCATTATATATTTTTAATCTTTGCTCTTGAGTGTCAAACCAAAGCTGGCCAGTAATTGGTGTATTTGGTGCAGTAGTGCTAGAAAAATTTTCTAGCAACTTTACAAAATTTTCATTAAATGCTTCACCAAAACCTGTGTAGTTTCTACCTACTAAAGTTAAACTAGAAGTACTTACATCAATTTGTCCATCAACTAAATCTACAAGTAAGTCACCATTTGTTTTATTAATTCTATAACTCATTATGTACTCCTACCAGTGTAGATTATATAATTTATAATTAAATGCGGATTCATTAAATTTAAAGGTTGTCCAACAGCAGAATCAGATTCAATTCCTCCACTGTTTGGAAGATATTGTCCGCCATTAGTAGCAGTTGGCCCATCACCTCTAAAGGCTCCTGTGTCTGTTGTAGGCGCTGCTAAATCATTTATTGCATAAAACTGTGTTAAAGCATCACCACGTAGATCGTGCTTGTGATCTGGCAAATTAGTAACTTGAATATTTGTTTTTTCTTGTCCGTCTTGTGAACCCATAATATCAGCAGATTCGTCTGTAATAACATTTGCACTAGTTCCGCCCATGTTATCTTTACCTACAGTAGTCCTACCTCTTAAATCAGGAACTTTAAAAAATCCTGTCGTAACAGATGCTTCAGCACCAAAATTATAACCTATTGCAGCAAACAGCAAAGTATAATCTGAAATTCTATATTCAGTACCGTCACACATTAACCAATCTTGTGGTGCAGTATTTCCTCCATAAGCCATCATAACACCAGCTGGGTTAGTTGCTACTGAAGCAAATAAATTTGCCCTAGAAATTTTAGCTAATCCTGTTGCACCTGTAACTCTGTTTAACAAAAATTCGTCGTCTGCTTGTGAACTTACAGTAGCACTTTTACCACCAATAATTGTGTTACTAATTACTGCATTAAAAGTTTTTGTAGATCCTCCAGTTTGACCATCAAATGTAAATGCTGGGGCTGTAACATCTCCCGCTAATTGAAATGAAGTTGCAGAAGTAAGTTTATCTGCAGAGCCTGCTCTACCAGACACAGTACCACTTACATTACCTACTAAGTTTCCTGTAAATGCTGTTGAATAAATGTTTTTCCATTTAATAGCATCTGTGCCTAAATTATATGTGTTATGTGCAAGCGGCATAATATCTGTTAATGTGCTTGTACCTGCAACATTTAAAGTACCACCTGCATGTACATTTTTTGCTACACCGATACCACCCTTAGTTACAATAGAACCTGTGCCTATAGTTTCACTCTGTGTTGTTGAATCTATTGAAGCTGTACCGCTTGCTTTGATATTTCCTGTTACGTCAAGTGCTTCGTCTGGTGCAGTATTATTGATTCCTACTCTTAGATTTGAATCTACTCTTAATACAGTAGTTAAAATGCCGTTATTTTTTACTCTTATATCAATATTAGAACCTTCAATCTGATGTTGAATAACTCCTGCAGATCCTTCAATACCAATGTTTAATTCTGCATTCAGTCCATAATTGATTCCTGTATTATTTTGAATATTGATTGGATAATTTGTTGTACTAACAACATCTGCTCTTAAGAAATTTGATGCAGCGATAGCAGAACCTGCTACTACTAAACTTTCTGCTTTTTCGCTTATGCCTCTATATTTTAAATTACCTGATCCTGTAATATCTTTATCACTTAAATTAATTCCTGGCGATATTGTCGAAAAGCCTTCAATAGCTGTTTTAGGAGTAAACGAATTTGTACTTATAATTGCTGCAGGTTTAGATAGTACATCAAGTTGTATTACTGTGTAGGATACATTATCTGTACCTATAATATTAGCTGGTGTTACTCCAGTTGCTAAACCGTCACTAAATTCAGGACCAATAAGAACCCAACCAGAACCAGAAAACAAATATAATTGTTGATTATCAGTATCAACCCATAAATCACCAAGTTGTGATGCTGATACATCAGGTGCAGAAACTGCTTTTTTAATTCCTGCTGCAGATACCCAGTTAGTGCCATCGTAAACTTTTAGCGTTTCAGAGCCTGCTGTATTATCGTACCATAACTGTCCTTCTACACCATTACTAGGTGCAGTATTAAAAGCAAAATTTTCTAATAGATGTAAAAAATTTGTTGCAATGGCACTACCGTATGCAGTAGTATTTCTACCAGGCAACCGTAAAGATGTAGTGGTATTTAATGTGTTATCTTCTAATACTATTGTGCCTTTATTAGCGGCATCTGTGTATGAAATAGTATACGCCATCTATCTACGCCTCATTAAAACCAGTTAAACTTTGTACTCTAACTGTGTAGTCAATTTGTATTAGTCTATTAAGAGACTTTTGTACAGGATGGAAAATTACATGTGTCAGTAATCTACCTGCGCCATCAGCTGAATATGCCTTAAGTCCTAATTCATCAAAAACATATAAACTAGATCCATCAGTTGCAGTATCATATGCATCTTGTCCACTAGGTTCACTATAATCTAGCAAACATGTAACTAAAACATCTGTGTAGTTTGTACCACTTACGTGTCTTGTTTCAATTTTATTTCTGACAGGATCTAAATTATTAACACTACGATCATCTACTACTTTAGTATGTGTTTGATTATATAAACTTGCATTTGTGCCTGTTGAATTTGGTGTTAAGTATGTAATAATTCCAGTAGGATCAACACTTGTACCACCATTTCCAAAACTCATTTCATATATCCAACCTGCACCTCCGTTGCCTATGCTTTCTGCAAGACTTAAACTCATATTTTCATAATGGATTGCATTACGCTTATCTACAAACGTATGATTAGACTCTGGATCGTGGATTTTGATGTGTCCTTGTATCAAAACTCCGCTCATATCATGTAAATTGTCTGTCATATTATTTTTCCTGTCATTGTATTTATCGAGGTAAGTCAACACTTGTAGCTCGTAAGAATCTTCCTATATCAGAATCTGCTTGGCTAAGTGGTTCACCTGGATCTGTCCATATTTTTCCTTGTTTTCGTATAATTATAACCTTTTGATTTTCTCCTGGAGTATTAAGTAAAGTAACAGTACTACCGGCTAGTGTAAATTCTGCTGGTAAAGTTTCGTCACCTTCTGGACTATCTTGGGCTATACTACTTGTTGTTACACCATTAATTGTAGTTTCAAACTTATAAGATGCTATTGCATTTTTTCTTAACCGCTTTCCTGCTACAAATACATCAAACTCGTTCACTCCGTTAGCTCCCGGTGTAAAATCTAATTCAAACGTAGAACTTGTACCGTCTGCTGTAAATACTGTGCTTATTGTTTCGTCTTTGTAAGGCATTGAAGCATCAATACTTTGATCATATACTTCTGTACCATGTGTATGTATATCTTTTACACCTGTACCTAATGTGCCTCTTTGTAATTGTTTTAACAAATTTCCTTCTTTTTGTCTATATTCAATTCTCTCTCCATTAACAAATACTATGCCTGGATATTCAGAACCTTCTGTAGGATTAGTAATGCCACTTGCATCAACAAGTTCTATAACTTTATCATATGGTTTAAGATCTTTTCCTAAAATATAATTTTTGTCTCCATCTATTCTCTTGTAGTGTGTCCTATTCAACATATCCTTAAATTGTCTAAAACCAAATTTTGTAATAACAGTTGGATTACCAAAATGTAAAACCTCTATCCTATCTCCTTGAGACAAAGGACTGACTAATTTTACAAAATTCTTATCTGTTGTAACACTATAATCTACATCAGCTTTTAACAACTTATTGTTTAGTATAACCCAAACGTATTTAGAATCAACAGCTTGATTTCTTAATTTAAATAAACCTGCTCTCAAATTATTTAAGAAATAATAATCTGCACTTCCTTTAGTTATAGGAGTGTTTTCTTGAACTGTGTATGATTCTCTTGAAAATTTCTGTGCAGTACTGTTACTAAATTGGAATACTCTCATTCTTGTACCAATTGGTCTGTCGACTTCAAAAGAGCAAATAGTCGGTGTCGGCACAAACACAGATGATGAATCACCTTGTTGCTCAAAGTATCCAAACCTATATTGACTTTCGGTGATAATATATACAAGGAGTTTATCACCTGCTACACCTACTCCGTCTGCTAATTTTACTGTGTTACCTTTCTGTTGGTCTAAAGGTGTATCACTATCAAACGCTTCTGCTGATATAAATGTCCAATCAGTTGTATAAGTCAATTCTCTACCATTTAGATATACTTGAACTTGTGCGGCTTGGATTAACGCAATTGGTATCTGCCAAAGGTCTAATTTATATTCATTTTCAGCAGATACTGTAAATTCTTGATTGTACCCTGAATGTAATATATCGTCACCTACTTGTACAAGTGTATGTATACCCGAAGGACCATATGAAAAAGGTGCTTGACTTAAAACAAGTGTATCATTTCCTTGCGGTGTTGTTGCAATAAAGTCATCCACTACTACTTGACTGAAAGAATCTATTTCATTACCGTCGCCTATAAACAACGCATATCGTACAACATCTCCTGCTTGAAGAGGACTTGCTAATACTAACTCTACATTGTTAGGATATTCACCTGTACTTTTTGTTAAAACAGCATCTAGTTTTTTTCCATTACTTGTAGCTATTCCTTGTACATTATCTGTCCATCTAACATTTGTTTCAAATGTATTTGAACTTCCATCACTTACAAAACTATCTATATCTAATATTTGCAATCCTGCTACTTCGACTAAGGTTAAATTTATTTTTGCACCATCTGCAGGTGCTACTTCAAAGTCTACAGTTTTATTTGCATAATTTACTTTGTATCCTAGCGTAGAATCATCTGTTGTCGGCTCCATAATATCCGAATCAACTTTAACAAACAATGAACTACCTGTGAAAGGTGATTTACCTATGTCAAATGATTTTGTAGATCCATCACCAGTATGATTTCTATTTACAACAATACTGCTTCCACCTACTGGTCTTTCAAATACTGAAATATCTACAGCATCAATTACTTGTCCTGGTACAACTTCTTCTGGACCTTTGCTTGTTGTTGGAGTAACAAAGCCGTCGCCGTCTATTGTAATATCTTCTGCTTTTAAACCTGTAGCTGAATTATAAGCAAGAGATCCTCCGCTAATAGATGTGTCATAACTTTCTGGGTCATTAATAAAGCTACCATCACTAGTTTCTTTTCTTACAATAATTACATCATCAGCTTGCGTAGGTACTTCGTATTCTTGTAATTCTATTACAGTAGTAACTCCGTCTCCTGTAATACTCTGCATAATTGCATTAGGATTTTTAATTAATGTAGAATCATAATTAGGTTCTGGTGCCCAATTAGGATCATCTAACCTAATACCATTTCTATATAAATTATAAACTACACCATTTTCTAATGGTTTGCTTAAAGTAATGCTAATTGTACTACCGTCTAATTTAAATACTTCATCTTCGTATGTAGTATCATATGTATCCCAAGAATCTGTAAACCAAGGAGCAGAGTCCCAACCAGTGTTACCGCCAAATTCAAAACTTTTTACTTCAACACCGCCATAGTCAATACCGTCCATTACTTGTGATAAATCATTACCAAATTGACCTGCAACAGGATTGTATTCTAAACTAACTCTATCAGAAGCTGTCAAATATTCTACAGGTTTTTTGTAATTTATAACAATTGAAGTATTACTAGCAGGAGGTTTTGTAAAAGTTACTCTACCAAAATATCTATCATAACCTTTTGAAGTGTCTTTTACATTTTCATATGTATATTCACTTTGCAATGCAAGTTCGCCCGATACAGTAATTTCTACAGTATTTGTTCTCAAATCCATAGGAAATATTAAATCAAATATATAAGCACTACCACTACCTACAAATGTTTGTGTTTCACTTAATTTTGTTACAACAAATTTTCCTGTAACTCTGTCAAATTTGACTGTTGTGTGCATTCCTCTTACTAAGCCATCGCCTAGCACGGCAATTAATCTTGCTGGTCTACCTCCTTCGGATATAGAACCGTTAATTTCTACTACTGGAGGATTTAAATAACCAGTACCTTGATTTGTTATTTCTACAGATGCTATTTTTCCGCCTTGTCCTAATTTGGCTAAAGCTGTAGCTCCTGTACCTGTTTCTGAAGTAGACAGGTCTTGTCCAACAAATTTTAATACAGGAGGTTGTGTATATCCGCTACCTGCATCTGCAATTTCAATACGCTTAATTTTGTAGGATAAATTATCAACCCAATTTTTATTAGGATAGGTTGTTAAATCAGTATCAGTCCCTACTATTGCGTTATCTATTACTTTAACAGCAGGCGGTATAATAGACTTACTTGAATTATCATACCTTGGTGGTAAATCAAAATCAGTCACTAGATTTGATGCAACATTAAGCTGATTGTAATCACTTATATATTCGCGTAACTTACTCTTGAATGGTTTTACTTCTTTTAGATACTCTTCGTAACTAGGTAAATTGTCATTTTGGAATGTAATTTTTTTACTTAAATCTCCGACATTGTGTCTTGCTTTAATAAAGCTCGTCTTAAATGCCCAATCAACTAATCCCTGTTCCGCAAAAACATATTTCAAACTTGATAAAAACAAATTATTATATTCTACTGCAAGTTCATCTACAAATAGATTATCTCTTAATGCTTCTAAAATTATTCTTGTCTCTTTTACTGGCTGTACATCATATACTTTAATATCATAACTTGCACTATCAAATCCTGAACCAACTGCTGTGTTAAATAGAGATGGTAAAAATCTTATAGTTCCGTTTTGACGTCCTATTGTTTTATAATTCCTTGTATAATCAATTGAATCAGCATTATCTATCTTTTCTAATAGAAGCCAACCGCCTGATCCAACGTTTGCTATTTTAACAATATCGCCAGTTGTGTCATCTATAGATTCTAATTCATAACTAGAATTTATTAAGTGATTAATTGTTGTGAATTCATTGTATCCTGTGTCATACCAATCTATATACTCCCAGAATAAAGATACATCAAATACTTGACTTTGTTTTCTTACCCACAGAGTGTTGTTTACATTTCTTTCATATATTGACCATTTTCCAGATAAGGTACTGTCGCTGTTTACTAAGACTGCAAATCTTCTTACTGACAATGTTGTTAATGTTGAACTATAACCGCTACCTTGAGAATCCACTGTTGCAGATATAACTGCACCTACATTGTTTAATGTCAAAGTAATATTTGCGGCTGTTTCAAAATTTCCAGTTATTTCTACTGTAGGAACAACTTTATAGCCTCTACCAGGATCATCAATTGTTACCCTTACTATTTTACCATCTACAATTACCGGAGTCAAAATCGCTTGCTTCACTTTAGCTGTACCTACAAATTCTAAATCTTCAAATGTATCTACAGCTAAATCATATGTGTTGCCAGCTGCTAACGGCGCCGCTTGTTTAGAAAGTAACGGTGTAATAATTTTATCATCTACAATTAAATTTTCTTTAAGTACAAGATTGGCTCTATCAATTACTTGCTTGAGAGCTTCTGTTTTATTTACAAACCAGGATTGCCTTGGATCATTTAAAATTCCATATTTTTCCTTAGCTGATAAATTCGGATCTGGGACTATTCTGCCAGCATCATCGTATCCAATTAAACTATCAAACCATTTTCTTTCTATATCAGCATTTGGTTTGCTTGTATCTAAACCAGCAGTATATAATTGATATTGGTTGTGTATGTTTATATCTTGATTTTCAATAGTCCAATATTGTATACTTAATGCAACTTCTTTATCTTTTAATAAACTTTCGCAATTATGTATAACAAAGCTAGTTGGACTTATAAAGTTTATAAATCTATAGCCCATACTTGCAGGATCATCAATATATCTTGCTACATTAAATGCACTTAATTTTCTTGTTTCTAATCTTGGAGCAGTAATTTTGCCTTTTACCCAATAATAATATTTTGTGGAAAATGTTTGTGCAACATCGTCGTAGATTCTTCTAGTTGAATATATTGTATCATCGTATTTTGTAGTGCCACTAATACCTTCTGTGACTCCTTCTGCAGATGCAGATAAAGTATTCCATTCTGAAGGAAGTAATGTAGTTTCAACCCATTCATACACATCAATGCTGTTGCCGGTAAATTGTGTGTTCCAATTATTAACACTATAAATTGTGTTGTTCTGATAAGGATTTAAAAATTTAGTAGTAGATAAATCCCACCAAAGCTCTCCAACTTGATTTTCTCCCCATACTTCAGATTTGCTTGTATTAACATCTGATGTACCAACTGTATATACAGCTGGATCATAATGCAATTTATAACTTAATTCTTGTTCTGCAATACCTGGAATTTTTCCTTGTATAGGATCTACATAATCTAAATAGCTTACTAATTTATTTTCTTTTGTATTATACAACAATACTTTTTTAATTTTTGCAACGTCTACTGTATCTTTAGGTTGAGAATGTGTTTTCCAAATATTAGCAGTAGGTTCTTTTCTATAATCTATAACTGCACCATTTTCTCCATCAGCTACAGTCTGTTTTGGTAATCCAACATATACATGACTATTATTTGTGTATAAGTTCATACCAAAATCTTTTATGCTATTACTAGAATCTGAATTTGCAACTGCTTGCGTTGAATCTTGTAGTTCGTCGTATGCTAATTTCTGGCCATAAACTAAATTTCCGCTAATATTTTCATATAGATATACAACACCAGTATCGACAAATTTCTTTGCAAATGTAGTAAAATTGTTATCCCAAGTTGTTTGCGGCACCCCTTCTGTTGAATCAAATGTAGTTTTTGCATCTGAGTCGGCATTCTTTGCAGTAATAGCTAGAATGTTTTCATCAAACGCTAATCTAATACCAAATAGTTCAACTTTTTCGTTTGCTCTACTATAAAGTGTTTGAGACAATTCAAACATTCCTGTAGCAGTATTTTTCTTTAGCACAAAGACTCTACCTTGATCGATTTGTATACGAGACGGGTCTTCTTCGCTACGTTGTGTTTCAGCAAACGGCTCACCTATTGCAATAATGTTACCATCACTGCTAAGTGCTATATCAGCACCCCACAAAGTTTTACCTGTCGACCATAAATCAAGATCTACAGCATTCAATGGTGCAGGAAAGCTACTTTCTAATATACTTTGACTTCTTTGATAATTTCCGTTCTTGTTTCTATATACAACTACTTGTGCTTTATCGCCTCCAAAATATCTAGCTAGACCTATTAAAACTTCGCCGTCATCTGAAACATCAATTCTATTAAAATTAAATAATCCACCTTGATCTAAAACTGTACTCGGATCAGCACTATCAAAAATTGGTTGTATTTCTGTGTTGTTAGGTACATAACCTAAATAATCTAAAGGTTGTGTCTGTTGTGTCCAATTTGCTCCATTAAAAATGCCTGGAGATAAATTAGTATTTGCCTTGTAAATACCACGGTCTAAATAAACAATATCTCCTGTTTGGTAACTTACCAATGGAGAAAACGTACCTTGGAATTTCTTATCTTTTGCAAGTTCCCAATCCCAAACATTTCCGTTTATATCTGTACCATTTTTTATAAAATATGTTCGTCCAGGTATAAATGTGCTATCGTCAAGATCTTTTCCTATATTCCTAAAATCTCTTAATCTAGTGTAATCTTGTCCTGCGTGAACAAAAAGCCTGTAAAGATCATTTTGTTTTGCAGTTTTAATTTCAGAACCTAAATAAAAATCTTCATGTGCTTCTGGTACAATATAACTTCTTAAAAACTGGAATCTATTTGTGTTACCAGTTCCAAATACTGAATACATTCCTTGATTTTCAAAGGTACTTGCTGTTGCTCCGGACACAGCAGGAATACTATAAACGTTTATCCAATCATTATTTCCAGCACTAGGTAAATTTGCGGATACAGGCACACCTGCTACTGTATTTTCTTCGTAAAACCAATACTCTGTATCAATCTGTCTTGAAACTGACGGAATATCTATATTTTCACCTGAATCAATTACAATTAATTTACCTATTCCTTCAGCTGAAAGTCCTAATGATTTCTTTTGTATTTCGCCCATTACCCTGTCAACTTGATAAATTGGACTTGTATCTGTAGGCACCCCTATAAATTTAATTTCTGCATTGTTACCAAACTGTGATCCATTTGAAAAATCTCCTACTGCATTTTTTACAAAAATTGTAGCGTTCAAAGCATCTCGCTGATAGAATGTTACTTCTGCTGTAGCACCTGTTGTAACATCTTCTACAGTATCTCCTATCCTTGGTTCAAAAGGTTCACCAAATAGATTAAATTTTGTAAACTGAAACTTTATATAACCGTCCCATAAATCATATACAGTTAATTCTTTGTTTGTTTTCGCATAGGATAATCCTATAGCTGAAGGATCATTATTTGTTCCTGTTACATATCGTGAAAGGCTAGGAATTAAAAATTTAAATTTATCACCATTAGACAAAGTATCTGTAAGATCTTTAGGAGCTCTAATAACATACAAAGGACTTAAGAAAGGCGTGGTAGCTCCTCCTGCTCCAGGTAATCCTTGATAGCTCAAAGTTTCAATATAACTTGCTAAAGTATCTTCACTCTGTATTGTACTTGTTTCATAATCACGTGAATTGTAATAATAATTAGAAGGAGTCGAACTATCAGTAATTGCTTCTTGAAAAACAAGACCTTTGCCTTCATCTGATGTTGTTGTAAATATGTTATAGCCGCCTGGGACTGTAAGCATAATGTAACCACCATAGTAACTACTTACATCAATTGTCTCTGCAGGCGCGGATGTAACATATTCACCAACAAAATCTCCGTTGACTAAAAATAAACTATCAGTACTATCAAAACTACCAGTTATGTTATTTAAATATAAACCTAAACTACCGCCTACTTCATATGAATATGCAACTGTAGCCGAGCCTGTTTGAGTCTGTACCTTATCTCCTGCTACAGGTTGGTTTGTAAATGCATTAATATTAAGAATTAGATCTACTTTCATTTGTACTTGATGTACGCTACTAAAGAAAGTTGAGTCTAATTCTGGCATACCTCCGCCTGGAAAAGGCTCTCTACTTGTGTATGAAGATTGTTCTTGGTTTGCTATAGTTTTGCTATTCCACTTTAGTTTAACTTGATCGTTGATATCTAAACCAGCATACATTAACTTAGGTGTTTTAACTAAAACATGATCTACATTAATACCTGTAAAAGGATACTTTCCTGTTAGAAGTACGTCCACTTGTTCTGATGCTTCTGTTGTATTTCCAATTGATTCAATTTGTTGAACAACACTACCAAAGCTAGTAAATTGAATGCTGTCTGACTGTGGTACAATAGACGTAGTAGCTTTCCATAACTTGTTATTGTATGTTACAATGTCATCTAAAACATAAGCAGAACTAGGATTATAGTTTTGTTTATATCTTGTTTTTACATTACTTGCATTTGGAGAACCAACAACTAAATACTTTCCATCTGCTGTTACTGAAACTGCTGAACCAAATTTTTGTAATTTTGGTGGAGTTGTCAAAGGGACAAATTTTGATACATCAAAGTTTTCTCCGCCTACGTGTGTTTCACTAACTGTGTAAAATATATTATTTGCTTTGACTAATTCACCTTCGGTATAAGTCGCACCAGTATAAAATCTTTTAAATGTAAATGCAGTATCCGTTGGTGCGGTTACAACCTGAGACAAAACAAAATTAGCACTTGCTGATCCTCTTGTGTATATATAAACTTGTCCATCATCTTCGTCTGGAGAACCTACTGCAAGAACTGTATTGTTTTTATTAGAAGAAATTGCAGTAGCGAAAGTTTCATTAGCAATACTTTCCCCACTACTTACATCTTGTAATTTTTGAAAAGCTTCGCTTGCTTCGTATACTCTCCAATTATCTCCGTCTGCTTTATCGACCCAAAATTTAGATTTTACTTGAGCTAATTTTTGTGCTACATCATTTAATTTAGAAAGTGAATCAGTCCTTACAGAAACTAGTCTACTTAATCTACCTTTACAATCTTCAATATCATCTACTTTATCAGGACTTATAAAAGTTATTTTTTCTAAGCTAACAGATTTTACTTTAAAGAATGCACCTATTGCAGATTTACTAGTTGACGCTGTAGCAAATGTGCTATCTGCTTGATCTAAAGTTGTTGAAATTAAATCATATACTCCGAATATATCTCCTGCTTTAATATTTTGAGGAGTAGATGTTAATGATACAGTAAATTCAGTTTCACCGCCAGTAACTTTTTCAACTACAAAATCAGTGTCATCATGTCTGTAAATATTCCAAGTAAGATTATCATTACCTACCCAAATAAGATCACCTTGATTACAATTTGCAAAATCAATATCTAAAATACTATCGAAATCTTTAACAATAAATTTTACATCTTCTTGATTTACATATCCACTGTCTTTTGCATATCCTTGTTCAGGAGCAACATATTTCTTTGGAAAAGGAGAATGGTCATATCCTTTTGGTTTTAGATAAGTTTCATAAGGTAATATTCTATAAACTAAATCTGTTTCTTCACCAGTTACATTTTTAACAAGCTCAATTGGTTGAGGTGAAAGTCTAAATTTATCTTCATCTAGTTTATATTCTACTTCATCAAATCCTGCAGCCGCTCCGTATTGGCCTCTTTTAATTGCCCATTCTTCATAAAATTCTAAACTATCTTTATCTGCATTTCCAAGAACATCAAATAATTTTGTTAATGCATTTTTTGTACCTTTATCTTGTATAAATCCTTGATAAAATTTATACTGCGATACATCATCATTAATAATGTTTTCTAAATATTTTCTTTTTTGATATCCAATTAAATGTTGTGCTAATCTTTGCTGTTCGCTATCAAAGTTATCACTGTCTAGATCATAAAAATCTGCAAATTGGTTTGTTTTATATTCGAAGTTTGGACTCAATCCTGACTCTGGTTTGTAATCTAATCTAGTCCATTGTGTATCTATGAATGATTCTGTACCAGGAACTTTACTGTTTGCTGTATAATAAAATTCTTTATATTTTACTATATCACCTATAAAATAATCTTTGTTAGACTGCCAATCTTCTATAGTAGCTTGATCATATACAAATCCTTCAATGTTCAAACTTCCATCCCAATTAGTAGTTCTATAACCAAGAACTTTAATTCTTTCTTGTCTATATCCTGGTTCTGGATCATAAATTGTATCATTAAACACAGTTTTGTTGTCAAGTAAAACTACATGCTCTTTTTGAACACACGGTAATTTTATTGCAAAAATTCCGTCGGCAGTATTTTTTGGTCTAAGTATAAATTCATTTGGATCTTGTCTATCAACTTGTACAAAATCACTAGTAAGTTTTTGTCCGTCAACTTTTAATAAAGTATATCCAAAAAATCCGTCAAAAATATTATCTACTACACTATATTCTGTTCTAAACTTTAATTGATTTGCACCAGGGCTTAAACTTATAAGTGTGCCTGCTGACCAATTATGAAGTGTCCAAAAAGCAAACTCTTTTGTTGATGTCTCCCAATCATCAACAACGCTTGCACTTTTCCTAAAATTATCAAACACAAATCCTATAGACTCTAAGTACTTGCCATAACCTTGTATGAAATCACAAACATCTTGTATAGTGTTCAATATCGTACCATAAGGTAATTCTAAAGGAGCAAATGTTGCAAATTCTCTCCTTAAGATTATTTCTCTACCACCCCTTATTGGAACTTTAGGAATTGAGGCAAAATTAGATTCCTCAAATGTGTCGCCCGCAATGTGCTGTTTTGTAACTCTATAAAATTTTCCAGCGTGTTCAACTATACTTCCTATAGTGTATGTACGTCCACCTTCAAATTCTAAAAATGATTCTGTGGTACCTCCTACTGTAACTACAGGATCTCTATCTCTTTCAAAATGAGGAAAATATTTAAATGCCGTTGTACTGTCATCGTAGCCTTTGATCTTATAACCATTTGGTCTTTTTTCGATCATTACACCACTATAACTTATTGTTTTTACAGGTGCACTTTTATTTAAAAATATGCTATAGTTTTCATCAGGAACAAATACGTTTCCTTCATTTAAAGGAGTTCTACTATCTAAAATAAGTTTAAATTTATTCTTATCTGTATATCCTCCAACTTTAAAACCAATTTGATTTGTAATATTTTGAATATTATTTTTATATTGACTATATGACGTAGTAACACTAGAAGCCATATAACCTGCAATATAATTTATTAAACCAGAAGTATAAGTTTGCGTAGTATCTAAGTGTGTGTTTGGAAACACTAAACTAGATAATTTTATTTGATTACTTTGTGTTTTGTAAATAATCTGTTGTGTTAAATTTCTTATTTGATTAGCTCTATCAAATCCTGTTGCTAACACTTTAGATGGCTGACTCAATGTCCAAGCTGTAATTAAACTAAACGGATATTCACTACTTCTTCTCCAAGCAGTCTCTACAGGTGCTTCATCGCCAAATTTAAATGAATCGCCTAATTTAGCAGAATCAAAACTTTGTACATATCCCGAGTCATTTGGACTTATTAAATTTCCGCTTTCGTTTACAGGAATATAATCTAATAATCCTGGTCGTTTATACTTGTTTAAAATTTTAATTTTTTTGTTTGGTTCTCTTACAACACCATTTTGTAGATCAGTCCATAAAACTAAATTATCTTTTGTATATGGTGCTGGCCCATATTGTGCGTCCCACCAAGTAGGTTTAATTGTAAATCCAAGCATTTCCCATGGGTGTGTATGAGGTCTGTCTGTGTCAAATGCATGTCTATATACACCTCGCCAAAATCCTGGCATAGTGGTGCCATTTGGTGATGCCGCAGTTCCATAATTAAATGTAAAAGTATTTGTTCTATTGTAAAAATCATGTAAAGTATAATCTTTATCTACTAATTTTGTCCATTGTATAAAATCAGATAACATTGGACTGTCTACACTATTTTTATTGAAATCTGTTTTCCTGTATTCACCGCCTTGAAAATCATGTATATCAAAAAGAGAACTATCATATTTTACTTTAATATTGTTAAAAATTCTTAATTCTAATTCTAATATTAAATTATCTCTAAAATCTTTGTAAGCAACTGTTTTACTACCATCGTGCCCTTGAATTATAGGAGTGCCTTCTACCCATTCGTTAATATTTTCTGCAGGTTCTGTAGTACCGTGGTTTGAACTACTATTAGGCATATAGAAAGTTCTATTCAAACCTTTAAAAGTATGTGTATGGGCTGATCCTGCTCCGCCTTGTTCTATATCTTTAGTAATTGCTTCTGCTCGAGTAGCATACAATGGCCAGAACCAACCTAGTTTGCCTGCACCTTTTTGATTTTCTCCTGCTACACCATATAACTTATATGCCCCAGATGGAGACACTGGTGCTTCAATTTGTACAGTATTATCAATATAAATTTCAGGTTCGTAACTTGGATACAAACCTAATTTTGTAGGCGTTGGTGGTACATAACTTCCGTTGGTTGTTTCATATTCGTAAATATCTAACAAATCACCATTTGATTTATTTGCTGTTACACGACAAAAACCTTCACTGTTAAAAGTATAATCCTTGTTGTGTGTTAACTGTCTCCCATTAAGGTATACTTGTACAGAATCTCTGCTTACTGTATCTAAAGTAAATGATTTTGAAAGCAAGAAATATTCTTCTGTATTATCGTCTACGTTGTGTGTAGTTTTAGTGAAAGATCCTTGTGGTACCATATCTGAGAAATAAAATGGCATTGAGTTAATTTTATCTTTATTCAACTCGGCCATAATTTTATCTACATGATCTTTGACAGGACCTTCATAACCTAGATCATATGCAACTTGCATAAAAGATCTTTTAAATTTTCCATATTCTCTTCTTGCATATTTTAATGCAGATATTAGATTAGAGTCTTTATCTAACAAGCTATACATAGATAAGTTTAAAGGAGAACTATGTTTAACAAATCTATTTCCGTATTTTGTTACGTCACCTAGATCTCTTAAATTACTCCTGCCAGGAAATTTACCTTTGAAATCTGGTAAATCTTCAACAATACTAGAAACATGATTATTGACTTCTCCAACAGTAAATTCATTTAAATTATTATTAAGTGGATTTCTTTCTAAATTACTTGGAAAATCATAATAACCGTTGTCATTTTTTTGAGCTGACGAAGTTGTTTTTAAAATTATTTTGTCACCAATTGTCAAACCCGTTCTTGAAGTGAATGCAGGAGACAAAAATTTAATTGTTTTAAAATTGTTAGGTGATGTACCTAATTCGTAATCTATATCTTTTAATTTAAGTTCATTATTTAAAAAAACTGTAAGATTAAGATCTGCTAATGAAGCACTATTTTCATAGACGTCAATCTCAAATGTAGATGTTGTGTTATCAAAAACATATTGTCTAATTACTGGTTGTTTACTATCTGTAGGAGCTTTTTGCCATGCATTTAAATTTGTATATTTTTCAATTGCAGAGTATTTTTGTAAAAAACCTACATCTGTGTTTTTATAATAAAGTTGGCTACCTATTAGGTATTCAAAATATTCTGTGAGTAAATCAAATTTAAAAGTTATATCGCCAACATTAGTAATTGTTCTGTAAGAAAGCACAATTCCAACTTCACTATCTAATGTACCAATGTTACCTTCTTTATAACTGAATATTTTATTACCTTTAAAAGTAGAAGAATTATAAACAGAAGTGTCACTAAAACTTTTATTATTGTCATCAAATAAATCAAACAAAGGTGCCTGATTAACTTTTGTTTTAGTTTGTGCTTGTTTCCACTCAGTGCCATTATAATAATACATCAAACCTTTGTATGTCGTACCTTGTGACACTAAAACCACTTCGTTTGTAATGGGTTTGGAATCTGGAACTTCGATAAGAGATATTTGTTTTTTATTTTGATCTATTTCTATTTCAGGTCCATCAAATTTGAAAAATTTTACTTCGAATATTCTGCCTTTAACTAACGGGTCTGGATCAGCAGTAAATAATACACGCATACCATCAATTAGATCTACTCCATCAATATTGTAACCTGTACTTCCTTCTATAGTAGAAAATACATCTTTAGTATGAGTGTCTAATAAGTTGACATTTTCTTTTGTTTGGGTACCAAAATCAAATAATTTTAATCCTTTATTAAATTCAATAATAGGCCTTTTAGCCCTAGCAGATTCATCAATACTTACAGGTTGATCATTTAATAATGCCGCTTGTTCAATTACTGATTTATGAAACCACCTGTTATACCTACTCCATAAGTTACCATCGTTCGCGGAACGGTTGATAAGCATGTAATCTCTTACAGTAGGATAACCTATTGCAGTATCAAAAGGTTGCCTATCAAATCCTTGTCTGTCAAAATTAATATCTACATTATCTACAAATGCACTTGGTACTGTAAGTTCTTTTTCATCAATTAAAACAATCTTATCTCCTACACCTTCAACAAAATATTCGCTTTCAGCATATTTTGCAGGAGTAACATCACCTATGAATTTTATTTTCATTCCATTAGTAAGATCAAATCCTGCACCTGTAGTATATGTTTTTTTACCTAACACTTCTGCGTCTATATCAATAGCAGAAGCTTCTTCAATATTAGCAACTTTAATCAATCCAGCCGCCTCAATATCATTACCTGCTACGTAGTATAAAACATTAGGAGTAGTTTCTGTAGGTGTAAAAGTAATTACACCTTCTTCAGTGCCTTGATTATCAATCAAACTTGTGTCAGATGTTAAAAGAAAACTTTCGTCTAAAGTTCTTTTTGTTTTAATAGTAAAAGGCAACCCAGGAGTGTTAATATCAAATTTATAAGTTACGCCTCTAAATAATTTTATTGTTGGGTTTTGTGTTAACCCATCAGGTGAAAATACAAAACCGAAATTATCTAAATTATCAGCAAGTGTGACAGTATAGGTACTAACTACTTCTGTAGTCTGTCCTCTTACATCTACAGTTTGTGGACCACTAGGCAACCAATAATATTCTCTAAAATTGATAAATTTATCCCAATCAATATGCGGATCCCAACTATAATATTCTTGTTTATTTGTAATACTGTGATCTTTAACTTTATCATTAAAACTAACCAACTGATTCATATAATCATTATAATCTTTATAAAATTTTACTGAATCTAAATTATCTTTGATTACTGCTGCTGGTTCAAATTGGTAATTTGCTCTGCTATCAGTAAAGTCACCAATATAATTGTCATCTTTTTGGAAAGATGTAGACGCTTCTCTTCCGTAGTAACCATTTAGTTTTTCTACAACGCCAGGTTGTAATAGTTGGTCTAACGTACTAGATAAAAATTTGCTGTTTGGAACTGTTCTAAAATATTTAGGTAAGTGCTGTTCCGATTTTCTTTTGGCGTTTGGATCAGCTTTTCCATCTTTTTGATGATTATCAAAAGCCATTAGTAACCTCCGCTATAACCTGAACCTGAGCTACCTGATGAACCGCTTGATGAACCGCTTGATGAACCGCTTGATGAACTGCTTGATGAACCTGTACCATAATTACTTCCAGTTGCTCCTGTTGATCCTGTTGCTGAGCTAGAACTGCTCGCTCCGCTTGATGTGGTATTACTTGTCGCTACACCTGTTGTGTTTGCAGAAGTTGTTGTAGAGCTTTGTATACCTGCAGATACTCTTGTACTTGCTGTAACCACAGTACCATCTGCTCGCAATCTACTTGCTGTCACTGCATCAATTACTTCAATGTTATCAACTGTAGCCCCACTTATGAAGATTTCATCGCTTTCTGATTTAATTTCATATAAACTACCAAACACTTGAGATGATTGATTAGGAACAATAATAAATGTAACCAAATCTGGTGTCATAGTAGACATAACATAATTTGCCATTTCTGAGAAGAAAAATTTATCTCCAAAATCCCAATTTTCAAGAGCAAAATATTGGTTTATTGCGGCAATAATTCTTGATTTTATATCGTTGTCATTTAAAACAAGATCTGGATTTTTTACTACCTTAAATATTGCTTGCAAATCTGCCTCCGATTTTTCTCCAAATAGCACTTTGTACTTAACTGGATGATATATTATTTCATCTGATAATGATTTGATCTTTGATAATGCTGTATTGTACGATAAGGCAAGAGCATCTGAACTAGGCGGTAAAGGTTGTGTTCCTGCTCCATTCAAATATAATCTAAAGTCTGTATCGTAACTTTTTGTTAAAATGTAAGTGTCAATAATATTACTTGCACTAGGATCAATCCGTGAGCTATCATCTGCACCGTGAATATAATGGAAAGTAATATCGTCTCGACCGACTCTAGCTCTGTAATCTGTTGTTTGTTCTAACACTCCTGTGGTGTTGTTATAAAATTTAAAAATATTAGGATTTGAAAAATAAAAAAGTTGTCCGTTCGTATATGAACTTAGGGGATTTAATGAGCCTTCATTATTTAAAACTATAATATTAAGTGTACTTGCAGGCACGTAATTATAATCCTCTACGCCATCTGTAGTAGTAACTTTCTGTTGAAAAATATATTTTGTCAACGGATTTGTTGTTTCGTCTACAATAGTATCAAAAATATCTGGATCATCTACTACTCCGTCATCATCACTGTCGAAGAATGTGACTTCAATTTTTTTACTATCAACATAACCTTCTGCATCTCTATATTCTTCTGTTAATTCCCAATCATAGTTTACCGTAAAAGGTAAAGCACTATCTGGTTGTGTGTTTATATTCAAAACACTTATTTTATCTTTAACTATTTTTCCGGTCAAATTATTATAAATCTTGTCAGTCTTATCAAAGTAAAATCTCATTTCTTGATTACTTTCAAAGATATATCTCATTGCTCTGTTTTTAATAGTGTAAGTTTCACCATTAGTTTCAAAAAGTAACATCCAACTACTATCTAATTGTTGATTTGATATATCTCCTGTTTTACCAGTGCTGAACGGAGCATTGACATTTAAATTATTTTCTGTAACAATTCTCCAAGATTGTGAATCAGTGCTGTATCTTAGTCCGAATGTTTTATATGCAAATACTTGGTCAATCAATTGTGTTGCTACGTCTGCTTCAAGTGAACCTGCAAGACCAGGAATTATTTCTGCTAATCTAGATCCTGTAGGAATAACATCATTTAATGATACTGGGCCTTGTCCTGTACTTGCTACTATTGTTCCGTCTCCTGAAACTGCGGCAATTTTGACCCATTTATAATCAACAACACCTTTCTTACCTTGATAACCTGTAGTGCTTACTAAATCAGTGTTCAAAAAACTCTGTCCTGCAGGTGGTAAAACTTTTATTAACGATCCTGGAACCATTAATTTTAAAAGAGATGAAGTAAATGATCCTAGTTGTGATGTTACATCTGCTGTGTTTTTAAAATATCCAGTGCTTAAATTTGTTGTTTTAGTAGATTGTACCCATGTAACGCCTAAATCAATAGTTGAAATTTTAGGAAAATTATTATAGTAATAATTTCGAACTTTTTTATCTCTCAAAATAGGTTGTATTACATTTACTATTGCGCCTTCTACATCAGTTTTTGTAACAAAACTAAAAGTTGTTTTAGGTTCTAAATTTTCTTTGAATAAAACTCCATCTGTTCCATACAAATTTGTTTTACTGTATTTTCCAGTTGCATCAATTAGATCAAAATATCTTGAAATACCACTTGATGTTCTATTAATAGATTTTACTTTAATAATTTCTTGGCTTACTCCTAAAGGAGAAATTTGATAGTCTTCTCCTGTAACCATTCTATTTTGTGTATAATATGTAGAAGGAGCATTTTGTTTAATACTTGCATTAGTTTCACTTACAGTTGAATTATCAACTGTATACTTTAGTTCATAAGTTAAAGTCAAAGTTTCTACTTTATCTGTTTTTGACAAATATGGTATAGTGACTGTTATTCCACGCATATCATCTGGAGTAATAATAACTCTTTCATTTTTGCTTACTCTATAAAATACTCTAAAACTTCCTTTTGGTAAATTTCCAAAGACTCCATCTGAGAACATTAAACTAATTCTATCATCTACTCTTGTAAGGACTGCGTAAATGTTATTCACACTTTTTGCTAAACTATTATATACTACATTATTTCCTTCAACAGAATCTACTTTTGTCCATAGTTCTTGTTCTGCGCCAAAAGAGTCTAATTTATAAAGCCACACATCTGTATTGTTCACGTTTGTAGCATCAATGGCTACAACTTGATTTGTGCTAGGAGTAGTAATATTAAATACTCCTTCGTCTATTGCACCTTCACGGAAATGACTAAAAAATCCTGTATTAGAACTTGCACTTCCTCTTCCATCATCTCTATATAAAAAAGCAAAATTATTTCCAGGAAATGGTGCTTCTTCTTGAATTACTCTATCGTTAACATCGGTAGAAACAATTTCAAATCTTACACTCCTACCGTCTATATTTTTTGAAAAACTATATACAGGAACTTCTGTATTAGTGCTTAACATTCTGTATTGTTCTGTTGGGATACCATTTGATGTATCTTTTTTAATGGGTCTGCCAAATTTTGCATTTACAGGTAAAGTTGAATTTATTACTTTTACAAATTGCTCATACCAATCAGGATTAGTAGGATCGTTCCATACTATAGTTTGATTTGCTAAATTAACATTATTAGAATCTAAAATTTCTTCTGTTGTGCTTACACTTTCTACTTTCAAAAGTCCGTTAGCTGCTTGATTTCTTTTTGGATTATAAGAAAGTAGCCGTGCTAATCTTAGCACACTTTCTCTACGTTCAGCTAATTCTAAGTAATTTTCTCTAGCATTTAAGTCGATTCTAAATGATATGTTTTGACCCATATATGCTATAAGATCAATTAACGCTAGATATTCACTTGATTCAATATAATCGTTAAAATCTTCCGGATAATTTTCACGCAGATAGTTAATCATCGTACGGCGAAGGTTGTCAAAGTCGTAACTTTGAAAATCTGCATTTCTAAAAGATTGATATATACGTCTCCAATCTTCCGCTAATAATAATCTATTCTGTCTATCTGTTGCCGGCATATGTAATATTCCTTATTACACTATTTATTGTATACAGTAAAGTACGTATATAATTAGGACTTTAAAAAGCCCGCATCTTCGTCGAATCTCATGCGTAAAGTTTCTGAAATATTAAACGGAAGATATGTTATAGTGCATTCAATTTGTATTCCTTGTTCGTATTGATCAATTACAATTCTGTCTACATTTGTTCTTGGATCATTGTTTATGATTTTTGTAACATTTTGCGTAATTGCATCTTTGAGTGTTTCAGTAAGCGGTTCAAATAATGCGTCCCAAATTATTGTACCAAACTCAGGATTACTCAACTTTTCGCCTTGACGTATGTGGAAATGATTAATTAAGTCTTGCTTAATTAAGGAGATATCATATAGGCTTACAGTATTATTTTCAGGATTTACTGTACTCATACCCCTATATGTGGTCTTAGAATTTACAGATTGCTCGCTTTTGTTGCCTGGTACTGTAATTTCTGCATAAATTTTTTTCTCTCTACTACTCATATCAATATTTATCCTCCAGCAAAAACGTCAGGACTGCCTTCTTTTACTGCGGTACAATTTTTTCCGCCAACGTCATCACCAACTCTTCCACAACCTAAGTTATTAACAAATACTGTAGTTGAGCCAACTGTTATGACTTCTGAATGTCCACCACAATGTGCTGTGTTAGGATCACTCTGTCTGCTTATTGCAATTCCGTTTGCAAATACATTACCAGAACCTTTAGCTCTTACCATACCACCACAATGAGGTACATCATCATCGCCTATTCTTGTGACTGCTGGCATGTTTATCTCCTATCATTGTAGTCATAATTGTCGTTGTCCATAAACTGTCTTATTGCTTGCTCATTATTATGACATTTGTGTTGTATAGTAATTGTACCTTGTTTAACTACTGGTGTTACAGCAGGAGGTACTCCAACTAATTCTGTATAATTAACATCTACATTGTAAACTTTATATTTGAACGGACTTAAATCTTGGCTTAATGAAAACAAATTCTTTCCGTCTGGCATTTTATGAGCTCCAACTACAGTTTGTGGAGTTTGTTCTTTATCACTTGTTTTTGCATCGCAAAAAGTAAAAACATCGTTCCATCCAGAAATGTATTTTCCTACAGCAGTAAAGCCTGTGTTAGAATTTGTAATTGTTACTGTATCATCTTCAGCAGTTCCGTGTGTTGCTACAACAGAATTTATAGTGCCTCCTGTGCCTTCAAGAAAACTTACATTTAAAACAAAGTCTACACCTCTAGTAGCTTCTGCTAAATTTTCTACTCCTCCAGTTATAGCGAACATTTATGTAACCAATCCTGATTGCTCAACACATTTCTTTTTCATGGTGTCGTCTGTTGCACTTTTTTCTTCAGTTTTTGTTGCAGTATCTGCCACTGTAGTTGATGTAGTGCCTTTAGCTGTACCAACAGGATTAACAATAGCAATACTTGCATCTGTTGCAATAGAATTATGCGATTCTGGAGAATAATTTTCGTGTCCTGCCCAAGGTTCGACTTGTGGTGACCTTGTAGGTGCTTTGGCATCTGTTGCTGTTGCCGCTGGAGGTCCGTTCATATCAATTTTGTCAGCTGTTTCAAGATGGTGTTTACTTGTAATATTACTTGTTCCACCGCATGTAATTTTTCCGTCTGCACTTACTTTCACTTCCCAATTTCCGCCTGCTGTAGTTTGCTTAATGTCTTTTGCCGCTGTTATATTAATATTCCTTCCGGCTTCAATATTAATATCCCTGTCTGCTGTAATATTGTAATCATTCTCAGTATGCACACTGACACTATCTTTTGCGTAGATATCAATTTTTCCGTTTGATGTTAATTCAATCCATGTTGTTCCTCTTGCATTTGCAATGTAAATTAAGTCTTCAGAATTATGCATTAAAATCTGATGACCTGTTCTTGTTTGCAAACGTATTAATTCATTTCTTGGAATAGTAGGATCTCCGCCTTTTTCCAAACTTTCCACATTAGCATATTCAGGTCCTGAACTAGATGCCGGACCTTTTCTTAAAAAGTTTGCATCTCCGTCATCCATTACAAATGATGAACCGCCTAACCTTGATGCAGGAACTTGTGATTGCGATCCTAAATTTCCATATTTGTATTTTGGTGCGCCTGGACGTCTATCATAAGGTCCGGGTGTACTCCAACCAAACACCATGCTAGGTAATTCTCGTCTTGCACTAGACGAAGACACACCTCTGGTATTATCGCCTATTAATCCTGCATTAGTAAGTCTAGTCTCTAGATCGGTGTTTACAGGTTTTACAAATTTCGTAGGGTCATTTCCTTTATGTTTAGCAAGTTTTTTATTATATTCACCGACAGGTAAATTTTTTGATTTATCTTTATCGTTGAAAGTAGTTGATGCATATCCTGGAATTTGAAAATTCATAAATTCATCTGGTACACATCCAATCCAATATCCCATAGATATGTTACCCTCAACAAATATAACTAAAACAATATTTCCCACATCCGGTGGTACTGCCCACATACCATAGCTTTGTTGTGAAAACTTGTATCCTTCATTTTCTGTGTTAGCATTAAATGGAGTTACGCCGTAAAATCCTGGTAAGTATTTTACTTGTGCAGTTTGCCCTGTAGTTTCAGCATTGTTACCTTCTTCAGTAACCTTAAGAATTTCTACTTCTAGACCTCCCATATACGTAGTATCTAGATGACTTACTATTCTAGCTAAAAAAGGACCAGGATCACCTTTAAGATCTATACTACTAGTTCTTGATTCAACAGCCATTACGTGCCTCCATGGTCGATTTGATTTTCTTCATTACCTTCAATATAAAGAGCATTCTGCGATTTAGATGGTTGTGTAGGATTAGTTATTTCTAAGCCGTCCACTGTTTTAGTTTTTTGTGCTTGATTTTGTTCTTTCTTAGGTTCTTCCTGATTTCTACGTCTAATTAAATTTAATGTTTGTTCAAACTTACCACCACTAAATTCACTTGTGACACCAATACATTGGTATAATCCACTAAATGCTTTTGTAGGTACAGTTTTTCCGTTAAATTGCATAAATCCCTCATCACGTAAATCAAACGGAGTTCTAAAATTTAAAATACAATCTATTTCTGAGCTTTGATAATCTGCACTTCCATCTTTTGTTATGTTAATAAATTCAGTTTGTTCTGCTGTATAATTTCCTACACCACTATCTGTAATCCAGTACGGATCTCCCCAAATTTTTAAATCAACTTCTATTAAATCTGCTGGACTGTCTAACAAAGCTTCACTGAATTGTCTTGCTACTTGTACTTCGCTCCATTCTTGAGCTCCTCCACCAGTAGTAGTAACGGTTTTTTTAGATTTTTCTGATACTTTTGCAACCCCTTCTGGTGGTAATACTTTTGCATCTCCTTCGTTTTGTTTGTTAGGAGCTTCTTTATCCGCCTTAACAGCAGCTCCTTGTGAACTTGTCTTACTATCTTTGGATGCTTGTCCTCTTTGAGCACCAATACCTACAAAAAAAGCATTATTAAAAGTAATATCAAAGTCTAAAACATCTTTGTTTTTTCCTGTGTATATATAATTGTATTCTTTAGCAGCTTGTAGTTTTAAGTCTTCGATTTTTGGAGTAAGTTTAGTTGGCGAATTAAATCTTGCGGCATTTACTTTATAAGGCACTACCCTATATAAAAATACTTTAGGATTTTTTCCTGTTGAATCAACTGTAGCAGAATCATTACTTTCAAATACTTGAGATTCTATCTTAAACCAATCAACCATGTTATATTTGTCTGTATTGTTTAGTCTTGATTTTAAACTTCTTCCATATTCACTTACTGTAACAATTTCCTCAATGATATCTTGTATCTTTGTTCCAGCTTTAAATTGGAATGTTCTTGTAGTTTCAGGTTGTGAACATTTTGCCCTACATACAACTCCGTTATCCATTGTTGCTACATTAGGTTCTGTTTGCGGTTTTGCTCCTGTATCATTTTTTGATTTTACTATTTTTGCTTTACCTATGTCGTTTATATTGTCTGGATTTTCAGCATATTTACGAATTGTTTCGCCTACTTCTGACCTTTGAATTGATACACCTAAAAGTTTGTTTATTGTTTCATCAAATTTCTTAGGCACATCGCCTGCTTGAATCCCAGCAATACTTTCAAATATTTGTTGTTTTCTTTCTTGACTTAAATCCTTTAATTCACCTTCTGGTGGATCGGAAGTAGTTGCACCTGTGTCTTCACTGTTTGGTTTTCCTAATATTGCTTCTTTGGCACTACTTCTCTCTTTAGGGAACATTATGATATATTGATCTGTTTTGTTGACTTGTTTTGCTTCTTTACCTTTGAGCAATCGTTCATTAAGTACACTTGTTAAACTTTTACCTCCACTTTGTAAAACTTCTTGTACAGAAGAACCTGATAAATTTAAATCATTTTTTGCAGCTTGTGCATTATCACCAAATGATTGATCGTTGTGTTTAACAAATGCTACATCGTATGTGCTTCCTTGCTCAGTAACATTAAAAGAACTTTCTATAACATGTATTGGAAAATATCTTGTAGCTCCTGGTACTAAACTAACATTTCCGTTATCGTCCCAACCTTTAAAATGTAGAGTAAGCATGAAAGGAGCATCAATATAATTTTTATATCCACAGCTTAAAGCGGCTATTTGTAATGTTTCATAAAATAACCCCATGCTATATGGTTCAAATATTTTAAATGATCCTGTTACTGCATCTGCTTGTTTAGTTCCTTTATTATGAGTAATCACTGTGGTCATTTCTATGTCATCAATGTAAAACTCTACTCCACCTAAAGCAAGTTCTGTTGCTGTCTTAACTTTTGTAGAACCTGAACCGCCTGATCTACAAATAATTTTTCTAGGTCCATATTTTCTGTAAGTTGCGTCAGGACGATTAAGCTCGTCTACAGTCAAACAAGATAAAGTCCAAATGTAATTTACTGTTGCATAAGGTTCTAAAGCATTAGGAAAAGGTGGAGCACCTACTGATCTGCTCATAAGTGTCCTAAAAGAATTTGTAATAAGTTCTGGTCCAGATAAAGTATTTGCTACTGTTACTACTGTCTTCGATTTAGAGGTTATTGCACCTTTAATTTGATTCGCAGAACCTTCAACTGCACTATTCAATCCATTAATATCAATATTTGGGGATATTAAAAAAGGATCCATGCTATCCTCCTAGTACTTCAGTTAATTTTGCTCCTTGAGGCAAATAAATCTTTGTACCTGTCGTCATGTCATATACAGGATCTTTTATAATATTCATATTACGTTGGGCAAAAACCCACCATAACTTTGTTGACCCGTATAAATCATATGCTAACAAATCTGGTCTATATTGATATTGTGATTCTATTGTATATAAAATATCATCATCATACGCTGGTACTGGCCTAATACTTAAAATATCTAAGTATTGACCGTTAACAACTTCTGTGTTAGCATATGGACTTTGATTATCATAAGTAGCCATTAAATAAATCCATCATCGCTTGTAAGACTGCCTCCGTTAACAAAATCATCAAGGCTAAATCTTGCAACTTTGCGTCTGCTGTAGATTGGTTGACATGTAACTGAAATCATACTTGAAGTAGGTACCCATGATCCTTGAGGTCCTATATCAACTTTCATGTAATCTACATCTGGTTCAAGGTTAACAGTAAAGTTTGTAATTACAACAGGAACTTTTGGCAACACATAATCTCCGTAACCTGTCAATTTTACTAATGGTGGAGGAGAACCTTGGTCGCTAGTGTCTCCGTAAGCCATCTTAGTAATGGATCTTAAAAAATGCACAGAAGCTATCCAATAAAGTCCTTCTAGACTATTTTCTATCATCCAATGTCCAGTTACAACCATTGCTTTCGGATCTGAGTTCTGATAAGCAAAATAAGGATAATTACTATGTACAGGTGTAACAGCCTGGTATGCAGCATCATGTTGCATCATAATTTGTGGAGTATATGGAAAGACCATACCGCCTGTTTCAGCTAAAGGTGCTAATAAGGGACTGCTTTGCATTGTCGGAGGAATGCTTAATTTGACTCGCCAATCATATTCAGATGATGAACCAAACGTAGCTCCTACTATGCCCTTTGCTTTAGGATTTGCGCCGGGTAATAAATTTAAAGCCCTTGCTGCTTTTCCAAATCCTGTGTCTGATAAAAAATCAGTGACACGTTGCACTACTCCGCCCGTAACACCTTCACCTACATTTAAAGATTCAGATCCCACTGTTGCAGATACACTTGCAGCCGCATTAGCTAATTGTCCGCCATCGGTTGCGGCTACATTTCTAATTGTTGAAAATCTTGTTGCCATATTTTTGGTAACTCCTATACATTATTTAGTTGACAAAATTAACTGCATACATTATAATAGAGTATAACTTGGAGCACAGATGAAAAAAATAAACTACTTAAACAATAAGGATATATTATCCGAAATACATAAGTCAAAAAGCACCTTTAGTAGCTTTACTGACGATACTTTCAGTCAATATGACATAATTTTACCAAGTTTGGATAGAATTAACATAAGAACTATTGCAGAGGCTAAACGAAATAAAGCTAAAAGACTTGGATTACAAGACTATGATAACAAAAAAGAACAAGGAATAAAGGTTAAATTAGCTGATTGTGAGGTTGATTATAGGAAAATTACCAAACAAGAACTAATTTTTAGAATAATGACATTTGATCATATTCCAGAAGAAAAAGGCAGAAAGAAAAATCCTAAAACTATTGCAGATACAAAAGTAAAGTTAAATTTTCCTCCATTCCAGCACTACAAATTTAACGATAAAGATGAGTTAATTTGTGTAGGAAAAAGCCATTGGGTAGGTGGTATGGAAAATGGTTATTTTTCAAAGACAGATGGACAAGCTACTCCAAAATTAGCAAATATGTGGATTAAGCTATGTGAAAGATACGCTACAAGAGGAAATGTTAGAGGATATACATACAATGATGAAATGAAAGGCCAAGCTATTTTACAATTAGCACAGATTGGTTTGCAATTTGATGAATCAAAATCAAATAACCCTTTTGCATACTATACTGCGGCTGTAACAAACAGCTTTGTTCGTGTGATTAATTTAGAAAAGCGAAATCAAAATATAAGAGACGATATTTTGGAACAAAATGGTATGGATCCTAGTTACACAAGACAACATGCAGGTGAATGGGAAAGTTATATGAAAAGAGAAGCTGAACATAGAGCTAAACAAAACTAACTCTTGACATTCTTTCAATAAGACTTTATAATAACACAAGAAATACAAGGAGTAATGTTTGTTTAAGAAAGCGGCAGTTTTTACTGATATCCATCTGGGATTAAAAGGTAATTCAAAAGTACATAATGATGATTGTGAACAATTTGTAGATTGGTTTATCCAAAATGCAAAAGATAACAACTGTGAAACAGGAATTTTTTGTGGTGATTGGCACCACAACAGAAATAGTTTAAACTTAACTACTATGGATGCTACTATCCGTAGTATGGAAAAGTTAGGTAAAGCATTTGAACAATTTTTCTTTTTTGATGGTAATCATGATTTGTATTACAAAGACAAAAGAGACGTAAATTCAACAGCATTTGCAAAACATATTCCTGGTATAACTTTTATTGATGAAATAACAACCAAAGAAGATGTAACCTTAGTTCCTTGGCTTGTAGGAGACGAATGGAAAAAAATTAAAGACATAAAAAGCAAATACATGTTTGGACATTTTGAATTACCTAGCTTCTATATGAATGCAATGGTACAGATGCCAGACACAGGAGAACTAAAAGCAGAACATTTTAAACATCAAGAATATGTTTTCAGTGGTCATTTTCATAAAAGACAACAACAAGGAAAAATACACTATATTGGTAATGCATTTCCACACAATTATGCAGATGCCTGGGACGACAAACGTGGTATGATGATTCTTGATCGTGAAAACAATAAAGAACCTGCATACATTAACTGGGACGACTGTCCAAAGTACAGAACAACTACCTTAAGTAAACTATTAGATCCTAAACAAGACATTATTAAAAGCAAAATGTATCTAAGAGTAACTATTGATGTTCCTATTAGCTATGAAGAAGCAAGTTTTATTAAAGAAACATTTATTAACCAACACAAATGTAGAGAAATTTCCTTAATACCACAAAAACAAGTAGAAGAAATATCAACTGAATTAGATATTCAACAATTTGAATCAGTTGACCAAATTGTTGCTGGTGAAATAGCCGCAATAGACTCAGATAACTTTAACAAAAAGACACTTATGGACATATATAACGACCTATGATAGAAATAAAAGATTTAACTGTAAAAAACTTCATGAGTGTGGGCAATCAAACCCAGGCTGTAGATTTTAATCAACAACAACTTACTTTGGTACTTGGAGAAAACTTAGATCAAGGTGGTGATGATAGTGGTTCACGTAACGGAACTGGCAAAACTACTATTATCAACCCATTGAGCTATGCTCTGTACGGACAAGCACTAACAAATATCAGAAGAAACAATTTAATTAACAAAACTAACAGCAAAGGTATGTTAGTTACACTTCATTTTGAAAAAAATGGTGTAGATTATAGAATTGAAAGAGGACGCGGTCCAAACTTACTTAAATTTTATATTAATAACGAAGAACAAGAAATGGTTGACGAGTCTCAAGGAGATTCTCGTAAAACACAAGAGTATATTAATGATTTATTAGACATGAGTCATGATATGTTCAAACATATTGTTGCACTTAACACATATACAGAACCATTCCTTGCTATGAAGCAAAATGATCAACGAGCGATTATAGAACAGTTACTTGGTATAACTATATTATCTGAAAAAGCAGAGTCGTTAAAAGAACAAATCAAAAAAACAAAAGAATTAATTACAGAAGAAACGCTAAAAATAGAAGCAATCCAAACTGCTAATGAAAAAATTAATTCAACAATTGAAAATTTACAAGGAACCCAAAGAGCTTGGGTAGCAAAAAAAGAACAAGACCTTGCAAAACTACAAAGCAGTATAGAAGAACTAGAACACTTAGATATTGACAACGAATTAGAATTTCATGAAAGGTTGTCAAAATGGAACGAACACAATAACGAAATAACGGCTCTTAAAAAAGAATTAGGAACACTAGAGCCAGCACTACAACGTGCAGAAAAGTCTGTAGATAAAGTTGTTAAAGACATCGCAGATTTAGACAATGCTGTTTGTTATACTTGTGGTCAATCATTACATGCTGACAAAAAAGATGAAATACTCAGCAAAAAAAATAAAGAACTAGAAGATGCAAAAGCGTATGCAGAAGAAATAAAATCTAAGTGTACTGATGTAATGACATCTTTAGACAAAATTGGAGATATAAATGGTCGACCAGATACATTTTATGAAACTGCAAAAGAAGCATATGAACACAGACAGAATGTTGAAACACTCAAACAATCTTTTACAAGTAGACAAGAAGAAATTGATACTTATCAACAGCAAATTGATGAATTAAACAATAGTGCTATACAAGAAATCAATTGGGAACCAGTAAATAGGCTTGATAACTTTAAGGAACATCAAGAATTTTTGTTAAAACTACTAACAAACAAAGACAGTTTTATTCGTAAAAAAATTATTGATCAAAATTTAGCATATCTAAATAATAGATTAACTTATTTCTTAGATAAACTTGGTCTTCCGCATCAAGTTGTGTTCCAAAATGACTTAACTGTAGAAATTACACAATTAGGACAAGATTTAGACTTTGATAATTTGAGTAGAGGTGAAAGAAACAGATTAATATTAGGTATGAGCTTTGCTTTCCGTGATGTTTGGGAAAGTTTATATCAAAAAATCAACTTATTGTTTATAGATGAGTTGATTGATAGCGGTATGGATACTGCTGGTGTTGAAGGATCGCTTGCAGTACTGAAAAAAATGGGTCGTGAGGGTGATAAAAATGTATATCTCATATCTCACAAGGATGAACTTGTTGGTCGTGTGAATCATGTACTAAAAGTTGTAAAAGAAAATGGCTTTACAAGCTATGAAAATGATATTGAAATAGTAGAATAGGTGTTAATATGTCTGATGATGTGCATGATAAACTTACAAAAGCATATTTAGAATACTATAAAGCAAATGAAGCATTTGAAGCAAGACGCTCACATAGAACTCATGCAAGTAGCAGGCGTTGGTTACGCGAAATAAGATCTCTGGCTAAAGAACGTATGGAAGAAATACATCATACATTCAAAGCCAAGAAAGACCAGCAGGATAACGACCTCCAGGTAAGTACAGAATGCAATGGACTTACCGAGGAGACAAAGTAGAAGAATTACCAGAAGATTGCGAAGGATTTGTATATCTAATAACCAATCTAACTAATAATCGGAAGTACATAGGCAAAAAATTAGCAAAATTTAAGACAAGTAAGCCACCACTCAAAGGCAAAGTTAATAAAAGGCGCGGATATAAAGAAAGTGATTGGAGAGACTATTGGGGATCTTCAGATCATTTGAATGCAGACGTGCTAAAACTAGGCAAAGACAACTTTACTAGAGAAATTTTACATTATTGTCCAAGCAGAGGCGTATTAAGTTACATAGAGGCAAAGGAACAGTTTGATCGTAGAGTACTTGAAACCGATGAATACTACAACGGAATCATTAATGTACGAGTAGGCAGTTCAAAAATCTTAAAAGAACATCTCAAAAACACTTTAGGCAAGCTATAGAACATTGTTTGATCGAGGAAGCTCGATTCACCTTGAGGACATATGACCTATGTTCAGATTCTGGTGTCGTTCAACAGGCTGTATGCTACAAAAACCCCTTAGCAAAGGAACGAAGCAGGGGATATAATACAGGATACTTGCATTTTCCGCAAGTTTTATGTATTAGATGTCGACGTAGGTTGGGAAAGGTCAGAGCCCAGTAGCAAAGTCAAATACCTACTTCCGGTCTCGGCTGTGCGAACTCACATGAAGGCAGAGATAGATGGAACCGCTGTTAGGTTCCGTCTGACTGAACAATCTACATGAAGCAATTACAATTTACTTCGTAAATTGCTTTTTAATATCATGTTTGAGCGATAGCGAAAACAAAATGAGCTTTAGCTCATTTCTTAACAATATACATTATCCAATGTGTACAATCGTCGTGTGGATCATCAGTGTAAATCAGGATCTCTTCCTAAACCTTTAACAGTACTAACTTCGAACGATTCATATCGTAGTTCGAGATGTGGTTTGACGTCACGCATTGTTTGAATATATTGATCTGCTTCTTCAATAGTATTAACAATGTCTAATTCGTTATCAAGATTGTCTAATATTCTATATTTTGTAATCATGAACTAATATTTAAATACCTGAGCAGGTCATAAATACTACTAGTTAATATAAACGGGGATTTTTCCATGCAAATTCTGGAAGTAACAGCAAAAAAACACCAAAAACAACAGCTAGATGAGGTAGTACCTTTCTTAGCTTATGCAGCTGGTGCATTAGTGTTGAACTATTTAGGTGGCAGGGCTATTGACGAAGTAGCTAAAGGCATTAAAAGTTGGCAGGATAACCTTGCTATAAAAAACTACAAGCCCACAGGCAACCACATTCCTGATAAAACTGTTATCAACGACGGTAAGCAACGTTACATATATGATGAAAAATCAGGTAAGTGGGGAGTGCAAGAAAAGAAAAAAGGTAAATGGTTATATAAAATGAAACAAGCCAAAGCCGGAGCAAAGCCTACTTATATCACCAAGGATGTCACTGAAGACATGATGAAGAAAGCAATCAAAAACAAAAAATTATCTTTTCTTAATAAAGCCGCAGTGGTACGAACAATGCAGGCACAATATACAGTAAGTAATCCAAAAGCCGCGGCTGCATTTCAAAATTCAGGCAATTATCTACAAGACATCGTAGACAAAGAAGAAGGCAACCTAAGTAAGTCTGGCAAAGCTAGAATGAAAACTGGTAAGCAACGATGGGGTGCATTTGGAAGAATAGCAAATGGCATCATGAGTAGAAAAGCATTTCAAGCAATAAGTTTTCTAATGCCAATGGCATTAGTTATAAATGGTGTCAGACTGAAGTTGTGGTATGAGTACAAATTAAATTATGACAAAGCAGATGATCTTTCAATGGACGCTGACAATGAAGGAAGAGCAGGATGGCCAACTGTAAGAGATGATGGTTCAGTAACTCCATATAACAAAGCAGACTACGACAAAGACATTATAGACCTAAGAACATATCTCACAAATGGATGTATGGCTTGGATTGTTGCAGGCGGTGTTAATGCTTTTGTCGGCGGCATAATGTGGATGTTGCAATTTAGAAAACACAAAATCATAGACAAACTTGAAAAAGGCCAATACAGCAAAGGTATTTTAAACTTTTTCAAAAGAGTTGCCAGTGGCTTTGGTGGCTTGATAGGAAAAGGTATTAAAATAGCAGGCATAGGCATAAGTGCAGGTTTAGTATATGGTGCGTTTGATAGAAATTTTGCAGAAAAAGTTGCAGGACATGTAGCTAGTTGGATATTAGCTGTAGATCCTAATAGAAAGTATTCAGGTGAAGCATTTGCAACATATATTATAGATGCAATATTTGATGAAGGTAGTGGAGAAGCATTGTATAGGCAAATAGGACTTGGCACTACAGCAGATAATGAATTAGATAAAGCAAAAGATGATTTAGATATGTCACCAGATGACACTAATCTGTCAATGGACCCAGCTGCTCCGGGCAATCCAATCGATAAAATTACAAAAGGCGACGATTTTTGGTCTAAATAATTGGCATACCGGTTGTCTTAGCGTTTTCGATATTATCCATAATAATTTTATTCATTATTTCAAAATCTTCTAAGTCAGTATCGTGTAATAACTTGTGTGAATCAACACCACCACGCATATACCAACACAAGCTGTAAACTTGATGTTTAATTTCTTTGATCTCGTTCTCCATATCTTTGGCTAATTGCGAGAGATCAGAATCCTTTGTCCTAATTAGCCTTGTGCGAAAAAATTGGAGTAATCCAGTTCAATATTCAGCTTCGACTTGTGACCACAATTTGCACATTCAATATCTGTTGGTGGAACTGAAAACTGCTCATTGTTTTTCATGATAGCATCTTCAACTTTCTTGAAAAAATCTTTGTCAGCGTTTGTTAAGAACTTGTGTATCTCATTTATATCAGTTTCTTCTTCGTTGTCAACTTCAACTTTTGATATGGATGACACCACTGTATTTTTTCTAAGTTCAGATAACGCATTGTAAACTTTTTGCGTTTCTTCAGCTCTTTGATCTTCATTTTCAATGCCAGGTACAGTCTGCATAAGTGTGCGTTGATGTTTGAAGTTTTGTTTGTTTATCTCATTTAACTCTTTAAAAGTCAAAGGACGTAAATGAAACTTCATGTTATCAACTACTATACTGTCAGTAAATGAACTTTGTGAAAAATGTGTAATCATATTTTGAATGTTTATTTCATATGAATTATCTTCACCGCATTTTTCACATTTGTTTGTTGTGCTTATGTTGTCACCATAGCTTGCAAGACGTATAGCACTTAGAACAGTATAGATATCTGTAAGTGGTATTTGCCACGGGTCTCTAATCGCTGGTATGCAATTTTTAATTATACCAACTGTAGCATTACCATTTAGTAAAACATCTGGTGTTTTAGTTGCTATTTCATCGCTTGCTGTCATACTGAACACATCAAGATCACTAGATTTCTCTAATGCGCCTTGAGGATAGTATCTGCCTTGGCTAGGTAAATCAATAGATTGTTTTGGCTGTCGCTGATACTTTGTTAATGGTGACGGCATGTTTTTTCCTTGATAAATATATTCATATAACATATTTATGGTCTAAAAATCGACTGAATTACAATATTGGATTAAAAAATGGCTGATGACGACGGTGCACAAAACGCAAACAAAGCAAATAACAAAGTAGCTGATAGTGCTAAAGGCGCTGCGGCTGCTGTAGCCAAAATGACAGCCACTTTAGGGCTTACTAAACCTGGTTTAACAGATCTTGCAAACACTTTGCCAGGTGTTGCTAGTAAACTAGGTGCTATGACCAAGGTCCTTGAAGGACAAGTCAAAGATTATCAAACTTTAACAAAATCTGGAATAAGTTTTGGTGGTAGCCTTACCACAATGCTTACAAGTAGCACAGCTGCCGGTCTAAGCATCAAAGAAATGACCGGATTAGTTGCTAGTAATAGCGAACTACTTGCAGGTTTTGGTGATACAGTCGAAGGCGGTAACGAAAAATTTCTAAAAAATCTTGCACATATTAACAGAGCAGGCAACACCTACGGTGTTCAACTTCGTAATATTGGACTTACACACGAAGAAATAGGCGAAGCTATGATGCAAACACAGCGTATGGCTATGATGGCAGGATATAAAGAACAGCTTACTCAAGATCAATTAGCAATGAAAACAGCAGAGTACGCAAAAGATTTAGACTTGCTTACAAAGTTGACAGGTAAAAGTGCAGATGCACTTAAAAAAGAACAAGCCGCACTTCAAAGACAAGGTGATTTCAGAGCAAAAACTATGGGCATGGAAGTTGATATGCAAAAGGCTATGCTTAATGCTGCCAGCGAAGCTGATGCAAGTGGTATAGGTGATTTGTTTAAAGACATGATGATAAGAGGTTTCCCAAGCAAAGACCAAGCACAGTTAGCAGGTATGTTTGGTAATTCTATGCAGGTTATGCAACAGATGAAAGCAGCTCAAGATGCAGGCAATACAGCTGAATACAACAGACTCAAAGGAACATTACAAGCCGCAGTCATAAAAGATAAGATGGCAAAAAATGAACTTGCTATGCTAGGTGGTACAACAAAAGCTACAGGAGCATTATCAGAATCTCTTTCTAAAACGTCTGAGTCAATGATTGGTATACAGTCAATGGCAATGCGAGAAAATATGTCAATGGACGAAATACAAAAACTTATTGAGGAAAGAAGAAAGAAAGCAGCTCAACAACAAAAAGATCAAGGAGGAGAAGCTCAACCAGGAGATGCAGTTGATCCTAACAGAGCTGTGCTTGATGCAGCCTTGCGTGGTCAAGAAGCAATGATTAGAGCGGCTACTGAAGTGCAAGCACAAGTAACTGAAAAAGTATACAACGAATTTTTAGGTCCAATATTCCAAAAAATTACACAAGGTTTAGATGTAGACAGTTTTGTAACAAATACAGCAGGAAGTGTAATGACTAATGTTACAGGCGCTTTCGATGAAACATTTGGTAATACAGCAGGACCAACACAACAACAAACAGATGACGCTTCAAAAAGGATTTCAGCCGCTATGGTTTCTACATCATTTGATGATGCTACCAAAGAAGCATTGTCACAGTTGCAAACTGAAATTACTAGTTTGTCAACAATAACTGATAGGTCCAAAGAAGAAACTAAAAAACTTACAGATGCAGTCAACAAAGCAAATCAATTAACAAACGCAGGCGTACCTCCAATATCAGCTACTCCACCAAATAATAACAAAGTTACTAAACCAGGAGCAGGTGTTGGCACAGAAAGTAACTTACCAAACTATAACATGGGTACTCCGGGTATGCAAGAAGCAATGAAGGGCTTTACATCTTTTGCAGGCATTACAGAAAATTTTGGCAAAGGAACTTTGGCAATGTTGCATGGTAATGAATTGGTTATGACAGAAGCACAAGCCAAACAATTGGACGAAGGCATTGCTATGTTAAAAGCAAATGCACCAACATTAGGCGGAACTGACGGTCTCAGAAATGCGGCTACTTCTATACAAGGTGCGGTAAATACTATGCGTAGCACACCTCCTACTGCTAATTTAAGCGGTATGACAGAATCTATGGCGCCAATGATGGAAGAAATGAAAACAACAATGGCGGCTCAGGCAGAAGCAATGAAAAGTGCTTTACCACCTGACATGATGGAGAAAATGGCTAGTGCAATGGAGAAAACAGCTTCTGGTATAGGAAGTCAATTAATAGAACAGAAAAATATGACCAAAGCCACAAAAAATTTAAAAAGTATGGGAAATGTTTTTGGTAGAGGAGGCTTGGGTATATGAGTTGGAAAAAATATTTTACACCAGTACAAACTGGTGACAATGTAACAGGAAGTTACTCTCCATTTTCTAGAAGCGGAGGAGCACAAGCAGGTCCAGCAAGAACAAATTATAGTTCATACTTACCAGATGTATATGTAGGTAGTCCTAATCGTGTTGAGCGTTATGGTCAATACAACACAATGGACAATGACTCTGAAGTAAATGCAGCTTTAGATATTCTAGCAGAATTTTGTTCGCAATCCAATAAAGAAAATTCAACGAACTTTAGATTTGAATTTAACAAGTCTGCAACTAATTCAGAAGTAAGTATACTCGGTGAATATCTCAGACAGTGGTGTAACCTACAAAACTTTCATACACGCATGTTTAGAATTATGCGTAATGTTTTTAAGTATGGAGACCAATTGTTTATTAGAGATCCTGAAACAAAAAAATTGTTTCATGTTGATCCGGCAAAGTTAATTAGAATAATTG
>MDSZ01077555.1_pt1 | contig 43393 bp, 43 predicted proteins | sample 811201 | NCBI WGS metagenome assembly MDSZ01 (sample SAMN05326647, study PRJNA326480) | marine metagenome | isolation source: seawater | place: Indian Ocean: North | collected 2010 | reverse complement strand
TGGAAGCGCAGTAATGCGTGCAGCTGACCAGTACTAATAGCTCAATTGGCTTGATTTATGCACTGAAAAAAATTTTATTTGTAGATATTAATTAAACTTTTTTGGTACAATTTGTACACGGTTTCTATTATTACAGAAAAAACAAATGTAGAAATAATTGTGTAACCAAAAAAAGGTAATGCAAGTATATAACAATTTATAAAACCATTAATATTATATCCATAGGATCCCCCTAACCAAACTCCAAAATTACTAATTAAATAAAATATAATTGCACCTATCAAAGCACCACATATTCTAAAAAGAATGGATTTATTAAAATATTCCGAAATTAATCCAATTAAAATTACACTACCTGATGTGAACCACATCGTTGAATGAAATCCAATAATAAAATCAGTAAATAATAGAGCCAAAATAACCGCTGGAACATATCTGATACCAAAAACTGCAGGAATATAAAAACTCAAAGCGATAAGACTAGTAAAATTTGGTGGGTGAGGGATAAACCTGCTTGCTGACAAAGCTACTAATACACCTATTGCAACTTTAATATAATGCATGAACTAACGATATCATTTAAATTTTTACCCTACAACTAATTAATACTTTATTCCAAATTTTATGGCTCTTTTCTCCTGATTGTAACCGTGAGGCCTTTGATATGTTTCATCAAATGTATTTGTAATTTTAATAAAAAAATTATTATCTTTTTGCTTTTTTGTAATCATTATATCAACTATATCAGTGCTATCCATTTCAATAGTATTAAAATTTTTAGAATGTGTATCAAAATGTTTTCCATAATGATTATATTTTATATTAAAATTTAAATTTCCCAAAAAATTACTATTAATTTTTTTTGAGAGATTAAGACCATAATTTTTTATAGGCCTTCTCAATTGATCTGCATTATTTTCTTTTTTTGATGATAAAAAAGAATTAAATAAATCTATATTGGTGTTTTTAAATTTGATATTTAATTTTGAATTTAAGCCAGATTGATTTAGGTCAACATTATCATTATCATTCTGGTATTTATTACTAATATATTCAATATTATTTTTAATATTTGCCATAAAAGCCCTTATAGAAAGATTAATACCTTCATTAAAATTAATTTTAGAGTAAATTTCATAAGTATTACTTTTTTCTGGTTTTAAGTTCTTATTTCCAGAATAACCAAAATTATCAGTGCCAAACATTTCATATAGCGTAGGGTTTCTAAGACCTTTCATGTAACTCATACCTAAATTAAATTTGCTAAATTTTTGGTCAAAATTTAACTTAAAGGTACTGTTTGATCCCGTATGTTTATGATTATCGTTTCTTCCAAATAGAGAAATATTAGAATTTGTAAGGAAATTCAAACCAAAATTACCATAAATTGCTAAATTATCAGAATGACCTTTTGTTGATGCTTCGTATGAACCATTGTTATCAAAATATCCCCAATCATATTTGTACTCAGTTCCTGCACCAAAAGAAATTTTTTTATTAATTAAACTGGATAAATCATATTTTAGACCAAGGACTTCACTCTCATATTTATCGACTGTGCCTCTTTCATCATATTTTCTATCATAAATGTTATAGTAAAATTTATAATCATTTTTTTGGATGTTATTTTGATTTTCCAAACCAAATTGTACAGATCCCATTTTATTATCACCTACATATCCAGTTTGATTTGTATTTGAATTATCGTATTCAGATTTGGTCTGTCTTAGGTAAGTAGTATTATAAAACCTAAAATTTTCATTAATAAATTTTTCATAGTTAATATTTGTTGAATAATTTTTTACACCATCTTTTTCATCTTTTAAATTACCTCTAGCACTTATTGTTTCGTGATTAACTATCCCTAACTTTACATTAAATGAAGACTCATTATTAATGAATGTTTTATTTCCTGAAAACTCATAATTTGTATCGTTATCAGTTGTTAAAGAGAGATAGTTTTTGTAATCACCAGTTAATATTATATTTATGGCTCCCCCGATAGCATTTGTGCCAAAATGTGTTGCACTTGATCCTGGGTATATTTCAATTTGTTGAACTGTTTGAATAAAATCTACACCAAAATCATGTAAACCTTGCGTAGTTGATTGGTCATTAATTGGAATTCCATTAATCATTACCAAGGTATGATTAGAACCAGTTCCTCTCATGAAAATAGATGCTTGCTGACCTTTAGGCCCAGATTGTGTGATATTTATATCTGGAATAATGTCTAGTACGTCAATTAAATCAACAGCACCACTTTCCACAATTTGTTTTTTGGTAATTATGGTTTTATTTATTCCTGATTTAGAAAAAGCTGAGGAATTAGGTAATGAGCTTTTTATTTCTACACAAGGAATATTATTTTCATTTTCCCATTTACAAATATAATTATTTTTGATTTCGTTTGCATAAATATTTCTTGTTAAAAGAAAAAATATAAAAATTGAAATCAGTCTTAAAATCATTCGACACTTTCATTTTTTTAATCACCACAAATCTTGTGATGTTAAATTATTAAACAATGCCGATGTTTATTTTTCATATCAGAATTAGACTTTTCCTGGCCTTCATTCAACAGCGGACTAAGTTGGGTGGCGCTCCGACTTTACGGTTGCAGGAACAGCCAATGAATTGCACATTGATTTCCCACCAAGCATTTCAACTCAGGGAAAAATTTATGATTTTTAAAATATTTGTCAATATGTTTTATTGTTAATATATCCAGATTATTTCTTTTGACGATTCTGTTCTCAGAATTAAACAATAATTTGTATTTATATTTTAATTATTAAAATCTTTTTATTGATTACATAAAACTTTTTTAATTGAGACAATATTTTAAGGACCAGCAACTAAAGAATTTACCCTTTTTTCTGATGGTGTTAAATTTTTTTCATAATCTTGAAATCTTTTTTGAATTATTGATCTTAATGATCGATCTTTTTGTGTAGTTTTTAAAGGATCGACTTCCTCAGGTTTTATTCTAATTTTTTTATTTACTTTTCTATTTGTAACTAGATGAATATTATTTGTGTCTTTAAAAAAGAATCTTTGTATTAAATATTCAAAATATAAAGAATATCTTACTAAAGGGTATAATATAAACCTAGGTACGGAGGCCAATCTCTCATTTAATGCTATTTTTTTTCTAATAAAATCAGTAATAAAATATCTATTAATTTGTTTATGTGTTTTTTCATCTCCACCACCACCACCAAAAATTTGACTCCCTTTTTTTTCATTATATTTAGATTTAACATTGGGATTTTGCATCTGAGTTTTGTTAACATTGCTCAATTTGTCTATCATTGTTTGATTTAATTTTTTGTTTTTCATTAATTTTTTATAAACTTTAGTAGCTTCTAAAAATACTAATATATCCCAAAAAACAACCTCGCTCATAGGGGCACCATTAAAATTTATATAATACCTTTTATAAGCACCTACATTAGAAACTAGTTTAAGATAAGCTTCTTCCTCTTCTAAAGTATTTCCGATTAATCCTAGTTTTTTTCCATAGTCGTATAAAGGTGTACCAACCAAAGGTATGGCATAAAAAAGATCTGTATAACCAAATAATTTTACAATTGGAACTCTAAGCTTTGCAGCAATCTCTCCTAAAAGCTTTCCAGATGCTTTTGCAGTTTCCAAACTTTCACCAGGCATCCCAACCATAAAACCCAAAGGAGGAGAGTACAAATCAATTTCATAACAAGAAAATAGTGCCTTTTTGATATCTTCTACAGTAAACCTTTTTTCCATTAAATCTAACATGGTCTGACTACCAGATTCGATTCCAAATTTTAAAGAAACACAACCGTGGTCTTTATAAAATTTTAAATCATCTTTATCTACGCTTGTACATCTTACTCCAGAACAACTCCAAAGCATTTCATGCTTGTGAAATAATTTTGCTACTTCGTAAGTATACTTTTTATTTGAGCCAAAATTTTCATCATCAACCATTAAAAAACCTACATTGTATTTTTTAAGTTGTTCAAGGTGTTTTTCTAAATCATCTAGTTTATAAGTAGTATATCCTTTTGCACCTCTTTGACAAAAAGTACATTTAGCAACACATCCTTTTGAAACATGAATGCTTGAAACCATTTGTCGTCTTTTTTTATTAAAGGATCTATTGTCCATAAGAAATTCTTCTGTCTTGAAAAAAGGTCTAAAATAATTATTTACTGCCTCATCATTTCCCTGAAGTCCTGATTTTAAGTAATCGAAAGATGGAAAAGACATATGACAAGATGATAAAGTGTGTCCATAACCAGAAAATTCAATATCATTGTTATCATTTAGTACAGCTATACCTTTGATTTTCATTAAATCTTCAATAATAAGTTTTTTATTTTTAGTTTTGTTTTTTTTTACATAATTTAATAATCCAACCCAGGCTATCTCTCCATCACCAACAACACAAATATCAACATTTGTTTTTCGTAAAACTGTATTTGCTGCTGCAGTTAAATAACCTCCACACACAACTAATGTTCCAGGATTTACTTGTTTAATAATTTTAGATATCCTCTCTACTTGCAAATAAGAAGTTGAAACTACTGCACTTAAACCAACAATGTCAGCTGGATTTTTTTCAAAGAAATCTCGGATTTCATTATCATTTGGATATAGCATGTCTATGTCATAAAACTTACATTCAGGAAAACCATTTTTTGTTGTCCAATTATTAATTGATGTTATTGCAATTTTTGGCATTATAGGAGAAGGGCCTTCTGACCTTTTTCTTCTTAATTTTCCACCAGGTGTTTCCACAGGTATGCTGCACAAAGTTGATTTAACTGTCATTTTTTTAATTTATTTTACAAGCTTATACAATTTTTTTTATAAATTTATATATCATAAATCGAATATTTTAGATGTAAAAAGTTCATGATGGGTGTATTAGTTTTATGATTTTTTATGTCAGCCAATATTTTAATTACAGGAGCATGTGGATTTATAGGATCTCATTTAACTGAGTTTTTTTTACAAAAAGGTTATAAAGTCACAGCTTACGATTTATACAATTCAAATAATTCTGTTGGATGGTTGGATAAAGAAAAACGAAATAAAAATTTAAAAATAGTTTTGGGTGACATAAGAGATTATAAGTCTACTTTGCAACTAGTTAAAAAATCAGATTACGTTATTCATTTAGCTGCTCTAATTAGTATTCCTTATTCTTATAACGCACCATATTCTTTCTTTAAAACAAACGTTGAAGGAACATACAATATTTTAGAAGGTTGCAGAGTAGCAAATAAAAAAGTCATAATTACATCGACTAGTGAAGTGTATGGTTCAGGAGAAAAATTTCCCATGAACGAAGATCACGAGTTAAATGCTCAATCTCCTTATGCTGCTTCAAAAATATCTGCTGATCAATTAGCTCTAAGTTATTATAATTCTTTTGATTTAAATGTTAATATTATCAGACCATTCAATACTTATGGACCAAGACAATCAGGTAGGGCAGTCATTCCAAGCATAATAAAACAAGTAGTCGCAAAAAAAAATATTAAGCTTGGTAATATTAATTCCAAAAGAGATTTGATGTACGTTACAGATTTATGTAATGCCTATTATAGTATTTTTAAAAATAAAAAAAAATTTGGAAACATATATAATGTTGGAACTAAAAAAAGTCACTCTATAATTAAAATCTTTCAGATAATAAAAAAAATCTCAAAAAAAAAAATTTATATTAAAATTGAAAAAAAAAGAGTTAGGCCAAAAAAAAGTGAAGTAAATAAACTTCAGTGTGATTATCAAAAAATTAAAAAAGAATTAAAATGGAAACCAAAAATAGATATAGAGACAGGGATCATTAAAACTTTTGATTGGATTTCAAGAAATAAAGAAAAATATGAGTCTAACATTTATGATATTTAGCTTATTTATTTGCAAAATACTCTTTTTAAGTGAAATAAGCTGTCTTTAATTGTGTTAACTCCATGAATAGCACTTGGCGAACACTCAATACCATTTTTTTTTAAAATTAAAATCTCTCTTTTGCCATAACAAAAATTTAAACCTTCTGGGTAAGAAAAATGTTTTACTTTAATAGAAAGTTTTTTATTTATAATTTTAATTGATTTTGTTATCTCGTTTTTTAAATCAACATTATTTAGGTATGATAATATTCTATGTGTTTTACCATGCCCACCTATTATGAAATTATTATCATTAGATATTTTTTTTAAATTATTCCATGACATTTTTTTATCAAAAATATTTTTTAAACTTTTATTTAATATTATGTTGTTATTTTTTCCAATTTTTAAGATTTCCTTATAAGGATCTAATTCATGGTTTGACTTTATTTCTTTCCTTAAAAAATTTAAAAATTTTATTTTGTTATTATCGGAGGCCAAATTTTGTATTTTGAATTTCTTATAATGTATTTTTTTTTTCACATTAACCTTATTTATGCCGTCTTCAATCATATCAATCCAACTCATTGAATTATTTGATATAAAATCTGTTGTTACATAAAAAGTAGCAGGCAAGTTAAATTCGTTTAAAATTGGAGCTGCAATTGAATAGTTGTTATAATAACCATCATCAAAAGTAATAGCGTAAGAAAAATCTGGAAAATTTGTTTTATTTTTTTTCAATTTAACTATGTCATCTAAAGAGATAGCTTGTCCTTTATTTTTTAAATTTTTTAATATTTTTTTAAATTTATTAATGTGGATATGTTTATTGGTATAGTTTTTAATACCAGGGTTTTTTTTATCAACTACACCATGAAACAAAAATATTGTACAACTCTTTTTTTTTAAAAATTTAGAATAATTTAATTTTGGTATCATAAAGATTTTATAAATTTATTAAATTTTTTTTCTAAAGAATTTTTAATTATATTTGGCATTGTTGAGTAGTATCTTCCTTTTGTTTTTTGTTTAAATGAAAAAATCCTTTCCTTTTTTTTTAATTTGCTTAATAATTTTAAGCACATGTTTGCTAAAATCTCAGTATTAAGCAATCTGACATGATATAATTTATTTTTTTTTGAAAAATTTATATTTTTAATATAAACAATTTTTCCATTATCAAAATGTTCGTCTAGAAAATGTATAGTCGATTTTAAAGATGTAAAGTCGTTATGATAAATGCTCCAGTAATGCGAATCTAAACCCCTATATTTTTGAGGATCTCCTCCATGAAGATTAAAAATTTTGTTTTTGAAATATTTTAATATTTTACTTTTAATTTTTCTAGTTCCAAATACAATTAAATAATCACAATTTAATTTTAAGTACTTTGCAAGTTTATCTTGATTGATATTGTTTACTTTTAAAAATTTAAAATTAGTTTTTTTTTTATATTTTCTAAGAATTTGTTTTTCATATAAATCTCTCTTTTTTTCAAAATAATTCAATTTTTCCTCATTTTTTTTCGCTGGCAACTCGTGAACAATTGTTAAGTAATTAGAATAACTTTTTAATTTATTTACAAAGTAGTCGTGATGTGTGGTCTTAGTTGTTAAAATTCCAATTCTCATTAATTATTTTACAGGATTTAATAGAGAATACTTATTTCCATTTTTTTTCCATATTTCTTCATTTCTATGATTTTCAATTGTATCAAAAAAGTCAATTCTATTTATTTTTAGATAATCTAAAGTTTTAATTAAATCAACTTCACTTATTTCATCATCATATTTTTTTATGAATTTTTTTGCATCTCTAAGACTTATTTTATTAAGCTGAACGTGTCTTGAGGAGTCTCTCCAAGCTCTGCCAAAGCCAAATTTTATATATTGCATATGATAATATATAGAGTCTATATGATCATCAAGACTATCATAGTTTGTAAATGTTCCTGGAGATCTATTATTCTCATGACATTTAAAATTAATTTTATTTTTTATAAAATTATAGTTTTTAAAAACATCCCAATCATCAAAATAAGCAAAATAGTAACAACTAATTTTACTTTTTATTAATTCTTTTTTTGAAGGCATTAAATATGGGTTTAAATCGTTTTTTGTTATTACATCATCTTCCCAATTTAATGGATCATCTCCAACTTGATGTTCTAAAATTTCCTCTAAATCTCTGATTTTCTCTGAATTTTTATTAAGTACTTTTCCACCATAGTGACTTTCTCCGTGTTCAGCATAAAAAACTAATTTTATCTTTTTTTCCAAAGCAATTTTTATTGGTATTGCATTAATTCCTGCATCCCATGCAATTTTTGGATTTCCTCTTTCTACAAAAAATCTTTTTGATAGATAACTTGATACCTTTTTATCTGCTGTATACAGAATATGATCGAAGCCCAGTTTAATTAATTCATTCCTATTATGATTTCCTACCTCGGTTGGTATTAAAGGTGAAAAGGTTACTAATAAAGGGTTCATCCTGTATTTAAATTTCAATTTATAAGCTATGTAGCTACTATCTTTTCCTCCTGACCAAGGCACAATACAATCATGATTCCCATTATTTGATCTAAATTTATCAAGAATATTTTTCAACTCTTTTTCTCTACTTTTGAAGTTAATTTTTTTTCTTTTAGACTTATAATTACAAGCATTGCATATTTGGTTTTTATCAAAGTAGATTCGAGGTCTACTAGATGGCATCAAACATTTTTTACAATAAACAATTTTTCTTATATTCATTTTATTCTATTCTAATATTTATTTTTCTTTGAGAGCAATAATTTTTTGCAGATAAAATACTTTTATATGTTAAATGATATATATTATTAGTACATACGGCGTCAACATTTGCCTCTTTGAAGGCATCAACAAAGTGTTTCCAATTTCCACCTCCACCACAAATTAAAAGTGGCATTTTTAATTTTTTCTTTATTAATTTTGCAACACTAAGTTCGTAACCTTTCAAAGACCCGTCTAAATCAATTGATTGAAATAGTATCTCACCTGGGTTAACTTTCTTTAAAAAATTTAGATATTCGTTTAAATCCATATTTATTTTGTTTTTACCTCTATTATAAAAACAAAAATTTTTTCCATTTATTTTTTTTATATCTATACCAACAATTACAAATTGATTTCCAAAAATATTAATAATTTCTTTTACCTTTTTTGGATTTTTAATTAGTAATGAATTTAATAGTATCTTGTCTGCACCTAATTTCTGAAATTTTTTTACCTCATCTATTGAAGATATTGATCCACCAACACAAATAGGAACAAAACAATTTTTAGCAAAATTCTGAACAACTTTATAAAAATTATTCCTATGTTTAATTGATTTACTTATGTCTATTAAAACAATTGCATCAAACAAACTGTTATTGATAAAGTTTGATGTATATCTGTAATCTTGTATAAAATTCTTTGTTCTTGTAAGGACACCATTATCAAAAGTTAAAACTGCAATAATTCTTTTTGCTATCATAGTTTAGAGAAGTTTTTAAGTAGTTCTAAACCATATTTTTGACTTTTTTCAGGATGAAGTTGGCATGCAAATATATTTTCTTTTTCGTAAATACTACAAAATTTTTCTGCATAATTTGTAATACAAAGTTTATTTTTTGTATCTACTAATTTTGGATAGTATGAATGGTCAAAATAAAACATTGAATTATTAGGTATATTTTTTAGTAATCTCATTTTTTTAAAATTAATTTTATTCCATCCAACATGGGGTATAGACAAATTTTTTTTTGGAGAAAATTTAACAGCTTTTCCATTAATCCAACCCAAACCCTTAACATTTTTATTTTCTTCACTACTTTTCAGCATTAAATGATACCCCAAACATATTCCAAGTATCGGTTTTTTTTTTAATAGGACCAACTCATTTAATTTTTCTATAAATCCTTTTTCTTTTAGTAATTTCATACCTTTTCCAAATTTTCCACTTCCAGGAATAATAAATTTTTTTGAAGTTTCTAGTTCCGACGCTTTTGAAATAATTTTACTTTTTATACCCAAGTAATTTAAAGCATTATATATTGCCCCAATATTACTTATTCCAAAATCAATAATTGCGATCATATTCAAATACTTTCAAGAAATACCTTTGTGCTTATAAAATTAAATAATTTTTGATCATTTAAATCTCCTAACTTATGTCTATTGTCTTTAATTAATTTTCTTATTGATCTGATATTTACATAATTAAAAACAGGGCTTTTTTTATTTAAGAGCCATTTGAGAAAATTTTTATTATTAATTTTAAAAATTGATTTTATAGATGCATTAAAACCCTTTTTTTCTCTATTCAATCTTATCCTTTCTGGAACAATTGTATTTGAGCTTTTTCTTAGCAAGAACTTATTAATTGCATTTTTCATTAAATATTTGGATGGAATAGAAAAAGATTTTTCAACTAATTTATGATTTAGGAATGGTGACCTATTTTCAACAGAATGATACATGGCATTTAAATCATCCTCTAGTAATGCTGTTGGAACTGTATACATTTTAAGTTCATTTAATAATTTATTTTTTAATTTATCTTTTGTAAAAAATTTATCTTTTAATTTAATATAAAATTTTTTCTTTAAATCTTTTTTTTGATAAAAATTAATAAAATTTTTATAATTTAAATTATTAATTTCTTTTAACTTAGGGTTCCTTAAAAGTGGTAATACATTTTTTTTCCATTCTTTAAAAAAGTCTTTTTTATCCCTTTTATCCCTTAGCATGTTGTAATAAATTATATAATGATGGTAATAACCAGCAAATAATTCGTCAGCTCCATTTCCATTTATACTTACCTTAATTTTATCTTTTTTCATTTTTTCATATATGATTGATTGAATAAAATAATTTATTGTTGATATAGGTTTATCGTGATATTTAATTAACTCCTTCAATTTATTGAGATAATTAAGATTATTATTTAATCTAATTTTAGTATTAGGGACTTTATGTTTTTTAATATTAGCGTTAATTAGGTTTTCTTCGTTGTACCTTTTATCACTGTCTACTATTGAATAGGTTTTTATATTGTTTCCAATTTTTTTTTTGAAAAAACCTAATAAATAACTAGAGTCAACTCCTCCACTAAGTGATAAACCTACTTTAAGATCTAGTTTGCAAATTTGTTTAATATTTGATTTAAAATTATCTCTAATTATTTTAATTGATTTACTCTCATTTAATGATTTATTTATATTTATCTTTGGTGACCAATAATTTTTAAATTTTAAATTAAGATTTTTATCTATAATTAAATTTTGTCCAGGCTTTAGGATATTAATATTTTTAAAGAAAGTTTCGTTATTAATACCTAAACTTTTATAACCATATTTCAAAAAAGTAATAATTTTTTTGTCATTAAGTTTTTTGTAATCAGACGCTAATTTTCTTATGTAAGAAGTTTGGGATCCAAAATAAAATTCTTTCTTTCTTTTGAAATAAAATAATGGTTTTTCTCCAATTCTATCTCTTGATAAAAAAAGTTCATTTTTTTTTTTGTCAAATATAGCAAAAGACCACATTCCATTTAAGAATTTCACACATTTATGACCATAAATTTGATACATTCTTAAAACAATTTCTGTGTCTGATTTTGTTTTAAGTTCTACTTTTTTACTATTAATTATTTTTTTTAACTCTTTTAAATTATAAATTTCACCATTAAATGATATTGTTAGATCCTCAAAGTTCATTGGTTGGTTGGAACGTGAAAATCTATCTACAATGCTTAATCTAGATGAAAAAAGATAAAAATTTTTTTTTGAAAAAATAAATTTTAGAAAATTTTGATTATCTGGACCACGATTATCCATTAATTTTAGAATTTTTTCAGTTTTTCTCTTTTCTATTTTTTTGTCACCAATATATCCTGCAATTCCACACATTTGTTTTAAAAGAAGCTCTTTTTTAAATACTGGCCAGCTTTAACATTTTTTTTAATCTTCTTATTTAAAATTTTATTGTAATCATTTGCATGCAAAAACTTAGCTGTTCTTGCAAAAGATATATCATTAAAATTTATTTTCTGTTTTTTTCTTATAAATCTTTTTGCAATTATCCCTTTATTGAATTTATTTTTAAGTGCTTTTAAATTTTTAGGCAGCTGTTTTCTATCTGGTTTACCCAATAGACTATTAAAAATATTTCCAATTTTGATCAATTTTTTTACATCATTAACATCTAGTGATAATTGATGGTCTCTAAAGTTTCTTTTTTTGTTGTCAGTGAAATGAAATTCAATAACTCTAGCATTTAAACAAATTGATGCTAAACAAGCCTCAATGCCAATTGCGTGATTTGAGTATCCTAAGATAGTATTATATTTTTCTTCCAAAACTTTTAAATTTTTTAAATTTACATTAAAATTTTCAACTGGATAATTTGAAACACAGTGCATCAAAATGAGTTTTTTATTTATTTTATTTTTGTATGCTCTTTTTATAATTTTATAAGTTTGTGATATCTCATTTTCATCTGATATACCTGTAGATAAAATTATATTTAATTTTTTTTTAATAACTAAATTTATTAAGTATTTAAAATTAAGATCTCCACTTGCGATTTTAATTATATTTGAATGTTTTTTTATAAATTCAATCCAATCTTCAGTAAGCGCAGTAAATAAATAATTTATTTTAATTTTTTTACAAAATTTAATTAATTTTAAAAATTTTTCTGGACCAAAATAGAATTTTTTAGCCTGTATGTATTTATCCTCTTCTATTGAATAATATTTACTTGGAGTAAAACACTGAAACTTTACAACATCCGCACCTGCTTTTTTTGCCAATTTTATTAATTTTAAACATCTTTGAAAATTACCTTCATGGTTAACCCCAATTTCGGCTATATAAACTATTTGTTTATTTAAATCTTTATTCCAAAGTTTCATAATTTAATTCATTAATTTTTTTTTTTATTAAATCAGAAGTTAATAATTTAATACTATTTTTTTTACATTTTACAAAAATTTCTTTTTTATTTTTTTTTTTAAAGATTTTTCCTGGTTTTAAATTTGGATTAAGTTTCACTTCTTTGCACTTATATATTCTATATTTTTTATTTTTTATTTTTAAAAAAGCTCCATTATAAGGATAGCTCAGAGCTCTTACAAAGTTATAAATTGAATCTGCGTCCTGATTCCAATTTATTTCACTGTCCTTTTCTGTTCTTTGAAAAAAATAAGATTTTGATGTTTTTTGTTTAATTAACTTTTTTTTTTTACTTATTATATCTAAAGCATTTATAGTAAGATTTCTAAATAAGTTGTTCGCTTTTTTATGTATTTCATTTATTGAATCGTTTTTTAAATTTTTAAAATTATCAGAGCAAATTATACTTCCGGTATCTATTCCTTTATCCATTTTTATTACACTAATACCAATGCGTTTTTCATTTTTTATTATTTGCCAATTCAGAGGCGATCCACCTCGATATTTAGGTAATTTACCAGCGTGCAAATTGATTATTCCATGTTTAGATAATTTAAAAAATTTCTTATCAAAAATATGTGGAAAGCCAGCACAAATAAAAATATCAGCTTCAAAGGATTTTAAAAAACTAAAAATTTTCTTATCTTTTAGAGAATTTATTAACATTATATTTTTTTCATTTTTGTTTTTTATAAGTATTTCAGGATTAAGAAATTTTTTAGTTATTACAGAAAAAACTTCATATTTTCTTTTGTTTAAGGTATTTTTTACAATAAGCCCTCTATAATTATTATAAAATATAATTATTTTTTTTATACTGTATTTCTCTTTTTTATTTATTTTAGTCAAAAATTATATTTTGAGTGACTTAATTCAATTTTTATTTATAACAATTAATTATTATTGATTAATTTTAATATAAAGTTTATTATTGTTCAATAATTGAACATTGTCAAGAATAAATCATTTTTATGAAACGAAAAAAAAAAATTGTAAAAATATATGGTAAAGAATGCGATATAACAAAGCTTAAAGGGGTGAAAGCATCTGACTTTGAAAGACAAAACGAAATCCAAAAAACAGTTTCTAAATCTTTTTTAAATAAAAAATCTAAGGAAACTAAAAAATGTATAATCTGTAATTCAAAAAAGATAAAATTTAAAACACGAATTTTGAAAATAGATTTTGTTCAGTGCAACAGGTGCAACCATGTTTTTAGGAAATTATATTATGATGATAAAGTTTTGGATAATTATTGGGACAAAGAAGGTGATCTTATAAATGTTCATTCTCATGATGGGCAATCAAACTTCAGGTCAAAATATCTAAGCGACCCTAAAGTCAAAACTGTTCTTAAATTTTCTAAAAAAAGTAAAAATATCAAATGGGCCGATCTTGGATGTGGTAATGGTGAATTCTTAAGCCAAGTGAAAAGAAGAGGAATAGATGCATATGGATTCGATTTAAATAAAAAAGATATTGATTTAGCAAAGAAAAAGAAACTTAAAGTTTATAAATCTGATTTATCTAATTTTATTAAAATTTGTAATTCAAAAAAAATTAAATTCGATATAATTTCTGCAACTGGATATTTTGATATGGTTAATGATCCAGTTGGTGAATTAAAACAAGTGGCTAAAAATATGTCTGCAAACAGTATATTAATGATTGATGTTCCAGACTTTAATTCTGTAACACATGAATTAATTAGATATTTTCCAGAAATCTCTATTAGGCATTTAAGTGGAGCACAAAGAAGTTCTTTTACACTTAAAAGTTTAAATCATTTTCTAAGCAGAAATGGTTTTGAAATATTATTTAGATGGCACTATGGTTTAGACATCTATATGATTATGAATAACCTAATGCAAACGAATCCTAATTTAGAAAAATCTAATTTAATGAAAATTATGACTAAAAGATTTAACGATCTGCAAAAAATATTTGATGAAGAAGAGAAGTCAGATACGTTATTTTTTATTGCAAAAAAAATTAAAAATTTTTAATTGTCTAGAATTAAAAAAAAAATTGGTATTATTGGACTCGGGTATGTTGGGTTACCCTTCCTTCATTTGTTGTCACAGAAAAATTTAAATGCATATGGTTTTGATTTAGATGTTTCTAAAATAAAAAATATAAAAAAAAACTTTTCTTATATTTCTGATCTCAAAAATAAAGATTTAAAAATTATTAATAAGAAAAAAATTTTTTCTATGAGAGAAATTTATCAAATTTACAACATGGATTATATTATATTTTGTTTGCCTACCCCTCTTACATTCAATAATCAGCCAGATATTTCAATTATTTTAAATGCATTTGATGCAATCAAACCGTATTTGAAAAAAAATCAAACTATAATTTTAGAAAGTACTGTCTATCCAGGAGCAACTAGGTTTATATTTCATAAATATTTAGAAAAAAATTTTGAATTGGGAAAAAACTTTTTTTATGGTTACTCATCTGAAAGAATTAGTCCAGGCCAAATAAATAAAAATGATTATAAATATTTTCTTTATAATACAACTAAAGTTGTTAGTGGTTATGACAAGAGTTCACTTAAAAAGATAAATTTTTTATATAAAGAAGTTTTTCAGAGCATTTATTCAGCTCAAAGTTTAGAAATAGCTGAAATGTCAAAATTAGTAGAAAATTCTTATAGATCAGTAAATATTGGATTGGTTAATGAAATAAAAAAGATATGTTTTGCACTAAAAATTGATTTCAATAAAGTTTTAGATACTGCAGCAACAAAACCGTTTGGTTTTAATTTGTTTAGACCGGGGCCAGGAGTTGGTGGGCATTGTATTCCTATTGACCCAATTTTTCTAACTTGGATTGCAAAAAAAAATAATCAAAAGGCGAAGTTTATTGAATTAGCAAGAAATATAAATATTCAAATAACTAATTGGATAATAAGTAAAATTTGTACGATTAATAAGAAAGCTAATGACAAAACGTGTAGATTAAAAATCTTAATTGTAGGCTTGTCATATAAAGCAGATGTTAATGATTTAAGAGAGTCACCATCACTAAAAATATTTAAATACTTCAATAAATATAATAATAAAACTGATTTTTTTGATCCATTAGTTAAAAAAGCAAAGATAGGGAATAAATATTATTTATCAAAAAAACTTAATAAAAATACTAAATACGATTTATGTATAATTTGCACTGATCATTCAAATCTAAATAAAAAATTAATATTGTCCTCATCTAAAAAAATATTTGATACCAGGGGTGTATTTAAAAATTTTAATATTAAAAAAATTGTTCAATTATAATGAAAATTTATGGATTAATTCAAGCAAGATGTGGTTCAAAAAGATTACCAAATAAAGTTTTAAAATCTATTGAGGGAAAGTCTACAATAGAGCATTTGTATAATAGAATGAAATTTTCAAAAATTTTTTCTCAAATAATTATTCTTACATCAGAATCAAAAAAGGATGAAAAAATAATAAAACTTTGTAAAAAAAATAAATATAAATTTTTCCGAGGGTCTCTTACAAATGTTAGCTCAAGATTCTATCAAATATGCAAAAAATATGATTTTGATTTCTTTATGAGAATTAACGCAGATAGTCCCTTGCTTGATGTGAATATTATTAAAGATAAAATTAAGTATACAAAAAAATTTGATATAATAACTAACTGCTTAAAAAAAACCTATCCTAAGGGTCAATCAATCGAATTATTTTCAAAAAAAATATACCTTAAATCATTCAAAAACTTTAAAAAAAAAACACATTTAGAGCATGTTACTAGGTATTTCTATGAAAATAAAAATTCTTATAAGATATTTAATTTTGAACTTAAAAAAAACTTAAATAATAATTATAATTTTTGCATAGATACAAAAAGTGATTTATTTAGAATAAAAAAAATTTTTAAAAAAATTAAGCAAAAAAATTCTAACAAAATTAACCTTAAACAATTAATGGAAATATATGAAAATTAAATTTGCAAAACCAAAAGTTAACAAAAAGGTTCTTAAACTTTTTAAAAATGTGTTAGATACTGGAATATTTGTTCATGGAGAGTTTACAAAAAAATTTGAAGATAATTTAAAAAAATATTTTAGAACAAGTAATATTATTACGACTTCTTCATGTACCGCCTCAATGCATTTATTTTATTTGTCGATTGGCTTAAAAAAAAATGATGAGGTTATTGTTTCAGCGCAAACTCATGTTGCTACTGCACACGCAGTTGAAATTTGTGGAGCAAAACCAGTTTTTGTTGATTGTGAATTGGAAAGCGGAAATATTGATATTAATGAAATAAAAAAAAAAATTACAAAAAAAACCAAATGTATTGCTGTTACCCATTTTTTAGGAAAGCCAGCTAATATGATAGAAATAGCAAAAATCGCTAAAGAAAATAAGTTAAAAATTTTAGAAGATACAGCATTATCAATTGGATCAAAAATAAAAAATAAGTTTTCAGGAACTTTTGGAGATGCAGGAGCATTTTCTTTTCATCCTGTAAAAATTATTACAACTGGTGAAGGTGGTGCTTTGATATTAAAAAAAAAATATTTCAATTATTGTAAATCAATCAGATCTTTTGGGTATGATGTTTCTGATCCAAATAAAAGAAAAATTCCAGGTAATTATAATGTGAATAATTTAGGCTTAAATTACAGAATAAGTGAAATCGAGTCAATAATTGGTATTTCGCAATTGCAAGATATTGAAAATAAAATCAAAGCAAGATCTAAGAATTATAATTTGTTATTTCAGGGTCTAAAAAATACTAAAGGTATAAAAATATTAAATTCAAAATCTCAGGGAGACTACAAATCAAGTTATTATTCTATGAATTTAATTTTAAACTCTAAAAGTATAAAATATAGAAACAAATTTGTATTAAAATTAAAAGAAAAAGGAATACAAGCCAGCATATATTATCCTCATCCAGTTCCTCTTTTAAGGTATTATAAAAAAAAATATAAATATCAAAAAAATGAATTCCCAAACGCTTCTAGAATTGCTTACAATTCTTTTTCATTACCAGTTGGCCCTCATATTAAATCAAAAGAAATTAATTTCATGATTAAATCAATAAAAGATATTCTAGAAAACATATGATTAAATCAAAAATTAATGTTGGAATAGTCGGAGTAGGTAGAACAGGTTCCGAGCATTTAAATTTTTATAAAAAAAATAAAAATGTTTTGAATATTTACATCAGTGAAAAAAATAAACTAAATATAAAAAAAAATTCCAAAATTACTATTGATCCAGAACTTAAATTATTTAAAAGAAACAGTAAAAAAAAATTATTATCTATTAGCAACTTTGATTATGATCATTTTAAGTACTTGATAAAAAATTATGAAAGAAATCACATTTTTGTTGAAAAACCTATGTGTTATAGTTTTGAAGAATTAAAAAGAATTTTTCAAGCATCTAAAAAAAAAAAAATTTAAAAATTTAATTTATTCAAATTTAGTATTACGCGATGCTAAAATTTTTAACGATATAAAGAAAAAAATACAAAAAGGAGATTTTGGAAAAATATACTATTTTGAAGCAGATTATATTTATGGAAGATTGCAAAAATTAAAAAAAGGATGGCGAGGTGATAAGAATTTCTATAATCCAATTCTTGGAGGGGGAATTCATATGATCGATCTAATGTTAAGTTTTTTTAAAGAGATGCCATATGAAGTAGTTACATACTCAAATAAAATCGTAACAAAAAAAGAGAGGTTTAATTTTGATGACTTCTTTCAAAGCAATTTTTTTTTTAAAAATAAGTCTATAGCCAAAATTACGACAAACTATGGAGCTGTTCACAATCATCAACATATAATAAAAATATATGGAACAAAAAAATCATTTGTATATGATGATTATGGTGCTAGGATTTTTAATTTTAGAGATCCACATAAAGGAAAAAAAATTTATTTTTCTAAGCTTTATAATGGAAAAGCATGTTTGTTACCAAAAGTTTTTCAGTTATTAAATTCTAAAAAATCTTTCAAAAAAGAAATTTTAAGAGAAATTAATTTAATGTCTGCAGTTTTATCTGCTGTAAAATCAATAAAATTAAATAGGAAGGTGAAAATAAAAAATTATGAGTAAGAAAAAAATCTTAGTTCTTGGAGGTGCAGGATTTATAGGACACAATTTATCAATATTTTTAAAAAAAAAAAAATTTAATGTTTTGGGAATTGATAATTTTGAAATTAATAATTTTTATTATGTTAAAAATAATATTAAAGACCTAACAAAAAAGAAACTTTACACAAATTTTTTGAATGAAAGGATAGAATTATTAAAAAAAAATAAAATTAAACTTATTAATTGTGATATTAAGGATATTAAAAAATTAAAAAAAATTTTTGATAAATTTAGACCAGATATAGTTTTACATCTTGCTGCAGTTTCTCATGATAATAGATCAAATATTAATCCTAGAGAGACTTTTGAAAATAGTTTTGTAACTTTATTTAACTCTTTAGATTTATCAAAAGAATACTCTGACAAGATTCATTTTATTTATTTTTCCTCAAGTATGGTTTACGGAAATTTTAAAAAAAAAATTGTTACAGAGAATGAAGATTGTAATCCTATAGGTGTTTATGGTTCATTAAAATTATCAGGAGAATTACTAATTAGGTCTTTTGCAAATGTATTTGGTATTAATTATTCAATAATAAGACCATCTGCACTTTATGGTGAAAGGTGTATAAGCAACAGGGTAATTCAAATTTTTTTTGAAAGAGCATTTTTAAATCAAGAGATAAATATTATGGGAGACGGAAAAGAAAAATTAGATTTTACCTATATTGGTGATTTATGTAATGGAGTTTATAATATAATAAAAAATCCAAAAAATTCTAAAAATCAAATTTTTAATTTGACATATGGCTCCTCTAGATCAATTAACACAATAAAAAAATTTATAAAATCAAAATTTAAAAATCAAAAATTTAAAAATTTAAAAAGAAGTAAATTAGTAGCTATAAGAGGAACTTTATCAGTTAATAAAGCCAAAAAATTAGTAGGTTACAAACCGACTCATAATATTAATAATGGAATTCAAAAATATTATAATTGGTATAAAAAAAAATTTACACAACTAAGTAAATAATAATGAAATTATATTATTATTTTCTTGACAATGTTCAATAATTGAACAAAATTCCTTAATAATACTAATTACTCAAATTCAGTATTTTTAGAAAAATAAAAAAAAAATTTCGTTAAGTTTTTAATAATGTATAAAAATAATATAACTAAAATTGAAAAAAAATCAGATCTAACCAGGAAACAACTTCTTTCATCAAGCGTTGTAAAAAAACATTTTGGAATTAATCCAGAAAAAATACTATATGAACATTTATATCCAAAATTTGGTCAAAGATACCTTGATTACAGGAATAAATATGAAAATTATCTTAAAGATAATAAACACAAATATACACCAAACTATCCTATTTCAGTAATTTTAGAATTAGTTAATCGATGTGATCTTGAGTGCTCAATGTGCTACCAAGGTTTTCGAAATGACGCAAAAAAATCTACTTTACAGATATCCGATTTAGAAAAATTATTTAAAGAATTTAATCAAAATAAACTCGACGCTTTATTATTTAGCACATCTGAGCCATTGCTTTATAAAAATTTTTTTAGCGTTTTAGATTTAGCAACAGAAGCTAACATTATGGATATATTTTTGTTCACTAATGGGAAATTATTAAATTTAAAAAATAGTGAAAAAATTCTAAAAAGCTCATTAACAAGATTGTTTGTTTCTATTGATGCGGCTACCGAAGAAACCTATGATAAAGTAAGAATTCCAGTAAACAAAAAAATATTAAATACAAAAAGATTAGAGATAATAGAAAATAACGTAAAAAATTTTATTCAACTTAGAAACTCAATGGGATTAAGTCTTCCTTTAACTAGAGTTTCTTTTGTAGCATTAAAAGATAATGTTCATGAAGTTGACAAATTTATAGAAAAATGGATTGATGTAGTAGATTCAGTTGAAATTCAAAAAGAAAATTCAATTCATTTTTATGACGATCTATTAAAAAAAAAATATGGAAATAACAAGTTGTTGCTTAAAGATTATAACTGCAACGAACCATGGGGCCAAGTGACCATTCATGCTGATGGAGAGGTAGGGCCATGCTGCAATACAGTCGGTAGAAATCTACCTATAGGCAATGTTTTAGAAAAAAACTTAAAAGATATTTGGCAAGGCAAAGTTATGGAAGAAATTAGAAATAGTTTTAAGGAAAATAGACCAAATAAAGTATGCCAATTATGCTTGGAAAATGAAAAATTGAACTTATAGGATAATTTATGAAAATAGATAATCAGCAATTTGAGGTGTTAAGAAAAATTTCAAAAAAATCATCAATTAATCAAAGAGAGCTTGCAACAGAACTTAATATTAGTTTAGGAAAATTAAATTATGTATTAAAAGGATTGAAACAAAAAGGTTTGATTAAGCTTTATTTTTTTAAAAAAAATCCAAATAAGCTAAGATATTTATATCATTTAACTCCAAAAGGTGTTTCAGAAAAAACAAAGCTAACAATTAATTTTATGAAAAGAAAAATACAAGAATACGATGAATTAAAAAAAGAATTAGAAGAAAAATAAATTGAATTTTATATTTAAAAACCCCAAAAGTACTAAAATTATATATTTAAGAAACAAAACATCAAAAGAACTGCCACTATTTTTAAAAAATAAAAAAATATTAAATCTTTATACGTTGGAAACTCTACAAAGTTTGTATTTTTTTATTTTGCTCAGAGCAATATTAATTTCTTTATTTCAAAATATAAAAATAAAGAATTTTAAAACAAGATTGAAAATTAATTATTATAAATTAATTTTTCAGATAACAGGTCCCAAAGTAATCATTTCTACAAACGAAAATGATCCATTATTTTATTTTTTAAAGTTTTCATACGAGGAGTGTAAATATTTAATTATTCAAAATGGAAGAAAGAACCATAATTATTTAATTGATATTTTAAATGACTTTGCAAAAGAGAATAATTTACAAAATCCATATGTAGATTATTTTTTTTGTTTTGGGAAAAATTTTGCGGACAGTTTAGGTAGCTTGCTTTTAAAAAAAACAAAATTTATCACTCATGGATCATTAACTAACAATGAAATTAAAATCATTTCCAAAAAAAAAAAAAATTATGTGTGTATAATTTCAGAGCTTACGAATTTAGGGGATAAAAAATTCTTATCAGAAATTTTTAATAGAAAATTTATAAATTTTGATGATTATTATAATGCTGAGAAATTTATTTTGCCGAAAATATTTAATTTTTTTCATAATAAAAATACTAAAATAATGATAATTACTAGATGTAATTATGATGATAATCTAAAAATAAAAAATAATGAAAAAAATTTTTTTAATAGTCTAAATAAAAAAAATTTTAAATCATTATATTTTTCATGTGATAGAAACTTATCTTTAAAACAAAAGTATCAGCTAACAGATAACAGTATTTTAAATTTTGGATTTGGCGTTTCATCAATGGATTTTGAAGTTATGGTAAGAGGAAATAAATTTTGTTTTTTTAATTATAGGGGAATGTTTTTAAAAAAAAAATATGGAGACTGTGCGTTTTGGTATTGGCCATTAAAAAATCAGCATTTTTTTTATACGCTTAGTGAGTTTGAAGAAAAAAAAATTAATTTACACTTGAGTAAGTTAATTAAAAAAAAAGAAAAAAATTATTATAAGCATAAAAATTTTTTAGAAAATTTCATTCTGTATAATTATAAAAACACAAAACTAAAAAAACTTTTAAAGGTATTAGTTAAATGAAAATTAATGATCTTAAAAAATTATTGAAAATCATAGAAGTAGATAGAAAGATGATTTTGTTTTTAGTTCTACTTTTAATAATTAATTCATTTTTAGAAGTTTTTGGAATTGGCCTTATAGGAAATTACTTAAGTTTAATGATTACTAATGAATCTATATTTAAAAATTTTGATTTTATTAACTTAGGTTTTTTTGGAAAATCAAATTCTAATTCTTTAAAAAATTTAACTATAATTTTGATTATTGTTTTCTTGTTTAAAACTTTATTTCAGTTTTGGATTAATTCATATTTATTAAAATTTATTGGAAAAATTCAGTTTAAAATTAGAAACAAATTAATTAATATATTCCAAAAAAAAAATTTTTTAGATTTTATACAATATAAAAAATCAGATATAACAGAGACTGTTTTTAATTTAGCAGGTGTAATTGGCCATACTGCAATGAATGCATTGCTTAATTTGGTTAGTAGTATCTTTTTAACATTTTCAATAGTAATACTTTTAATTTTTACAAATTACAAAATATTATTTTTAAGTTTATTATCTTTTTTTTTAATTTTCATTATATTTCAGAAAATTTTTAAAAATAGAATAAATAAATTTGGAAGATATTCTAGTGAAGCATCAACAAATATTTTTGATAGTATCAATTATTTTTATGATTCATTTTCAGAAATAAAAATTTTAAATAAAAAAAATTATTTTAAAAATTTAATAAAGATCTCTGGCTTTAAATATTATAAATTTCAATATCTATACTCGTTGATTTCTCTTATACCCAAATATCTTGTTGAAATTTTATTTATAGTAATTGCGTTAATTTTTTTATTGTATTTAAATTTAAACAATATTTCTTTAATTTCAGTGGTTCCAATTGCTACGATATTTATATTTTCATTTTTAAAACTTATGCCTGCATTTGTTTTAATTATTAGAAATATCTCTGATTTAAATTTTAGTAGATACGCAATAAATAAAATTTATAATTTATATATACTTTATAAAACTAAAAATAAATCATCTAAAATTAAAGGAAAAAAATTTGGAAAATTTAAAAATTTTAAAATAAAAATAAAAAGTTTTAAATATCCAAAGCAAAACAAAAATATATTAAATAACATAAATTTATCAATTTCAAAAAACCAGTGTGTTGGAATAATAGGTAGTTCTGGTTCAGGCAAATCAACACTATTAAACTTTATAACAGGTTTGGTTTTTACTCAAAATTCTAAAATTTTTGTAAATAATATTTTAATTAATAAAAAAAATAAGTCTTTATGGCAAAATAAAATTGCATACATCAAACAAAATCCATTTTTTTTCAATGATACAATTAAAGAAAATATTACTTTAGAAAGATTTAATAAAAAATTTAATAGGTCTTCATATCAATATTCAATATCAAAATCTTATTTAAAAGATTTAGTGAAAAACAATAATTCAAATCTTAAAAATAAACTGGGAGAAGGAGGTCAATTTGTTTCGGGAGGTCAAAGACAAAGAATGGCAATTGCAAGATCAATTTATCATGATAAGGAAGTCTTGATATTCGATGAACCAACAAGTGCACTTGATGACGTAGCTAAAGAAAGGATATTATCTCAGCTGCAAAAATTAAAAAGAATTAAAACAATAATAATAGTATCACATGATATAAAAGTAAAAAAAATATGTGATAAAATTTATGAAATTAAAAACTTTAATATTAAAAAGGTAAAATGAGATATATAATTACTGGTGGTGCTGGTTTTATCGGAAGTCATCTTGCCGAAAAACTTGTTAAAAGTAAGTGCAAAGTTATTGTTTTAGATAATTTAACCGTGGGCACTAAAAAAAATTTAAAAAATATTATTAAAAGAATAGAATTTAGAAAAATTGATATTTGTAATTTTAATAAATTAAAAAAAATTTTTAAAAAAGGAGATATAGTTTTTCATCTAGCTGCTTTAGCAGATATAGTGCCAAGTATTGTAAATCCAGACAAATATTTTCAATCAAATGTAATTGGAACTTATAATGTTTTAAAAGCTGCTAAAGAAAAAAAAGTTTCAAGATTAATATATACAGCCTCATCATCATGTTATGGTATTGCAAAAAAAATACCTACTCCAGAAAATTATCCAATTAAACCCATGTACCCATATGCTCTTACTAAAAAATTAGGAGAAGATTTAGTTATCCATTGGTCAAAATTATATAAATTAAATATGAGCTCTGTAAGACTTTTTAATGTGTACGGCCCTAGAGTGAGAACCTCAGGCTCTTATGGTGCAGTATTTGGTGTTTTCATGGCTCAACTAGTTAATGATAAACCTTTAACATTAGTAGGAGATGGAAGTCAAAGAAGGGACTTTACCTATGTGTCAGATGTAGTGGATATAATGATTAAATTAAGCAAAAGAAAAGATTTAAGTGGCGAAATATTTAATATAGGAAGTGGTAAATCAATCTCTATAAATTACATAATTAAATTACTTGGAGCAAAAAAAGTTGTTAAAATACCCAAAAGACCTGGAGAGCCAGATATAACATTTGCAAATATAAAAAAAATATCAAAAATTATGAAATGGAAACCTAAAGTAACAATTGAAAATGGAATAAAAAACTTGATTAAAGAAAAATCTTTTTGGAAAAATGCACCATTATGGAATCCAATAAAAATTAAATTTGCTACAAAATTATGGTTTAAATATTTAACTTAAAGTTCAAATGATAAAAAAAATTATAAATTTAAAAGATATAAAAAAAGTAATTGATATAGAAAAAAATAATGGAAAAAAAATTGTTTTGTGTCACGGTGTTTTTGATTTGGTCCATTTAGGTCATATCTCATATTTTAATTCATCAAAAAAAAATGGAGATATATTAGTTGTATCAGTGACACCGAAAAAGTTTGTTGAGAAAGGATTCAATAGACCTTTGTTTAATGATATACAAAGAACTTCTTTTTTGTCTAATCTTTCAGTAATTGACTATGTAGTAATAAATAATTCAAAAAATTCTGAGGATATTATTAAAAAAATTAAACCAGATTTTTATTGCAAAGGTCCAGATTATAAAAACTTAAAACTTGATATAACTGATCAAATTAGAAAAGAGGTAAAACTTGTAAGAAATTATGGCGGCAAGGTTATTTTTACTAAAGATCAAACATTTAGCTCAAGCAAAATTATAAATCTCTATGGAAGCACTGTAAATCATGAGCAAAAAGTTTTTTTAGATAAATTGAAGTCTGATAAAAAAGTAAATCAAAATATATTAAATCTAAAAAATATAAAAAATTTAAATGTTTTAGTAATCGGAGAAATAATTATTGATAAATACATTTTTTCAGAATCTATTGGTAAGTCAGGTAAAGAACCACATTTAGTAATTAAAGAACTAAATGAAAAAGTTTGCTTAGGAGGTGCTGGTGCAATAGCAAATCATGTTTCTAGTTTCTGCAAAAACGTAAATCTAATCACATGTATAGGAGAAAAAAAAGAATATATTAATTTTATAAAGCAAAATTTAACGAAAAATGTTAATACTAAATTTATATTTAAAAAAAAATCTCCAACTATAGAAAAAAAAAGATATCTAGATAAAATCTCGAATACAAAAATTTTGGGAGTTTATAATTTAAATGACAATGAATTAGATTATAATCAAGGAAAACTTTTACAAAGTAATATAAAAGATAAAATTAAAAAAGCTGACCTTGTCATTGTTTCTGATTATGGTCATGGTTTTATCTCTAAAGAGGTGAGTAAATTTATTTGTAATGAAGCAAAATTCTTAGCTTTAAATACTCAAATAAACGCTTTTAATTTAGGTCATCATTCATTAAAAAAATATCAAAAAATTGACTTTTTAATAATAAATGAAAAAGAATTAAGATACGAATTAAGAGAAAAAGATTTAAAAGTTGAGCAGCTAATAAAAAAAATAACTAAAACTTCAAGAATTAAAAATTTAATGGTAACTCGAGGAAAAAATGGAGCAATTTTTTATTCAAAAAAAACAAAAAAATTTGATTATTGTCCTGCGTTTGCCACAAAGGTTGTTGATAAAGTAGGTGCAGGTGATACCATGTTGTCTACAGTTGCTCCTTTAATAAAAAGCAATTTAGATATAAAATTTTCGATGTTTGTGGGAGCCTTATCTGCAGCACAAAGTGTTGAAAGTATAAGTAATAGTTTAGTCATAGATAAATTGAAGTTAATTAAATACACAAAATATATGTTGAAATAAAAAAATTATGATGAATGAAAAAAAAACTTTAGATAAATACTTTAAAGATTTTAATAGCTTGCTTAAATTTGAAACGAACAGAAATTTTAATGAAATAATGCAAGTTAAAAAGGAATTTATTAAAACAAAAAAAAGAAAAAAAAAAATAATAATTTTTGGAAACGGTGGTAGCTCCTCTATTGCAAGTCATTTTAGTGTTGATTTAACAAAAAATGCAAAAATCAGATGTGTTAATTTTAATGAGCATAATCTTATCACGTGTTTTTCTAATGATTATGGTTTTAATAGATGGATAGAAAAGGCGTTAAATTTCTATGGTGATAAAGGTGACACATTAATTCTAATTTCATCAAGTGGAAAATCTAAAAATATGTTAAGGGCTTCTAAAGTAGCTAAACAAAAGTCTATGAATTTAATTACTTTAACTGGAATGAGCAAAAAAAATCCTTTAAAAAAATTAGGCAAAATAAATCTTTGGGTTAATTCTAAGGCATACAATTTTATAGAAAATATTCATCAAATTTGGTTGTTATCTATTGTGGATTTAATAATCGGAAAAAGTGTTTACTCATCAAATAAATAAAATGAAAACAGTAATTATAATTGGAGGTGGTGGATATGTGGGTTCTGAACTTACAATAAATTTACTAAAGAAAGACTATAAGGTAATAGTTTTTGATTTATTTATTTATGGAAACACTCTACCTAAAAATAAAAATTTAAAAATTGTAAAAGGTGATTTACGAAATTTAAATCTTATAAAGAGTATAATAAAAAATGTAGATTATTTAATTCATTTGGCATGTATTTCTAATGATCCAAGTTTTGATTTAAATCCTGAACTTGGTAAATCAATTAATTTTGATCCTTTTGAAGATCTTGTAAAAGTTTCTAAAGATAATGGTGTAAAAAGATTTATTTATGCGTCTTCCTCGAGTGTTTATGGAATTAAGTCTGAACCCAATGTTGATGAAACGTTTAGTTTAAAACCTCTAACGGACTATTCTAAATATAAGGCTATGTGTGAAGAAATTTTATTGAAATATCAAAGCGATGATTTTGTATGCTCATGTATTAGACCAGCTACCGTATGTGGATATTCAAGAAGACAGAGATTTGACCTTGTGGTTAATATTTTAACAAATCATGCATACAACAAAAAGGAAATTAAAATTTTTGGTGGGGAACAGTTGAGACCGAATATTCATATTAAAGATATGTGTGATTCATATTTGTATTTACTAAAAGCAGATAAAAAACTTATAAATGGAGAAGCTTTTAATGTTGGATTTGAAAATCATTCTGTAAATAAATTGGCAGAAATAATTAATCTTTCCTTAGGGGGAGAGATTAAAATTATTACAGTACCCTCTAATGATGATAGGTCTTACCATATATCATCAAAAAAAATTTCAAACACTTTAGGATTTAAACCAAATTTTACAATTCAAGATGCTGTAATTGATATTAAAAAAGCTCTAGAAAAAAAACTTTTTAAAGATCCTCTAACAAATGAAATGTATTTTAATATAAAGAGGATGAAATCATTAAATTTAGTATAATCATATGAAAGTAAGATACTCCTACCTACCTCAACAATTCCAAAAATGTCCTGATCTTTGGTTAAAATTAAAAAAATTTGTAAAAACTGGAGACTTTACTTTAGGAAAGCCATTAAAAATTTTTGAAAAAAATTTTGCAAAATTAATTGGAACAAAATATGCAATTGGAGTTAATTCTGGTACAGACGCACTAAAGTTATCTTTGGTAGCAATAGGAATTAAACATGGCGATGAAATAATTACTGCTGCTAATACATTTGTTGCTACTGTAGGCGCAATAACTGAATTAGGCGCTAAACCAATCTTTGTTGATTGTGATGACACTTTCTGCATGAATGTTGACTTAATTGAAAAAAAAATAACAAAAAAAACAAAAGCGATAGTTCCAGTTCATTTTACTGGATATATGACAAACATGCCTAAATTAATGAAATTATCAAAAAAATATAAAATTCCAATTATAGAAGATGCCTGTCAATCTATATTAGCAAATATAAATAAAAAAAATTCAGGCACATGGGGTATTTCAGGTGCTTTTTCTTTACATCCTTTAAAGAATATAAATGTTTGGTCTGATGGTGGGGTAGTTACTACAAATGATTATAATATTTATAAAAAAATATTACTTCTTCGAAATCATGGTTTGGCTAGCAGAGATGAAGTGGAAATTTGTGGTTACAATTCAAGGCTAGATACCTTCCAAGCTGTTGTGGGCAACTGGCTTTTGCCTAAGGCAAAATCTATAGCAAAAAAAAGAATAAATAACGCAAAATATTTAGATTCTAAACTATCTAAAATAGTAGGGATTAATATACCACCAAGACCGAAAAATTATAGAATTGTTTATCATCTATATATAGTTTTTGCTAAGGAAAGAGACAAACTTTATGATTATTGTTTAAAAAAAGGAATAGAAGCAAAAATACACTATCCAATTCCACTTTATTTGCAAAATGCATATAAGTTTTTGAAGCATAAAAGGGGAGATTTTCCAATTACTGATAATCATTCAAAAAAAATAATTTCTTTTCCTTGCGATCAGCATCTAAATCAGAGTCAATTAAATTACATTATTTCAACAGTGCAAAAATTTTATAAATAAATGAAAATTCCCTACGTAAATTTAAAATACCAATATAAAAAAGAAAAAAAACAACTTTTAAAAATAATTAATCGCACTTTATCGTCTGGCAATTACGTTACATCTCAAGATGAAGTAAAAAAGTTTGAAAACAATATATTAAAACTTTGTAAAACAAATTTTTGTATAGCCTTAAATAGTGGGACTGATGCATTAACACTAGCACTACATGCGCTTGGTATAAAAAGAGGGGATGAAGTTATAACTACACCCAATTCTTTTATAGCATCAACTGCTGTAATTATACATCTAGGTGCAATTCCTGTTTTTGTTGATGTTAAACCTGATCAAAATATTAATGAAGATTTAATAGAAAAAAAAATTACCAAAAAAACTAAAGCTATCATGCCTGTTCATCTGACAGGAAGAATGTGCAATATGGAAAAAATTATGAAGATTTCAAAAAAATATAAAATTCCTGTTGTTGAAGACTCTGCTCAATCAATCATGTCTAAGTATAATGGAAAAATGAGCGGCACATACGGAGATGTTGGTTGTTTTTCAGCCCATCCTTTAAAAAATTTGAATGCAATGGGAGATGGAGGATATTTAGTAACAAATAATAAGAAAATTTATAAAAAAATTTTTGACCTTAGAAATCATGGCATGACTAATAGAGATGTAGTCAAAAATTTTGGTTATGTTTCGAGAATGGATAATTTACAAGCAGCTATTTTAAATTTTAGAATAAAAAATTTACAAAAAATAATATTACGAAGAAGGAAAAATGCTCATCTTTATTTGAAATATTTAGGTAACAATAATAATATTTTTATTCCAAAAGAAAAAAAAAAAGAATTTAATACATATCATACTTTTGTGATACAGGTTAAAAATAGAGATAAACTTAAAACATATTTAAAAAAAAAGGGTATAGATACTTCTATACATTACCCAGTCCCAATACACAAACAGCCTGCTTATAACAAAATTTTTAAGAAAAAAATGAAATATAAAAATGTTGATGAACAATCGAAGAATATATTAACTTTACCAATTCATCAATATTTAAAAAAAAAAGAAATAATTTTTATCTCCAATAATATAATTAAATTTTATGAAGCTAAAAAATAAATATTTAGAGTTATTTTATGAAATTTTGAGAATTAGAGAAGTAGAAAAAAGTATTGCCTCAAATTATTTTAAACAACGGATGAGATGTCCAATCCATTTATCAATAGGACAAGAGTCTATTGCTGTAGGAATTTGCAAAAATTTATCGAAATCTGATGAAGTAGTAACAGCTCATAGATCTCATGCGCACTATCTAGCAAAAGGTGGTAATTTAAAGGAAATGATTGCAGAACTTCATGGTAAAGTTACTGGATGTGCTAGGGGTAAAGGGGGTTCAATGCATTTAATCGATCTTAAAGCAAATGTAGTTGCTGCAGTTCCTATCGTTGGTAGCACAATTCCAATTGGTGTTGGAAAAGCTTGGGCAAACAAATTGAAAAATCAAAAAAAAATTGTTGTAATATTTTTTGGTGATGGGGCTACAGAAGAGGGTGTTTTTTTTGAGAGTTTAGATTTTGCTTCTTTACATAATTTAAGAGTTTTATTTGTCTGTGAAAATAATAAGTATTCAGTTTATTCAGATTTAAGCAAAAGACAAAGCTATAAAAGAAATATTACGAAAATAGCAAAGGGATTAGGCATTCAAAGTATTAAGCTAAGTGATCATAATTTATTTAACGTCTATGAAAATTCAAAAAAAATAATTAAAGAAATTAAAAAAACGTCCAAACCTTTTTTACTAGAAATTAATACTTATAGGCAAATCGAACATTGTGGACCAAACGAAGATGATCATTTAAAATATAGAAATTTAGATGAAATTATTTATTGGAGAAATAAAGATCAAGTACAAAATAGTATACAATATTTATTTAATAAAGGATTTATTTCCAAAAAAATACTCAGTTTTTTTAAAAAAAAAATAAATAAAGAAATTTTTGAAGCATTTGAGTTTGCAGGCAACAGCAAGTACCCTAATAAAAGCGAATTAAAGAAACATATTTATAAAAAAATTATATGAAAAAAAAATTATCATTTGCCTATGCAATTAATGAAGCTATTGAGTTAGCAATAAAAAAAGATAAAAGAGTAATACTTTTTGGATTAGGTGTTGATGACCCTAAAGGTGTTTTTGGAACAACTTTAGATATTCATAAAAAATTTAGAAAAAATGTATTTGATATGCCAACTGCTGAAAATGCTTTTACAGGTATAGGTTTAGGTCTGGCTATTTCAAATTTTAAACCTATTATTGTACATCAGAGAGTTGAATTTTCATTATTATCTATTGAACAAATTTTTAATCAGATTGCAAAGTGGTTCTATATGAGTGGTGGAAAAATAAATGTTCCTATAGTGATTAGGTTAATAATTGGCAAAGGTTGGGGACAAGGCCCTCAACATTCGCAATCACTAGAGGCAATATTTTCACATATACCAGGTTTAAAAGTAGTTTGCCCATCAAACGCCAAAGATGCAAAAGGACTTCTTTTAAATAGTATATTAGATCCAGACCCAGTAATATTCTTTGAGCATAGATGGTTGCATCAAACGTCATCAATTGTTCCATCGAAAAACTATTTAACGCCGATTGGTAGTGCAAAAATATTAAACAGAGGAGACGATATAACTCTAATAAGTTTTTCTTATGGGGTAATAGAATGCCTAAAATCATTAGAATATTTAAAAAAAAATAAAATAAGTGCAGAAATAATTGATTTAAGATCTTTAAGACCTCTAGACACAAAAAAAATAATTCGTTCAGTCAAAAAAACAAAAAAAGTATTAATAGTAGATAATGGTATGATAAAGAATGGTATTAGTTCTGAAATATCAGCTATTATAAATGAAGAATGCAAAGACAAAATTGAAATAAAAAGAATAGGAGTTGTTGACTCACCAATACCCAGTACTCCAGCATTAGCAAAATTTGCATATCCAAATAGAAATTTAATTATCAAAAATATTTTGAAAATGCTCAACTTAAAAATAAAAATTAATTTAAAACATGAAAAAATTATTGGCTCAGATCAACCTGATAAATACTTTAAAGGACCTTTTTAAATAAAATAATGATAGAAAATTATTCAAAATCTAAAACTCCAATAACAGGTAAAGTATGGTTGAGTAGATCTGAAGAAGATAGAAAAAAAATAATTAATGAAGAGCTAAGTAAAGACGATTTATATAAAAATTTTGAAGTTACTAAAGTTCCAAATAATGGCCAAATTGTTTTAAAAATTGAAATTACTATACCTGCAAAAGAAAGGGGCTTATTACTTTTAGAATTAGAGGAAAAGTTGAAAACGAAAATAGATAAAGGTATTACTGTTTGGTGTGAGCCAATAGGTGATAAAAGTAAGTTAAGAAAACTAAGAGGAATTGTAATTAAATCTTGATGACAAACGAAAAAAATAATCAGATAAAAACTAAAGAGGGTTCATTAATTTTAGACTCTCATAAATTATCATACCATTTTGATAGAGTAAAAGCTTGGGAAAATGGGGAGAGAATAGCGCCGGTTTCTGTAGATATGGCCTTAACTAGAGCATGTGGAGCAATGTGTTCTTTTTGTTACGCAATGGTTCAAGAGCCTCAAGAGAGAGCAAGTATAAAAATAAAAGAAGCTTTAAATTTATTAGATGATTTTGCTGAAATTGGGGTTAGAGGAGTTTCATTAATATCTGATGGAGAAAGTACACTCTCAAAAGCGTATGTACCTTTTATTCAACATGCCGCTAAAGTAGGTATTGATGTAGGAAATGCCACTAATGGATGGGAGTGGGAACCAGATAAAATAGATCAAGTGTTGCCTTATTTAACTTGGGTAAGATTTACTGTTGCTGCAGGAAAACCAGAGTCTTATGCAAAAATAATGTTTAAGAATTCTGAACATACATCAGTTTTTGATAGAGCTATCAAACACATCAAGTATGCGGTTGATTTAAAAAAAAAGTTAAATTTAAAAGTAACATTAGGTATACAAATGGTTCTTTTACCTGAATTTAAAGATGAAATATTACCATTTGCAAAGTTAGCTGTAGATCTTGGTGTAGATTATGGTGTTATTAAACATTGTTCAGATGATGAATTTGGATCTTTAGGAGTAGATTATTCAAAGTATGAAAAAATGTATTCTTTATTATCAGAAGCCGAATTGCTGAGTAACGATATAACAAAAATAATTGTCAAATGGAGTAAAATTAAAGACAAAGGCCTTCCATCTTATAATAGATTTTATGGACCTCAATTTCTTTTACAAATAAGCGGAAGTGGTTTGGTTGCACCATCAGGTATGTTTTTTAATGCAAGATATTCAAAATTGCATATAGGAAATTTTGTAGATGAGAGATTTATTAATATTTTTAAATCTGACAGGTATTTGAAAATAATGGATTATTTAGCCTCACCAAACTTTGATGCACAGACAATGATGGGCACCCTACCAATTCAACACTATGTGAGTGAAGCTTTAGATAAACATTTAAAAGGCATCAATAGAATTAAACCAAATAAAGGCAAAAGCCCCCTTCATGTCAATTTTTTATAATGATTTTTAAATTCATAGAAAAATTGAATTCAATCAAAAAATTTCCTTTTTATATTATTGTCCCAACTGTCTACGCAATTGGGAATGCCTCTGAGCAAATAAGCTTATCTGCAAATTATGCTTTTAGAAGAAAAAAGATATTGATTATTTTGAAAATTAATATTTTTCCAAAACTATTAAAATATAATGTTTGTAATAATGCTTTATTTGATGAATTTGGAATACAAAATAATAAATATATTAAATTATTACTTCAGTTCCTAGTAAATTTGGAATTTTTTTTTAAAAGAAGTTTTTTTTTAATTACAAAATATTTTAAATTTAAAAATCAAAGTGAATTTATTTTTCCTACATCAGGAATTAATCGAGTTTATGGTACAAATAAAATAAATTTAAATACTTCACATTACCAGAATATAAAACCATTTAACTTTAATCGTAATTTATTAAATTTTAATAAAGAAAAAGAAGATTATTGTAAAAAAAAAATTAATAAAATAGGAATAAATGATAATGACAAACTAGCATGTATTCATGTTCGTGATGGCTATTATAGGGACGACGTAAATAGAAAAAGTTATAGAAATTCAGATATTAATAATTATGTAGAAATGATTAAATTTCTAATTAGCAATGGTTATAAAGTTGTTAGGATGGGAAAAAAAACAAATAAAAAAATATTATTAAAAAATGAAAATTTTATTGATTATAATTTTAATGAAATCCAAGAAGATATTTTAGATTTATATTTGATTAAAAATTGTGAATTTTATATAGGGACACAATCAGGGATTTTAGATGTTGCACACATGTTCAATAAACCAATTTTGCTCACAAACATGTGTGAACTTTATACGAGTTTTCCTCGTAAAAAAAATGACCGAGGCATATTTAAAAAAATTTGTAATAAATATTCTGGAGAAAATATAAGCATAAATGAATTTGCACAAATGTCATTCATGTACCATGATCCCCAAATAGAAATTAATGATTTAACTTTTTATGAAAACAATTGTCAGGAATTGCTTGATTCAGCTAAAGAATTCCTAAGCAATATTCAAAAAAATCTAGGCAAAACCCAACTACAAAATAAATTTAATAATTTAATTAAAAAACAATATGAAAATTTTTATGGTCAAGATTTGACAGGCAAACATAATTTAAAAACCCAAGTAGATTGTTTAAAAATGATAAGAATGTTTAAATCTATAGAGGGATCATTATGCGATACTTACTTAAGAAATAATTCAAATATTTAAATAAAAATATGAAAAGCAAAATAATTTATATTTCTTCAATTGATTTAACTAATTATAATTCAAAAATTTTTGGAATAGACTATTTGAGAAAAAAAAATATGAATGTTGAGTATTGGTACTCTCATTTTATTTATAAAATAAAAAAAAAACCAAAAGATATTGTTAATTTAAGTTTTAAAAAAAAAAATTAATTCAATTCATGATTTTAAAAAAAAAATGCATAAAGAAAAAAACAATTCTATAGTTGTAGTTTTGTTGTTAAATCTTGATTATAGATCTATCGAAATATACAAAACTATTAAAGAATTTAATATTAAATCAGTATCTTTCTTATGGGATTTGGATCCAACTTTAAATGATAATTCTAAAAATATTTTAATAAAAGCTTATAAAAAATTTGTTAAAAAATTAAATTATAAAGAATATTTTTCTGTTATTTATTCACATATTATTATTAAGATATATAGATATTTAAACTATATAAAAGATACTGAAATCACTTTTTATACAGGCTTAATTGCAAAAAAAATTTTAAAAAAAAAAACTAATTCACAATTGGTTGGATTGAATTCAAATGATAATGACAGATTATTAGAATGTAGAAATAAAAAAAAAATAATTAAAAAAAAAAAATATTGTGTGTTTTTAGACTCAGCTATGACATCACGAGACCATATAGATAAATATATTTTTGGAGAAAAAGATATGGTGGGTTTGCATACTTCGTATTTTAAATCTCTTAATTCTTTTTTTTCAGAAATAGAAAAAAAATATAAAATTAAAATAATTATTTCTAGACACCCTAAGAGTAAACTCAATATAAACAAATATCTTAAAAGACCTGTGTATGATTATAAGACACCGGAATTAGTTAAATATGCAGAGTTTGTAATTTGTCATCAAAGTTTATCACTTAATTATGCAATTTTATTAAATAAACCTATAATTTTTATTTATACTCAAAAAATGCTTGATCAATCAGATGCAACAATTAGGCTTGTAAATAGTATTAAATTATTTGGAAAAAAGCTTGGGCAAAAAGTTTTTAATATCGATAAAAATTTTACTCTTCCAGAAAAAAAAGAACTGAAGCCTAATCAAAAAAAATATTATTTACACAAAAAAAATTATTTACTAGAAAAAAATAATCAAGAGATTTATTCTAAAAAATTATTTTATAAAACTTTAAAAAAATTACTAAATTAATGAGTATTACAAATTTACATGAGCCAATTTTTGATAAAAAAGATTTTACATCTTTAAAGAAATGCTTTGAAACAGGGTGGATTTCTAGTGGAGGAAATTTTGAAGAGAAATTTGAAAACTTGTTAAAAAAAAAAATTAATGCGAAATATATATCAGCCGTTATAAATTGTACCTCAGCATTACAAATTTCTCTTAAGTTAGCTGGTGTAAAAAGGAATCATGAGGTTTTAGTTCCAACTATAACATTTATTTCAACTATTAATGCTATTTTGTATAATAATGCTGATCCATTATTTATGGACGTAGACAATTATTTTAATTTAGATGAAAACAAAACAATAGAATTTTTAAATAATGAAACTTTTTTTAAAAATGGCAGATCATATAATAAAAAAACAAACAAAATTATTTCTGCTGTTATAGTTGTTCACACTTTTGGTAATGCAGCAAAAATCGATAAACTTTATTCATTATGTAAAAAAAAAAAAATTCAATTAATCGAGGATGCAGCTGAAAGTTTGGGGGTTCAATATAAAAAAGGAAAATTTAAATATAAATTTACAGGAAATATAGGATTAATAGGTTGTATTTCATTTAATGGAAATAAAATTATTACATCTGGTGGTGGAGGAGCCATTATAACTAGTAATAAAAAAATAATAAAAAAATTTAAACATTTAATAAACCAATCAAAAGTAGATACGATAAATTTCATACACGATCAAATTGGTTATAATATGAGAATTTCAAATTTACACGCATCTATAGGATTTTCACAACTAAAAAAACTTGAAAAATTTATTTTAAAAAAGAAAAAAATTCATGAATTTTATATAAAAAAAATAAATAAAATAAATGGATTAAAAATATTGCCTGTTCCAGACTATTGTAAAAGTAACTATTGGTTAAATATTTTAGAATTTGATCCAAAAATATATAAGCTTAACAAAACTCAAATAATTAAAAAATTTAAAAAAAATAATATAAATGTTAGGTCAGTTTGGTATCCTAATCATTTACAAAAACCTTTTAAAAAATTTAATAGTTTTAAAATTGAAAAAGCATTAAAAAAGGTAAATAATTCAATTTGTTTACCTTCAAGCGTAAACTTGAGTAAAAATGTATTAAATCAAATATATCGATTATTAAATGTATAAAATTATTTTAATTGGTGCTGGAGGGCACGCAAAATCATGTATTGAAATTATAGAAAGATGTAAAAAATTTAATATTAAATTTTTAGTGGATAATAAAAAAAACTTAAAATTAGACCCTTATAAAATTATAAATGAAAAAAAGCTTTTAGAGGTTAAAAAAAAATGTAATAATGCTCTAATCTCATTTGGCGCAATAAATAATCTTAAATTAAGAGACAAAAAATTTAAAGAATTAAAAAAATTAGGTTTTTTATTTCCCGTGATTATATCAAGCACAAGTTACTTATCTTATGACTCTAAAATAGGAGATGGAACAATAATAATGAATCAAGCATTAGTAAACGCTGGAACTATAATTGGAAAAAATTGTATAATAAACACTAGAGCACTTATTGAACATAATGTTACTATTGAGGATAATTGTCACATATCAACAGGAGCTATAGTAAATGGCCACACAATAATTAAAAAAAACACATTTATAGGCTCTGGTTCAATTATTTTTAATAATATTAAAATAGGGAAAAACTGTATCGTATCAGCCGGGTCTGTAATAAGAAAAAATATACCCGACAATACTATTATAAAAAAAAATGAGGGATAAAATCTTATTTATTGCTGAAGCGGGTATCAATCATAATGGCAAATTGGGTATTGCAAAAAAAATGATAGATATAGCATCTAAAAATAATTTAGATTTTATAAAATTTCAAATTTATAAAACAGAAAATTTAATAATACCTAATACTGCTAAAGCAAACTATCAAAAAAAAAATTTTTCTAGCTTTAAAAAAAGTCAATATGACATGCTAAAGAAGTTTGAATTAAGTTTTAAGGATCATTTATCCTTAATGAGATATTGTAAGAAAAAAAAAGTAAAATATTTAGCCTCAGTTTTTGACTTAGAAAGTTTAAATTTTGCTCAAAAATATTTAAGTATATTAAAAATTCCTTCTGGTGAAATTACCAATCATCATCTTCTAAGAAAAATAAAAAAAAACAAAAAAGTTATATTGTCAACTGGAGCATCATCACTCAAAGAAGTTGACCATGCATTAAATATTTTAATGCTTAGTGGTATTAAAAAAAGAAATATAAAACTACTTCATTGTAATTCTGACTATCCAAGTAAAAATATGGAGGATTTAAATTTAAATGCAATAAAATTATTTAAAAAAAAATTTAAAGTTGAAGTTGGTTATTCTGATCATACATTAGAAGATAGTGCAGCTATTTTATCTATTTCTTTAGGTGCAACTATTATTGAAAAACATTTTACATTAAACAAAAATATGAACGGACCAGATCATTTATCAAGCTTAAATCCTTCCGAACTTAAAAAATTTTGTGAAAGTTTAAAAAAAGTAAAAATTATGCTTGGAAAAGAAATTAAAATTCCAAGCAAAAGTGAAAGAAAAAATTTAAAATTTATGAGAAAAGCTTTATTTGCTAGATCTGACATAAAAAAAGGGCAGATATTTACCGAGAATAATTTGTGCTGTAAAAGACCAGCAACAGGAATTTCTGCTGATAATTATTATAGATTTTTAGGAAAAAAATCAAAATTCAATTATAAAAAAAATTCACCTATAAAATAATTTAAACTTTATTACCTAAATTACCTTTCCATTTCATTGCATTTATTTCTTGCTTATCTGAAAGAATATTGCTTTTTTTGGTATCATCCCACACAGTGTTTCTTAATTGCCATTTATTATCAGATGTTTTTTTCCAAAGATGTGGAGATCTAAATCTATCATGTAAATTCATAAAATATTCATAGTTAAACTCTGGCTCTTCAAACATTTTAGAAGCTATTGGATATTCATTTTTTCCAATAGTTAAATACTTGTAAAGATCATCTAAAAATCTTTTGGGAAATTCTAAGTCATATTTTTTGGCAAGAGCAACCCCTTCTTCTCTAGTAAGATCTCCATCTCTTATTTCGAACGAAGCAATATTGGATGTCCAACCTAGTCCAAATTTAATACCAAGTGTGTAATAGTTAAAATCCTCCATCTTATCGTCACAAGAAGTATATTTTGTGTATGTGCCAGGCATTCTCTCTGGATTTGTAACAAATCCACCATTTTTTACTGCATAATAATAATTTGACTGTTGATGCCATTTTTTAAAATAACCAAAATAATAAACCTCCACATTACTTTGAGTTAATTTATCTTTATTTATTGGTAAATAATTTATTAAATCAATATGTTTAAACCCAAATTTTGTTTTTAATTCACTTATACTTACACCACCTATAAATGTTTTATCTTCTTCAATTTTATTTGTACTGAAATAATCTATATTCATTGTAGGTATTTCGCCCTCGGCGGAATCATTTCCATATTCGGCAGCATTTTCTCCATAAAAAATTAGTTTGATGCCAAGTTTTAAAGCAATTTTTGGTGCTAAAAATTTTTGTCCAAATACAAATGGTTGAAATGGGTTGAAAAGATTATCCATTGCTAGTCTAGTTAATAGTCTCTGAATTTTCCTGTTAGGTGTTACTAGATAATTATCAAAGCCAGCATTTGACCAATTATCCATATTTTTACGACCAGTTTCAGTGTACATATGCGGAGACCAAGTAATGGTAAGTGGATTCATATTATATTTATATTTGAGCATGTGGGCCACAAAGAAGCTATCTTTGCCACCTGATCCTGGTACTATACAATCATAATCTTGTCCATTTCCCCTATGTTTATTACAAAGATCTATTAATTGTTTTTCTCTTATGTCCCAGTCAATATCTTTTCTTTTTTTTTCATTAAATTTACAAGCATCGCAAATTCCATCTTCATGGATCCTTATTGTTTTTTTTTGTGTTTTAATATTGTTTTTGTATAATATTTCTGAAACTGGTCTTTGGTTAGAAATAATACATTTTTTACAAAATTTTACATCAAATGGCAGACCAAAGTAACTTATTTTGGATTTATACTCTCTTTCAATTTCTTCACTACTTTTTGGTTTTGGTTTATGATACATTTATTTGAGATTTTTTTATATGAAAAGAATCCTAGCAAGATTAGACACAAAAAACAATAAATTAATAAAAAGCATCAGGTTTGAGGGGCTTAAGGTTTATGGTGAGATAAATGATTATGCTTTAAAATATTATTCCCAAGGTGCAGATGAAATTATTTATATTGATACTATTGCTAGCTTATATGAGAGAAATAGTTTAATTGAAGCTATAAATTTTGCTACTGAAAATATTTTCATTCCTTTTACTATTGGTGGTGGAATAAAGAATGTTGATCAAGTTAAAAGTATACTTAGATCAGGAGCTGACAAAATTGCAATAAACTCTGAAGCAATTCGAAATCCAAATGTAATAAATAAAATTTCCAAAATTTACGGATCTCAATGTGTTATGATTTCTATTCAGGCAAAGAAAAGAAGATCCGGGAAATGGGAACCTTTTTATTTAAATGGTAGAGAGCCATCGGGTTTAGATGTTTTGGAATGGGCGAAAACTGTTGAGAAATTAGGTGCTGGAGAAATATTGTTAACTTCTGTAGATCAAGACGGAACTGAGGATGGATTTGACTATGAACTTTTAAGAGATGTGTCAAAAAACGTTAATATTCCAGTTATTGGAGCAGGTGGCGCAAAAAACATTGGAAATATAGTCGATATTTATAAAAAAACCAATGTAAGTGCATTAGCAATAGGCTCATTGCTGCATAAAAATTTTATAACAATTCAAGAAATTAAAAAAGAAATTAATTTGTCTTTAAGATAAATTTGAGATTTTAATTGATAAATAAAGCTATAAGTTTAGAATTGTTCATTAATTGAACATAACTAAAAAAATTATTAAATTATTTAAAAAACATTAATAAGACTATCGTGAAAGATACAATAATAATTGATTATGGAGCTGGTAATGTCAAGAGTATTTACAATGCATTAAAATTTTTAGGGCATGAAAGTATTCTTACAAACGACATAAATATTATTAAAAGTGCAAAAAGAATAATTTTACCTGGAGTAGGAGCTTTTGGTAAAGCCATGGAGCAAATTAAAAATTTAGAATTAATTGAAACCCTAAGAAACCATTGTATTGAGAACAAACCTTTTTTAGGTATATGTCTTGGTATGCAAATGATGTTTAAATACAGTGAAGAGTTCGGTAAGTATGACGGACTTAATATAATTGATGGATATGTTGAAAAACTGCCAGAAAATCAAACAGATAAAAAAAAATTTAGAATACCTAATATAGGTTGGTATGAGGCTAAAAATAAAAACAATTTTAATTTAAAGTTTAATGAAAATTTATTTTATCATGTCCACTCCTTTCATTGCGTACCTAAAAATAAAAATGAAATAATTCTTACGATTAATTTCAATAAACAAGAGATAGTTGTTGGAGTAAAAAAAAATAAAACATTAGGTTTTCAATTCCACCCTGAGAAAAGTAGAAAACAAGGTTTATATTTATTAAAATATTTTTGTGATCTCAATTAGCTTTATGAATATACTTTTAACAGGATCTGCAGGACTTATTGGAAATGAGGTTTTAAAAAAGTTTTCAAAATCCAACTTTATATATGCGATGATCAAATCTAAAAAAAAAAATTTATATAAAAACAAAAACATACAATATATAATTCAAAATTTAGAAGATAAATTTCATTTTGATGAAAAAATAGATTTAGTAATACACTTAGCTGCTAAAGTTCAGACTAATTCTAAAATAAACTATAATACTAATTATAAGATGACAAAAAATTTATTAAAAGCTGTTGCTCCAATTTGTAAAAAAATTATTTTTGCATCCTCTCAGATGGTATATGGAAACATAAACAAGACAAATATTAGAGAAAATCAAAAAATAGATGAGAGAAAATTAGATAATTATGGATTAAGTAAAATAAAATGTGAAAAATTGTTAGACAAATATCAAAAAAAATTTAAAGGATCTTATTACTCTTTAAGATTTAGTGGAATAATTGAAGGTAATGGATTTATTTCATATGCTACAAATTGTATATTGAAAAAAAAAAAAATCTTAATTTTTTCTAATGGAAAAGTTGTTAGAAATTATTTATCTCTTAGCGATTGCGTTAAATCAATACTTTTAACAGCAAAAAAAAAGAATTATCCCGACTATAAAATCATAAATATTTCTTCAGGTAAAAATTTAAATAATATTTTTATAGTTTCAAAATTATTGAAACTTCTTTCGATTAATACTAAGGTAATTTTATCTAATAAACCACCTCCAATACTAAATTTAACTATGAATATAAGTAAAGCAAAAAAAGTATTAGGATTTAATCCAGAAAAATTGGATAAATCATTAAAAAATTATTTAAAAAATTTGTAGAAAAATGAAAGTTAAAATAGCCAATCCAGAATTTGATAAATTTGATAGATCTTTTTTACATGAAAAAATAGAAAAAATACTCTCTAGTAAATTAAGCATGGGTAAAAATGTTTTTGAATTTGAGAAAAAGTTTTCAAAATATATTGGAACCAAATATGCAGTTGCAATGAATTCTTGTACTTCAACTTTAGAGTGCGTTTTGAGTTATGTAAAAAAAAATAAAAAAGAAGTAATTTTACCAC
>MDSZ01101011.1_pt1 | contig 43436 bp, 46 predicted proteins | sample 811201 | NCBI WGS metagenome assembly MDSZ01 (sample SAMN05326647, study PRJNA326480) | marine metagenome | isolation source: seawater | place: Indian Ocean: North | collected 2010 | reverse complement strand
TAAAACATCCTACGTGGAAAATGGGTAAAAAAATTACAATAGATTCGGCCACTCTCATGAATAAGGCTATAGAGATAGTTGAAGCATCAATAATTTTTGGAATACCAAGTAAAGACATTCAACCGGTACTTGATCGAAGTAGTAAAATTCACTCTATCATCGAGTTTGATGACGGTAATTATATATTTTCAGCAAGTTCAAACAGTATGAAAATACCTATAAATTTTGCAATTAATTTTCCAAATAGGAATAAAATAAATATTAATAAAAACATGGATATTTATAAAAAAATAAAAATTGAGAAAATTAATGAGAAAAATCATAAAGCATTTAGAATTTGCAGATTAGCAATAAGAAAAGGTGGCTCAACCCTTGCTGTTTTAAATGCCGCAAACAATGTTGCAGTGAATGCTTACTTAGAACAAAAAATTTCTTTTCTTGATATATTAAATATTGTTGAAAAAGTTGTAATTAAACATAAACCAAAGAAAAAATATACTTTGAGTCAAATAATCAAAATTTATAAAGAAACTGAGAAATTAACTTTAAATCTTTGTAATTGAATATATATTATTATTTCGATGACTATAATTGTTTTTTTATTAATAATTAGTTTTTTGATTTTTATCCATGAACTTGGCCATCTTTTAGCAGCAAAATGGGCAAATGTAAAAGTTGAAAATTTTTCAATAGGTTTTGGTCCCAAAATATTTAGATTCAACTTAGGTGAAACCGAGTACTCCTTATCTCTATTGCCTCTTGGTGGATATGTAAAAATGCAGGGGGAAAACATATTAGAAAAAGATAAGGATTTAAATACTGATCCTAGTAGAAGCTTTGACAATTTACCTATCTATAAAAAACAAATTATTCTATTTGCAGGTCCATTAATGAATTTAATTGTACCTTTTTTTCTTTTTCCTTTAATTTTTATCAATGGAATCGATTCTCCAAAATATCTTGATGATAAGATGGTCATTGGTTCTATTAATACACAAGACGAAAGACTAAAACAAATAGAGCTTAATTCTGAGCTTGTATCCATTAATGATATAGAAATAAAAACTTGGGAAAACTTTCTGGATATCAAAGATGAAAAATTAAATAGTATAATTCTAATAGAATATATTCATAACAATAAAATAAAAACTTATGAATTTGATAATGCTAAAAATTCAATAAATTTAAAAGCTGCATTCTCTCCCGCCCTATCTAATGAGCTTGGAGGAATAATGAAAAACTCTTTAGCGGAAATAAATGATTTTAGAAAAGGTGACAGAATAATTAAAATCAATAATGTCGAAATCAATAAATGGAGTGACATTAAGCAAACTCTGCTAAGTTCTAAATCTGAAAAATTTGATTTTATGATTCAAAGGAATGATCAAATAATTAATAAGGAGTTAGTTTTCAAAGCTGATAAAGATAAAATTATAGGTATATCACCAAATATCATAACGGTTAAAAAAGAATTTTCATTAGAGGAAGTAATCAGTAACTCTTTTGATAAATCTATAATGAGTATTAAGTTAATATTTAATGGTATAACTGGCATATTTGCAAAATTATTTTCATCGGATTCAGATGTTTCTGAATTAAAGAAAAATCTTGCTGGTCCGATAGCCATCGCAAAATATTCAGGCGAGGCAGCGCAGAAAGGTTTTAACTCTGTTATTCAATTTATAATAATAATTAGTGTAAATCTTGGAATAATAAATCTTCTTCCAATACCATTATTAGATGGGGGTCATATAACAATTAATACTATAGAAGGAATATTGAGAAGAAGAATCAATCCTAAAATTATAGGATTTTTAAATAAAGTTGGCTTTGCACTATTAATATCTCTTATGATTTTTGCAGTCTATAATGACATTATAAACTTTTAGGAAATAATTTTTTTTAAATCTTTAATGCTTTTATGAATGCAGGTTATTATTGGAATATCCCGCTCAGTATAAGCCCTAGCCTTTTGTGATCTCATCTCTTCAACAAGATCAAGAAAATCCTCAGGATAATCAGTTTCAAATGATACCATTTGCTCTTGATCATCAATACCAAATGAATATGAGGTATTAATACTGACTGATGGATACTTATGGCCAGTACCAATATGCTCGGTCATCATTATTTGCCTTTGTTTTTTTGAAAGCAAATACCAATCAACTTTCTTAACAAAGGGATATACGATTAGATATTTTTTCTTTTTGGGATTTATTTTAATTCTTGTACCTTCTTGATCTATATTTTTATTCTTACTAACATACTGAGAATGCTTAGTCATAGACAAAAAAGAATAGATAGTATTTAAATAGGGTCCAATTCCAGAATTTAACATTTCTATTGTCATGTGCTCAAAAATTTCAAGAGAATCTGAAACCCTCCAAAGCATTAAATCACATTCGGCTCTTACTCCTAAAGTAGAATATAAATTAAGAGTTAGTTTTTTATCATATTTTGTCAAAATAGTAGTTAATTTTTGAGCTATATTTTTTCTTTTCAGAGAGCTCAATTGATACCAATCATTGGTTAACTTGTAAAAAGCGTAATTAATATATTGGCGTCCACTAGGCTCCCTACTCATACTATAATTCATCACCAGGATTAAGAATTGTTACGTTTGAGTCACTTTCATTCTCTACAATTTCTTTAAATTCAGCTGGGTCGCCAGTAAGAACAGGGAAAGTTCCATAATGAATTGGAATATAGCTTTTTGCCTTGATTAGCTTTGTAGCATAGGCTGCTTCCTTAACACCCATAGTAAAATGGTCACCAATTGGAATCATGCATAAATCAGGCTTATGAATATCAGAGATAAGAGACATATCACCAAAAATTGAAGTATCTCCCGCATGATAAATAACGTATTTATTTTTAAAATTAATAACTAATCCTGATGCTAAGCCACCATATACAAGATGCTCTGAATCTGGATCACTTATACCAGAGCCATGTACAGCATTTACCATAGAGACATCAAATTCTTCGAATTTCTGAGTACCGCCATGAGACATTGGTGAAATATTTTTTCCACCTTTCTTCTCAATCCACATACCTATTTCAAAATTTGATATTACTATAGCTTCAGGATTCTTTTTCATAAGATTTAAGGTATCGCCAACATGATCAAAATGCCCATGAGTTATCAATATATAATCGACGCTTCCAATTGATTCAATTGTCTCCTGAGTTGATGGGTTATCCTCCAGCCATGGGTCTATAATTATTTTCTTATTTGAATCAGTTAAGATCAAAAAAGTAGAGTGGCCGATATATTTAACTTTAACATTTATATCTAAAGACATTGAAGCCTCCTAAAATAGAATGAAAATCTATGTTATGATATACCAAAAAAAAAGCGAGTTCAAATTACGTTGCTAGACTCAAACTTAATTTACAATAATTTAGATGAAATCTCTTTTAAGCTAAAAAGCAAAGGTTATGCTTTAGATGATAAACGGTTTATAAGTTTATATGAAAACAGAAAGAATATTATTCAAAATGTAGAAAAATTAAAGAATGAGCAAAATAGTTTTACAAAAAAAATATCTAAGGAAAAAAGAAAACCTGATGAGAATGAACTATTAGAAGTAAAAAAATTAATCGAACAAATAAAAGTGCTTGATAATGATAAAAAAGCTATCGAAGAAAATTTAAAATCTCTTTTACTAGATATACCAAATCTTTTTGATTCAGATGTTCCAATTGGAGAAAACGAATCACATAATAAAGTTATTCGTGAAGTCAGAGAAAAAACTAATTTTGATTTCTCACCCAGAAATCATGTAGATATTGGTAATGATCTTAATCTTTTTAGCTTAGATGTTGCAGCAAAAATAACCGGATCAAGGTTCAATCTTTATACGGGGTTAGGTGCTAAACTGGAAAGAGCTTTAATTAATTTCATGCTAGATGAACACTCATCGAATGGTTATAAAGAAATTTTTCCACCCTTTATTTGTAATGAAGATAGCTTTATTGGGACAGGCAATTTACCAAAATTTAAAGAAGATTTATTTAAGATTGAAGGGACAAATAATTATTTAATCCCCACTGCCGAGGTTCCTTTAACTAATATTTTTCGAAATGACGTTATAGAAGAGTCCTCTTTGCCAATAAGTCTAGTAGCATATAGTGCATGTTTCAGGTCAGAGGCTGGTTCATATGGAAAAGATGTCAAAGGGCTGATTAGACAACATCAATTTAATAAAGTTGAATTAGTAAAAATTTCAAGTCCTATTAATTCCAAAAATGAACATGAAGCCCTAACTAATGATGCTGAAAGAATTTTAAATAAACTTGGACTCCCATATAGAGTAGTTCTACTTTGCTCAGGCGATATGAGTTTTTCATCATATAAAACTTATGACTTAGAAGTTTGGCTACCATCAGAAAACTCGTATAGAGAGATTTCATCTTGTTCTAATTTTGGTGATTTCCAGGCTCGTAGATCTAATATAAGATTTAAGTCAAATAATAAAATTGATTATACACATACACTTAATGGTTCTGGACTAGCCATAGGACGAACCCTAGTAGCAATATTAGAGAACTACCAGCAGAAAGATGGAAGCGTACTGATTCCTGAAGTACTAAGGCCATATATGAATAATATTGAATCTATTAAAAATTCTAAATTTTAATAGTTTTTTCATTGTTTTAATCATTTTTTTAGTTAGATTACTGTAATAAATCATCTTAGGGAGGTATTTATGAGAACTTTAGATGTGATAGTAGCAGTATTACTTGTAGTAGGTGGATTAAACTGGGGCTTGGTAGGTCTATTTGATTTTGACCTGGTAGCAACACTTTTTGGAAGTATGCCAGCAGTCCAAAATGCTGTTTACGTATTGGTTGGATTATCAGCGGTTTATCAAATTATTGGACTAAAAGGAATACAGTCCAGATGGCATGTTAGTTAATTAGATATTTATTATTTCTTTTTCTTTAACTTGCGTTTGCTCTGAAATTGAAGCAATAAATTTATCAGTCTGGTCTTGAATTTTCTTAAGACCAGACTTCTCTTCATCTTCATTAATTTCTTTATTTTTTAACATTTTTTTAACCTTATCGTTCAGATCTTTCCTTATATTTCTAACTGACACTTTAAAAGACTCGGATTGCTTATTTAAAAACTTAACCAACTCTGCTCTTCTTTCTTGAGTAAGTGGTGGAACATTAATTATAATTGTTCCTTCATCATTGTTGGGATTGAAACCTAAGTCTGATTTTTGAATAGATTTAACAATTTCATCAGCTATAGATGCATCATAGGGTGTTAGCATGATAGTTGATGCCTCATTGGTATTTATGTTACAAAGCTGATTAAGAGGAGTTTGAGCTCCATAATAATCAACTTTAATATCATCAAATATTGATTTATTGACTGCGCCACCTCTTATCTTAGATATCTCTTTAACAAAAGAATCAAGTGCTTTTTGCATTTTTTCATTACATTCTTTAATAATTATATCCATATTGCTAACTTACCGTTGTTCCAACCTTTTTTCCCATAACAATTTTTTTAATATTATTTTTTTCAAATAAATTGAATACACAAATAGGTATTTTATTGTCTTTACATAAGGATATAGCAGTGGAATCCATTATTTCAAGCTCTTTTTCGAGAACTTGCATATATTTTAGAGATTTAAACATTTTAGCATTATCAAACTTATTAGGATCTTTATCATAAACTCCATTCACTTTGGTTGCTTTTAAGATAATGTCTGCATTAATTTCAAGCGCTCTTAAAGAAGCAGCAGTATCAGTTGTAAAGTATGGATTACCTGTTCCAGCCGCAAATATTACTACTCTGCCCTTTTCTAAATGTCTTAATGCTCGTCTTTGAATATAAGGTTCTGCAACTCTATTAAGCTCTAACGCAGATTGGACTCTGGTTACAAGGCCGTGTTTTTCCAAGAAATGCTGGAGTGCAATTGAATTAATTGCGGTTGCGAGCATTCCCATATAATCGGCAGTTGTCCTGTCCATACCCTCTGCAGCTGCAGAAACCCCTCTATATATATTTCCACCACCTATAACTATTGATATCCTGACACCAAGCTTTGAAACTTCTGAAATCTCTTTCGCAATTTGATTAAGGATATCATTATCAATTCCATAGCCTTGTTCGCCTTGAAGAGCTTCGCCGCTCAATTTTAAAAGAATACTTGAGTAATATGGTTTATTACTCGCCATTTTGATCAATTTCGCCTATTTGGTATCTTGTAAATCTTGCGATATTTATATTCTCTCCAAGCTTTGCTATTAGGGCATTTAAGAGGTCACGAACTTTCATTTTGGAATCTCTTATATAAACTTGATCCATTAAACAAACTTCCTCTAGAATTTTATTAAGCTTACCTTCAACCATTTTATCAGCAACTTCTGGTTTTTTTCCTAACTCATCAACTTGGGCTTTGATAATTCTCTTTTCATCTTCAACAAAGGATCCAGGAATATTTTCTGAGGAAACAAACTTTGGGGCAGATGCAGCAATTTGCATACAAACTTCTTTGGAAAAGTCTTGAAATTCATTATTTCTTGCTACAAAATCAGTCTCACAATTAACTTCTAGTATTACACCAATTTTACCACCCGCGTGTATATAGGAAAAAATCAGACCTTCTGAAGTATCTCTGCTGCTTTTTTTATCTACTTTGGATAAACCCTTAATCTTTAAAATTTCTATAGCCTTTTCAATATCACCATTTGTCTCTTCGAGTGCTTTTTTACAATCTAACAATGGAGCAGAAGTCTTATCTCTAATTTCTTTTACTAATTCTGCTGAAATATTTTGTGACATTTTTATGAATCTTGGCTTTCCTGAGTTGTTTCTTCACCATATACTACTGAATCCTGCTCGGAATCTTGAGTATTAGATTTAAATACAAAGGCTTTTCTTTCAACTGTATAATCAGAATCTTCAACTTTATCAGCCGTTAGTTCTCCAGATTGAACTCTTTGCATATAAATGTGTCGACCTTCTTCACAAGCATTTGCAATTTTCTCAACACATAATTTAACGGCTCTTATAGCATCATCATTACTTGGAATAACATAGTCCGCATCAGCAGGATCTGAATTGGTATCAACTATTCCAACGATTGGTATACCTATTTTTTTTGCCTCTTTTATTGCAATATCTTCCTTTCTAGTATCCACAACAAATAAAGCAGATGGCATCTTTTTCATGTTTAAAATTCCATTTAAAAGATACTCTAGCTTCTCCATCTCTCTGTTAAGAGTAATTTGCTCTTTTTTAGGCAAGTTTTCCATTTCCCCATCATCTTTTAACTTTTTAAGCTGAATAAGATAATCAACTCTGGATCTGATCGTATTAAAATTTGTTAAAGTTCCACCTAACCATCTAGAATTTACAAAAGGCATATCACATTTTAATGCCTCTTGTCCAATAATCTCTTGTGCTTGTTTTTTTGTTCCGACAAAAAGAATCTCTCCTCCTGATGATACAAGATCCTTTACGAAATCATATGCTTTTAAAAAAGATTTTAATGTTTTTTGCAAGTCAATAATATGTATTCCATTTCTAGAACCGTAAATATATTCCTTCATTGCAGGGTTCCATTGGCTTGATTGATGTCCAAAATGAACTCCAGCTTCTAACAACTGCTTCATTGTAATGACGCCCTCTTCTATGGCATCTCCTTTAATGTCACTATCTTTACTTTCTAAGTTTTCACTCATAATATAAGCTGAAAAGTTAACACAAAAAACCCTAAAATCAAATCATACTATTAATAAGTTATAGTAATGTAAAATAAATGATTTAGAATATTTAACTTAATGTTATTTTTGGAGGGCTGGCAGAATTGGCAATGCACCGGTCTTGAAAACCGGCGTCCTCACGGACTTCAGGGTTCGAGTCCCTGGCCCTCCGATTTATTATGAGCTTTTATATTGTTTCAACTCCTATTGGAAATCTGAAGGATTTAACTTACAGAGCTGTACAAACCCTTCAAAATTGTGATTTAATAATATGTGAAAAAAAATCTAAAGCGCTCAAGCTAGTTAGTCATCTAGGTATCAAAGGAGTGAAATTAATACCATATCATGACTCAAAAGTTGAAAGAATACTGCCAATAGTTATAGAGCATATTAATAATTCAAAAAATATTTCACTAATATGTGATGCAGGAACACCTTTGATATCAGATCCAGGCTCATTATTAATAAAAAGATTGATTAATGAAGGAATTGAACCTGTCCCCATACCAGGGCCTTCGTCATCAATAAGTGCTTTAATCCTTAGTGGCTTCAATACAAGCAAATTTATATTTTATGGCTTCTTACCAAAATCTTCCGATAAAATAAAAAAAGAGATTGATAAAATTATTTCTCATAGTCATCCTGTAATCTTTTATACTAGCAAAACAGATTTAAAAAAGATTTTTGAATTATATAAAGATACATATGAAAAGATTTTATTTTCTTTATCAAAAGAATTAACAAAAAAGTATGAGAAAACCATAAGAGGAACTTTGAATAATGATAATTCAAAAATATTAAATTCTTTTTATAATAAAGGTGAATTTGTACTTATATTACATAAAGCTGAAAATTCATCATCATTTTCTGAGCTTGAAATAAAAAAGAGAGTCAAAAATCTAAAAGCAAAGTTAGATTCTAAGAAAAGTGTTGCAGAAATTATCCAAAATGAGTTTAAAATAAAAAAGAATCTTTCTTATAAACTTACTTTAAAATTTTGGTAATTCTTTGGTAAAATTTATTTCTTTTTCTAATAAAGATGCCATTTTAAGCAAATTAACTTCATCTAATCTATTACCTGTTAATTGAATACCTATTGGTAAGTTTTGATTACTTAAACCTAATGGAATTGAAATTGAAGGAAGTTGAGCAAGATTAGCAGGTATGGTAAGAATATCAGATAAATACATTTTTAATGGGTCATTCTTCTTTTCTCCTAATTTAAAAGGTAATTCAGGACAAGTTGGTGTTAGAATAGAATTCACGTTTGAAAAAGCATTTCTAAAATCATTTGAGATTAGTTGTTTTACTTTTATAGCTTTTAAATAATAAGCATCATAATATCCCGAAGATAAAGAATATGTCCCTAACATAATTCTTCTTTTTACTTCCTCGCCAAATCCTTTTGATCTATTGTTAATATATGATTCAATCAAATCGCCATTTTCCGATTCCTCAGAAAATCCATACCTTATCCCATCAAATCTGGAAAGATTAGAGCTAGCCTCACTTGGCGCAATGATATAATATGTTGCAACTGCATATTTAGCATATGGTAAATCTATATCTATTACCTTGGCTCCAAGTTTTTTTAAATTTTTAATTAATTCATCAAATTTATATCTAATTTCATCATCTAAACCAATTTCTAATAGTTTGCTAGGTACTCCAAAAGTAAAATCGCTAAAAGAGTATGTATCGTTAATCAATGAATTGTATGAATTTGTTGGCTTTAAATTTAGAGAGGTTGAATCTCGAGAGTCAAAACCTGTAACCGAATCAAGAATAATAGCAGCATCATTGACACTATTAGCTAGAGGTCCAGCCTGGTCTAATGATGATGAAAAAGCAATCATGCCAAACCTACTAACTCTTCCATATGTTGGTTTTAGACCTACAATTCCACAAAAAGAAGCAGGCTGTCTTATTGAACCACCGGTATCAGTACCCAGAGAAGCACAGCTGAATCCAGCAGAAACAGAAGCAGCAGAGCCGCCACTTGATCCACCTGGAACCCTTGAAATATCCCAAGGATTCATTGTTGGGCCAAAAAAAGATGTTTCTGTTGATGACCCCATAGCAAACTCATCCATATTATTTTTTCCTAACAAAAGAATATTTCTTTTGCTTAATTTTTCATAAACACATGAATCATAATTCGAAACATAATTTTTTAACATTTTGGAACTACATGTACATTTTTCATCTTTTACCAAAAAAATATCTTTAAGTGAAATAGGCACACCAAAAAGAAAATTGTTTTCATTTTTATGTAAAATTTTATCAAGCTCTTTGGCATGTTTAACAACTTTGTCATCAAAAACTTCTGTATATGAATTAATCTTAGTATCAAGATTTTTAATTTTCGATAAATATTCTTGAATTAATTCACTAGGTGAAAAATCTTTTTTTGAGTATCCTTTATGAATATCTTCAATGGTTCTCTTCATCAATTTCCTACTCGCTCTCAATCACTTTCTTAACTGCAAAAAACTTTCCTTCTTTATTTGGAGCATTTAATAAAACTTCATCATTTGATAATTTATCAATTGTGGTATCGTCTCTGACAGCATAATCTTTTTGAATTGTATCTTGTGTTTTTTCTGAATTCGTATCTACAGAGCTTAATAAATCAATATATTCTAGTATGTCTTTAAAATTTTTTACAAAAATATCAATATCAGACTCATCAATTTTAAGTCTTGAAAGTTTTGAAATTTTATTAACTAGTTCTCTATCAGAGGACATAATTCAACCTTTATCAACTTTATGAATAATAAAATCTAACACATTTTTTTCTAATTTTGTTCCATTTGCACGATTTATTTCTTGAATACATGTTGGACTTGTAATATTTATTTCGGTAAGTAAACCTCCTACAACATCTATTCCTGCAAGATATATATTATTATCAATTAGAAAATTCTTAATTTCTGAACATATTAATAAGTCTTGAGAATTTATGTTTGTTTTATGTGGTGTACCGCCAGAATGAAAATTACATATAAAGTCACCATCTTTTGGCATTCGCAAAATGGCTCCTATAGGTGCTCCATTTAAAATTATTATTCTTTTATCCCCTTCAATAACTTTATCTATAAATTCTTGCAAGATATAATTTTCATCTGGATTAAGTTTAAGAGTGCTAATATTTTGACCGTTAAATTTTATCACTCCCTGTCCTCCACATAAATTTAAAGGCTTTATAACAATTCCACTCTTGAAGGAACTAGCCCAATCCACGATTGTATCCAAATCGTCCCCCTTACATACTATCGAGTTTGGAATAATGTTTTCAAATCTCAATGTTGATAACTTTTCATTGTATGATCTAAGTGCAGTAGGATCATTTACAACCAAGACCTGATCCTTAACCATATCAAGCAAGTAAGTTGATTTTATATAGTCATCATCAACAGGGGGGTCCTTTCTCATAAAAATTACATCAAAATAATCAAGATCCACGTTATTAATATTTTCAAGAATTTTACATACATTATTATTTGTACCTACTCTTTCTGGAATAATCATTTCAACTTTCGAAAGTTTTTTAATGTTTGCCTTATTATCTTTTATTGTTAAATCATTTTGTAATGCATAATAAATTTCATGGCCTCTTGATTCAGCCTCGAGCATAAGAATATATGTTGTATCTTTTAAAGGAATGATATTTTCAATAGGATCCATTATGAACAAAAATTTTATAGTCGACATAGATTGAGGTTGAACATTTTCTTTATCCATCACAACATCTCATAAAATTTATAGAAGTATTTATATGAATCATGTGGCCCTGGTGAAGCTTCTGGGTGATATTGAACTGAGAAGCACTTTAATTTTTTGGACTCTATACCTTCAACTGTTTTATCGTTCAAATTGATATGAGTTATTGTAACATCCTCTATATTGTTATCTTTAACTGCAAATCCATGATTTTGACTAGTTATTTCAACTTTACCATCAATCATATCCATGACTGGATGATTGGCACCTCTATGGCCAAATTTTAATTTAAAAGTATCAAATCCAAGAGCCAAAGATAAAATTTGGTGCCCTAAGCATATCCCAAATATAGGTTTAAATCCTAATATTTTTTTTACATTCTCTATAGCATACTTTGAAGCAGCGGGGTCTCCTGGACCATTAGATAAAAGTATTCCATCTGGATTAAGATTTTTTATAAAATCTGATGACGTATCACATGGACCAACAACCAAATTGAGTCCAAACTTTTTATTTAGAATTTTAAGTATATTCTCCTTGCATCCATAATCATAAACAAAAACTAATTTATCCCTACCAGCTATTTCATATGTCTCTTTGCAAGTTACATTATGTGTGAGATCACTACCCTTCATGCTAGGAGTATTATTAATTTTTTCATCTAGATAAGATTTATCAACAATTTTATTAGTAATTATACATCTTTGAGACCCATGATTTCTAATTAATTTTGTGAGCTTTCTAGTATCAATATTATGAATACCAACAATCTTATTTTTTTTCAGGTAAGCATCTAGGGATAAATCAGATTCAAAATTAGATGGATAATTACAAAATTCTCTGGCTATAAGTCCATTTGCATAACTTCTTTTTGACTCAATATCATTTATATTGGTGCCATAGTTTCCTATATGTGGATAAGTCATTAAAACTATTTGAGAATTATAAGATGGATCAGTAATTATTTCTTGATACCCAGTCATTGAAGTATTGAAAACTATCTCGCCTGTTGTTTCGCCTTCAAAACCAAAGGGTTTTCCTTCAAATAAGGCTCCATTTTCAAGATATAGTATAGATTTATTACTCATTTTAAATTAATTTATTAACAATTTGTGAAACAATTATAACAGATTAAAATACACTATGGCTTTAAAACAATTAAGTAAATTTTTAAGAAACATTGAAACGGACATATTCAAGCTAAATTATTACCCATCCAGTGATTTAAAGTCCTACCATTTGAAATATTGGCTTACTTTTATTGTTAATCTATATCTTAAATTTTATCATCGAGTTGAAGTTTATAATTCTAATGTAATTCCAAAATGTGGTGCGGGTGTAATTGCTTCAAATCATATGTCACATTTGGATGGAATCATTATTAATGCTATTACGGCATATCATACAAGAAGAAAAATAAATTTTTTAGCAGCTGAGGATGTGTATAATAAAAATTTTTTATTTAGATTCCTTTGTGATCTAGGAAATACAATTCCAGTTCAAAGATCAACAAGCGATAGAGTTGCACTATTAAAAGTCATAAAGCTATTAAAATCTGATAGGCTAGTAGGTCTTTTTCCAGAAGGACAAAGGTCACGAGATGGTAGGATTGCAGAAGCCAAAATGGGTGTTGCCATAATGGCACTTAAAACGGGGAGACCTATAATTCCATTAGCTATTTCGGGAACTTTTGAAGCTTTTCCTAGGAAAACAAAAATAATTAAGCCAGTCAAAGTAAAACTGAAATTTGGTAACCCGCTAAAATATAAAATAGAGAAAAAACCTTCTAAAGAAAGAATAGAAGATGTTAAAAATGAGATAATGAATGAGATAAAAAAATTATATGACCAGATTAATTAATATTAAACTTCTTTTTTAATAATCTATTAATAATTTTAGGATTACCTTTTCCTTTAGAAAGCTTCATAGCTTGACCCATAAAAAAGCTCAGCAACTTTTCTTCACCATCATTGATCCTTTTGGACTCATCTGGGAAACTATTTATTACCTGATCTATTATTTCATTAAGTAGTTCTTCAGAATTCTCTTGTTTTAAACCCATATCTTCTACAGTATCTTCGGGACTCTGATTTGTTTTAGATATCTTTAACAGTATATCTTTAGCAGAATTATTATTAATTGTTCCGTCTTTAACTAATTCCAATAATTTAGCGAAATTTTTAGGCTCTAAACTTAGATTTTCAACATATTTAATCAATTCAGAAATAATCCAATTACAGACCAACTTTGGTTGATTTAGAATCTCTATGGTTTTATCAAAATAGTCTATTAGTTTAGAATTTGACAATAAAATATCAGCATCATCTTCTGTTAGTCCAATACTTATTAAATATTTAGTCTTATCATCATATGATTGACCAATATCTTCTCTCAAGGATTGTATGTAAGATTTTTCTAAAATTAAAGGTTGCAAATCAGGATCTGGGAAATATCTATAGTCATGCGCATCTTCTTTGGTTCTCATGGAATAAGTTTTATTGTTTGATGAATTAAACAATCTAGTTTCTTGAATTATTTCTTCACCTTTTTCTAATATTTTACTTTGTCTAACAATCTCATACTCCAAAGCTTTTTGAACAAACTTAAAAGAGTTAACGTTTTTAATCTCTGTTTTTACTCCAAGCTCTTTTTCACCAATAGGTCTTAGAGAGATATTAGCATCACATCTAAAATTTCCTTTTTCCATATCACAATCGGATACACCGGCAAAGATTAAAATTTTTCTAAGGCGCTTGAGATATTCAATCGCTTCCTCAGGGTGTGAAATATCAGGTTCTGTAACGATTTCGATTAGTGGCACACCTGCTCTATTTAGATCAACCAATGAAGAATTCTCAGAAATATCATGTATCAGTTTTCCCGCATCTTCTTCCATATGAATTCTATTTATTCTTATAATTTTGCTTCTATCGTTAAATTTTATCTCTAAAGTTCCATTAGATGCTATAGGTTCATCATATTGGCTAATTTGATAACCTTTTGGTAAATCAGGGTAAAAATAGTGCTTACGTGCAAAAGTGGATTTTTCATTAATTGAACAATTTGTACTTATACCAGCAATAATTGCTAATCTCACAGCCTCATTATTTAAAACTGGTAGTACACCCGGTAAACCCAAATCAACTATTGAGACATTTGAATTTGGATCATCTCCAAATTCATTATTTGAAGTTGAAAAAAGCTTTGTCTTTGTTTTTAATTGTGCATGGACTTCAAGTCCTATAACAGTTTCAAAATTCATAAAAAAATACCAATTAATTAATATAATAAATAGTATAGTATTACAAATATGATATCGGATTTTAAGAATAAAAAAATACTTTTAATATCACCTCACCCAGATGATATTGAAATTGGGATGGGTGGTACAGCAGTTCTACTTTCTAGAAAGAATAAATTATCTCATATTACATGTACTAATGGTTCAGGCTCTTACAATAATTATAAGAATAAAGAAATTTTAGTAAAAAAAAGGAGGAAAGAAGCCTTAGAAAGTAATAAATTCTTAAATATAAGAAGGAATTTTTTCTATGATATCGATAACGTCAAATCAAGAAAAAATATAGCCGAATTTGAAAGAAATATTAAATGTGATATCGCCAAAATTAAGCCTAATATATTATTTTGTCCACACCCAACTTTAGATCGACATGCTACACATAGAAAAATATCTAAATCAATACTAAAGATAATAAATAGTTCAAACATTAGAGTTTTTTTTTATGAGGTTTGGGGGCCTTTCAATAAATATCATTACTATGTAGATATTGGTGATGTAATAAAAGAAAAAATTAAATTAATAAAATTTCATAAATCCCAAATGTCCTATAAAAATTATGTCAAAGGAATTATTGGTTTAAATACTTTTCATGCAAAATTTAATGATTTTGGAAAAAATAATCTTGAGTTTATTGAAGTTTTTATAGAAAAAACTATTTAATTATTTTACCTGTCTTCATATACCATAAAACTAAATCTAGTTTTGGTAATTCAATTTTTACATGAACAGAAAATTTTCTTAAAATACTTTCTATTCTTTCATAATTTTTATTAGTTAATTTTACGTTCTTGGGAATTAGGGATAAATCTTTCATCAAGCTAATGACATGTATATCAAGAATTGCCAAGTTATCATAACCTATATTCCTTAAGAAATGACTTGCTGCTTTCATACCCAATCCTCGTATGTTTTTATCATTCGCAATCTGGTTTCTCAATGCTATTGGATCATTATTTGAATCTAACATTTTTTTTATATCAAAAGAATATTTCAGTTTTAAATACTCTCTAGTATTGAAGATATATTCTCCACGTACATTATAAAATCTGTAACATTTTTTAAGTTCTTTGACTAACTCAGATAAATTTGCATTAAGAACAAAGCCCTCTTTGATTATATTTTCATTAGTTTTAAGAGCAAGCTCCGCACTTGTACCAGCTGCTAGTATGCAATAAGTAATTTCATAAAAAATATCCTCAGATTTACCTGATTTTAAAATATTTTTAAAATTTTTACATTTATTATTAATAATTTCTTTCTGTTCATTAAATACTGATATTATTTTTTCAAACTTTTTATTATCAATCATTTTTCAAAACTAATCTAATTTCTTGACCTACAACAATCTTGCTTCCAGACAGATTGTTCCACTCGAATAAATCTTTTATTGGTACATCATAAATTTTAGAAATTTTATATAAGGAATCACCTCTCTTCACTATATGCAAATAGAATTTGCCATCCTTAATAAAAGATTCATTGCTCAAATAAACTAATAGGTATTCACCTCTTATGATTTTCGAAGAATCTAAATTATTCAACTCATAAAGATCATTGAGAGTATTATTGAACTCAATGGCAATTTTTGATAACGTATCACCTTTTTTAATCTTATATTTACTTATTACTCTTTCATCATTGTATATGTTGAGCGTTGAATACAATTTATCTATTTTTTTAATAGGTATATTAACTGCATAGGATTCATTAGGAGGTACTTTTCTTTTTAATAAAGATAAATTCAACTCTAACAATTCATCTTCATCCATTCCAATCATCATTGCAATTTTTGAGATTTTCATGTTTTTAGGGACTTTAACTTTTTTTGTTTTAATATATTGCTCTTCTATTAAATTAGCAAAATTATATTTTCTTAAATTTTCAGAAATATGAATTAGTGCTATTATTTGAGGAACGTATTCTTTGGTTTGCTTTGGAAAAGTATATTTAGATAAATACCAAAAATCTTTGGTTTTATATTTCTCAATAGCTTTCTTAACATTTAGATCACCACAATTATATCCCGCTAAGGCTAATTCCCATGTTCCAAATTTCTTGAGGAGACTTTTAAAATACGATACTGCAGCATTAGTGGAATGATAAACATCTCTTCTTTCATCAACCCATTCATCAATTCTTAAACCAAAAATCTTAGCAGTAGATGGCATAAATTGCCATAAACCTACAGCACCTGCACTTGATTCAATAGATGGTGAAAATCCACTTTCAAGCATTGAAACGAATATAATTTCTTTTGGTATGTTGTTTTCATTAAAAATTTCATATATTGAATCTTTATATAAGCCTTTTTTTTTATAAGCTTGAATAAAAAAATCTCTTCCACGTTTTGTTTTGCTAAAATATTCAATATATTTTAATACTTTCTGTTTTTTGAAATTGGATTGATTATTAAAGCTCTTAAAATTATCTATATCCTGTGAGAAGCATGGAATTGAAAAAAAAATACACGATAAAACTAAAAAAAATTTAAACTTTGAATTCAAAACTATATTCCTAAAGTGATAACTTCCTGATAGATCTTGAAGCCTGTAATATTCTCTGCTCATTCTCAATCAATGCAAACCTTACGAAATTATCACCATTCTTCCCAAAACCAATACCAGGGGATACCGCTACATTGCAATCTGTTATTAATTTTTTTGAAAACTCTAAAGATCCAAGAGATTTAAACTTATCTGGAATTTCTGCCCAAACAAACATTGTTGCATCTGGTTTTTTAATTTTCCAACCAGAATTTGCAAAACTATCTATTAAACGATTTCTTCTTGAACAGTATGTTTGTGTAATCTGATCAACACAATCATGTGTTTCGTTTAAAGCTGTTATTGCAGAAATTTGTATGGGTTGAAAAATTCCATAATCTAAATAACTTTTTACTCTTCTCAATGCAGATATTATTTCTTTATTACCTGACATGAAGCCAACTCTCCAGCCAGCCATATTGTAACTTTTTGACATTGAAAATGATTCAACTCCCACATCTTTTGCACCTTTAGCTTGCAAGAAGCTTGGAGCTTTATATCCATCAAAACAAATATCTGCATAGGCAAAATCATGAATTACAACAATATTATTTTCCTTTGCTATTTCAACTATTTTATCAAAAAATTCTAAGTTAACAGTCTGAGTAGTTGGATTACTTGGAAAAGAAATAATTAACGCTTTGGGCTTAGGATTTTTTTTCAATCCTTTTAAAATACTATTTAACATTTCATTCTCTTCAAATGAATCATAGGGTCTAATGTCGCCTCTAGCAATCAAGACAGAAAAGCTATGAATTGGGTAACAAGGGTCTGGAACCATAACAACCTCTCCTGGTGATAACATAGCAATCATTAAGTGAGATAGTCCTTCTTTTGAACCAATTGTTACTATAGTTTCAGAATCAGGATCTATCTGAACATCATAATTTTTTTTATACCAGTCTGAAATTGCGAGTCTAAGTTTGGGTAAGCCAGCTGACACAGAATATCTATGATTTTTACCTTGCACTGTTGACTCCATAAGTTTTTCCACAATATGCTTAGGCGTAGCTTGATCAGGATTCCCCATTCCAAAATCGATAATATCATCCCCTCTTCTTCTAGCAGAATATTTTAATTCATTAACTACCGAAAAAACGTAAGGAGGTAGCTTTGATAAGAGTGAGAAATAATTACTATCAATAGACATATTTTTAAATATAATAAAAGCTATAGGGAAATTGTAAAATAAGGATTAAAATATTTTGAGAAAAAGTATTCTAGATTTAAGTATTATGAAGTCAAAAGGAGAGAAAATAGTAGCTCTCACTTCATATGATTTTCAGACTGCTAGTATATTAGACGAATTTTGTGATTTTATTTTAGTTGGTGACTCTCTTGGAAATGTTTTTCAGGGTCAGGATACAACTTTGCCTGTAACTTTAGAAGAGATAATCTACCATGCAAAAATTGTTGATAGAGCAATTTCAAATGCACATTTTTGTGTTGATATGCCTTTTATGTCATATCAGAGCTCTGACCATGTAGCATTAGAAAATATTGGTAGAGTAATTAAGGAAACAAATGCCCAGTCAATTAAGATTGAAATGAACCCTAGCCTGTTAAACCTAATTGGTAAAATAAATATGATTGGAATACCTGTAGTTGCGCATGTAGGGCTGTGTCCACAATCATATAATATTTATGGTGGCTATAAGAAGCAAGGGAAGAATAAGAGCGATAGAGATTATATTTATGAACTTGCAGTTCAATCTTATCAAAATGGTGCATCAATAATAGTTATTGAAGGTGTACCAGAGAATCTTGCTAGGCAAATAACAAAAGACATCACTATCCCAACAATTGGCATTGGAGCTGGAGGTGATACTGATGGACAAATTCTTGTTGCTGAAGACATGCTCGGTATTACCCCTTTACCTCGACCATCTTTTGTAAAATCTTATTCAAATTTAAGAGACAACATTAAAAAGTCAGCTTCGGAGTATAGAAAGGATGTTAAAAAGAAAAAATTCCCTTAAGATCTTAGACAAGACGTCAAAAGCAAAGATTATTATAAAAAAATTAAAAAAAGAAAACAAAAATATTCCGATAATTCTTGTACCTACAATGGGTGCTTTACATCAAGGACATCTTTCTTTAATAAAAAAGGCAGAAAAATATAATGGAATCATTATTGTCAGTATTTTTGTAAATCCAATTCAATTTAATGATAAGAATGATTTAAAAAATTATCCAAATACTTTGAGAGCTGATATAGAAAAATTAAAAGAACTTGGTGTTGACTACTTATTCTTACCCACGGTAAAAGATATTTTTAATTCGTCATTTCAAACAACAGTTAGTGTAAACGAACTTCAAAAGTTCTTATGTGGTAAACATAGACCTGGACACTTCAATGGAGTTAGCACTATTGTTTTAAAACTATTCAATATTATTAATCCTGACATTGCTGTGTTTGGAAGAAAAGATTTTCAGCAACTTGCAATAATAAAAAGAATGGTCATAGATTTGAATTTAGATATAAAAATATTGGAAGGCGAAATTATCAGAGAAGAAAGTGGCTTAGCGCTCAGCTCAAGGAATAAATTATTAACCAAAAAAAATTATGAAATTGCACAAAATATTTATCAAGGTCTCATGTTTATTAGAAGCGAGTTTAAAAAAGGTAAAAAAAGTTCTGTACAATTAAAAAGGTTACTAGTAACTTTTTATCAATCTAAGGGGATTAGAAATATTGAATATATTAATATTGTAGATAGGAATTCTTTAATAGACTCAAAAACCGTGAGAACTGGAAATATTATTGCAGTTGCAATAAAATTAGGGAAAATAAGATTAATAGACAATTTAAAATTTTAATTTAGAATACTGAAATGAATTTAACTATTCTTAAATCCAAAATCCATAGAGCCACTGTTACAGAAGCAAATCTATATTATGAAGGAAGTATTACAATAGATAAAGATCTCATGGATGCCGCGTGCATATTACCATATGAACAAGTTCACATATTCAATTTAACTAATGGAGAGAGATTTATTACTTATGTGATCGAGGGTGAAAGAAATTCAGGAGTTATATGTACGAATGGAGCTGCAGCTCATTGTGCGAGAAAAGGTGATTGCTTAATAATTGTATCTTTTGCTAATATGACGCCTGCAGATGCAAAAGCTTATAAGCCTAAACTTGTTTATGTTAATAATGAAAATTCACAAGTTGAGGCTGATCTTTTAGATGGAAAACTTGTTAAAGTTCTAGGGTAATTTTTAATTAATTTACTTAATTTCTTGCTATAATTTAAAATTTATTGCTATATTTTAATAAATTATATTTATTTTATTTGACTTAAAATAAATTGAAGTTTATAAATAAAATTCATAATCATTATGAAAGCTATTATTCTTGCAGCTGGTAAAGGTGAAAGGTTGCAGCCTCATACCAAAGAAATACCAAAATCACTTTTAAAAATTGATAATGGTACAATCTTAGAAAATCAAATTAATCATTTAAAAAAATGTGAAATAGAAGAAATAAATGTCGTTGTAGGATTTGCATATGAAAGAGTTGAAGAATTTTTAAAAAATTTAAATATTCTTAATATCAAGATCAATACTATCTATAATCCTTTTTGGGATAAAACAAATAGTTTATTTTCACTTTGGTGTGCTAGAAATGTTTTGAATGATGATACAATCCTTTTGAACGGTGATGATGTTTTTGAAATTGATGTTTTAAGAAAGATTATTTCCAATAAGGATGAAATATGTGTTCCATATAAAATTAAGGAAAGTTATGCTGCAGAAGATATGAAAGTAAAAATTGAGAATGGATATGTGTCATCTATTGGAAAAGATCTAAAAGATATATCAGGAGAATCTGTTGGGGTTAGAGTTTTTAGAGGCGAAGGACTTCTCATACTTAAAAGAGCATTAGAAAAAGAAATACGTACTGAAAAATTTAATAAAAAATGGTATGCATCAGCTATTAGTAGAATTCTAAACAGAGGTCATAAGGTTTCATCTGTTGATATTGGTGATTCATACTGGCATGATGTTGACTATCCGAAAGATCTTGAAGATGCTAGAGAAAATTCTGATATCATAACTTCAATAAAGAAAAATAATTTAAGAGTAATATAGTATGTCACCAGCTATCATTTTAGATGGAATAGGAATTAATGGCGAATTTTTAAGCGATTTTATAGCTGAAAAAATTGCTGATATAACTTTAGTTGAAAGATTAATATTAAATCTTCAAAATGAGGGATTTACTAAGATATATCTCATATCAAACAATAAAAATAATTTCCAATTAACAAATATTTCAAGGCCGATAGAGATTAAGACGATATCATTTGAGGAAATCGAAAAACTTAATGAGGATTTGTTAGTATTTCAAAATAATGTGGTTTTAAATAAAAAGCAATTGTTTGAAATTCTTGATCTATCAAAGGAATCAGAAACAAACATTGTTTTTAAAAGAAAAAATGAATTTACTGGTGTAAGTTTAATAAGAAAAGATTTCCTAAATGAGTTATTTCTTGATAATAAGATTAATGATGTCTTAATAAAAAAAGCAGACATTATTGATTCTCTAGATCCTCCACTCCTACTTGCCAAATCTCAAATAGGCACTTACGATGGAAGAGATTTTTTATTTTCTCATATTAGTAAAAATGTGAGTGGTTGGGTATCAAAAAATATAAATAGTAAAATTTCAATTCCTGTAAGTAAATTATTAATTAAAACGAATCTACACCCTAATACAATAACTTTCTTTGTTGGATGCTTGGGTATATCATGCGGTTATTTTTATGCAATAAATCAGGCACTAATTGGAGCAATTATTCTTCAGTTATCTACAATACTTGATAGATGTGATGGAGAAGTTGCAAGGATTAAGTTAAAAGAATCAAAGTTTGGCCAGTGGTTCGATACAGCCTTAGATCAACTTTCTTATTTTTCAATGTTTATAGGTATTGCGATTTGTCTAAATAATCCAAATTTTTTTTCACTTTCAAATATAAACATAATAATTAAACAATTTTCAATAATTAACATACTTTTATATATAATTTTTATCACAACTGTATTATTTTTCATGATTAGAAGGACAAGTAATGGGAGTCTTGCATATTATCCAGGTGAAGTAGACAAAAGAGTACCTTTACATGAGAGATCTTTATTATATAGAACTATATCAAAATATAGATTTGTTCTTAAAAGAGAATTCTTTTCTCCTGCTATGATATTTGGAAGTATTCTGGGTTATAAATTTTTGGCAATAACAGCATTAGTATTATTTACTTTTGGATTATATCATCAAGTTTCAGACTATATTGCACTGAGAGAAAAAAGCGACATCACTTATTGAATTTATTAATACAGAAAACAATTAAAGACAAGAAGCAAAGCCATGTGAAAGATAACATTAACAATGAAGCAGTTTCCATTATTTTGCACTCCTAACCATTCTAAATAATAAAATAAAAACTGCTATTAAAATAGCTCTAGAAAATATAGTCCAAAAATCATTCTTCAATATTAATGATGATGATGAAGAAATATCAGAAAATATCCAAGAAAATAATAATAAAATTAATGCAGAAGGTAAGAAATATTTAAAGACATAATTAAAGAATTTAGGAATTTGTATTATGCTATTTCTATTGATTTCATTAATTGGTGAATCTTTTGAAATAAAGGAGTTGTAAAGATAAACCTCTAATAATGCTAATACAACCAACATAATTGTACCGGCCCAAAAATCAAATTCAGATAAAAATCCAGGAAAAAATACAATGAAATTTGAAAAAAAGAAAACAATAAGAATTACAATATTCACTGATTTAAGTCTAGAGAAATTAAGCTCTTCACAGAAAAAAGTTATTGCGGGTTGAATGATACCGATTGAGGATGTTATTCCAGCTATAAATAATAGAAAAAACCATACAAAACAAAGGAGGTTTCCATAAGGTAATCCGTCAAATATTGCTGGCATTGCAATAAAGCCTATGCTAAAAGCTCCTGAATTAGCAATTAAAACAGCTCCAGTGACTCCTAAAAACGCGACTGCTGCGGGGATAACAATAGATCCTCCAAAAATAACTTCTATTATTTCGTTTAAGGACGCGGATGTTAATCCACTCAATGCAATGTCTTCTGAATCCTTAATAAATGATGCGTAAGTTACGATAGCACCAAATCCAAGGCTAAGAGTAAAAAATACCTGTCCAGCCGCTGCTATCCAAACCTTAGGCATTAAAAGATAGCTTGTATCCGGATTCCATAAAAAATTTAGTCCTGCTATTGAAGACGAGTTTTCAGTTTTAATTGTTAAAACATAAATGAGTAAGAAAATACTCATTATTAGCAACATTGGCATTGCTATTTTTACAAATTTTTCAATTCCAGAAGAAATTCCTTTTTTTAAAATTGAGTAATTTATTAAAACTGTTAGAACTAAACAAGTATATGAAAATAAAGATGGAAGCTGAATCCCGAGAGAAGTAATATTAGTAAATCCTGTATATTCATTTAGAAAACTTTTAAAATAAAACATTTTCTCATCAGAGGAAATAAATGTTGATTGCAATTCATTCATTAAAGATTTGATTGAATATCCTAGCGTCCAAGATTCAATATAGACATAATATATTGAGACAATTAATGGAACCCAAACGCCTAAAAGGCACGATATTCTTATAAAGCTAGGTGCATTTAGTTTTGAAGAAATACCATACGTCGTTCCTTTACCTAGTCTTCCTCCCCTTCTTCCAATGCCCCACTCAATCCACATTAATGGTATCCCTATCAAAAAGAAGCAAACTAAGTATGGAATCATAAAGGTTCCGCCGCCATTACTTGCAGCTTGAACTGGGAATCGAAGGAAGTTCCCAAGACCAATAGCATTTCCAGCCATTGCAAGAATTAGCCCGTATTTTGTAGCCCAATTATCTCTTATCATTTAGTATAAATTACCCTTTAATTCTTTATCTTGACAAATATTTTTATAAGATTATCTTATAAGACTTGGATTTCTGATATGGCGATTAATAAAAAAACAACAAAAAGCACTAAAATATCATCAAAAAAGACAGCTACCCCTAAAAAGAAAGCTGTCACATCTAAGAAAATTAGTGCCAAATTTAAAAGAGAAATGAAAAAAATATTGAATGATATGAGAAAAGATCTCTTAGAAGACATTAATAATACTATGAAAGCTGAATCAGATCATTTGAAATTTGATGTTGGTGATTTTTATGATAATGCTAGCAGTGACAGAGAAAGAGAGCTCTCATTGTCATTAAGCCAAAGAGACAGGCAAAAGTTAAATCAAATAGAGGATGCTCTGAAGAGGATAGAAGCAAAAACCTATGGTCAATGTTTAATGTGTAAAGACCTTATAAGTGAAGAGAGGCTTAAGATAATGCCTTTTACTGTTTATTGTGTAGCGTGTCTTGAGGAAGAAGAGTTAAGTAATTCAAACTGATAATAATTCTTTTATTTTAGTTTTATATGGATTTGTAATAATTCCTTTCTCAGTGATAATTCCAGTTATAAATTTTCCGGGTGTAATATCAAAAGCGGGATTAAACACCTTTTTAGCATTAGTTACTTTAATTTTATTAATTTTTTTAACTTCATCCGGATTTCTTAATTCGATCTTAATATCCATACCTGAGCTAGATTGTTTATCGAAAGTTGAAATAGGAGCAGCAATATAAAAAGGAATTTTATGATGTTTAGCCATTATTGCTAATTGATAGGTTCCGATTTTATTAGCGGTATCGCCATTTAAAGCTATTCTATCCGCACCGACAATTATTAAATCAATTTTTTTATTAGACATAACGTATCCTGCCATGGAATCTGTTATCAAGTAATTATCTATACCCTCTCTTTCAGCCTCCCATATAGTTAGTCGTGATCCTTGGTTCAAGGGTCTGGTTTCAGTTGCAAAAAGTTTAATATTTTTTCTAATTTTATTAGCATATGAAATGATACCAAAAGCAGTGCCAGGGCCTGTAGTAGCCAATGTACCTGTATTACAGTGAGTCAGTATTTTATAATTATTTTTTATTAAGTTTTTACCAAACTTTGAGATTTTATTTGAAACATTTTTTTCCTCTTTTTCAATAGTTAACGCTTCCTGTAAAAATTTCTTTTTTAAATAATCCAAAGTTTTATTTTGACCCGATAAAATATAATAGAACCTTTTAATGGCCCAGGATAAATTAACTGCTGTGGGCCTTGATCTCTCAATTTGTTTTAATCTTCTTCTAATTTCTAATATAAAATTTTGCTTATCTTTTAATTCGTTTAATGCTAGAAAAGACGCAAAAGCTCCAGCAACACCAATAGCTGGGGCTCCTCTTACCGATAAATTTTTAATTGCAGCTATGACAACTTTATAATTATCAGTAATTATGTATTTCTCCTTAAAAGGTAATTGCCTTTGATCTAATATTTTGATTTTATTTTTTTTGTTTATTGATATTGTATTACTCATTTATTAACCCCAAAGTTACCCAGTCATCTTGGGAATATAGCTTTACAATTTTAACTTTATAATCATTTATGCACATGTTTATTGATTGCAAATCATTAAAAATGAAACCAGAAATAATTATATATTTATAATTCTTTAAATTAAGTATTTGTTCCAAATTTTTCATAATATAATTTGATGAAATATTCATTATAATCAAATCATATTGCTTGTTAAAATCAATATCAGAAGTAAATGAAACAAAATAATTACCTTCGATCTCTTTGTTTAATTCTAAATTATTATTAAATTGGTCAATAGCATTCCTATCATTATCAATAGCAAAAATTTTACAGCCAAATAATTTTCCGCAAACAAATGATAAAATTCCTGTTCCTGTTCCTATATCAAGAGCAGTTTTAGGATTAAAATTTTCATCTTTAAGTCTACATAATATTTTTATACATGATTGTGTAGTTTGGTGATGACCTGTACCAAATGCCAATGAGGGATTAATTAATATGGAGTTGGCATCTATTTTGTCTGACCAAGGCATCTGGATTGAGATTGATTTTGAAATCTGAATATCTGATAAAAATGATTTCCAATTATCCATATTTACATTTGATAAATTAATTGATTTAGAATTATTTATTCCTTGCTCTAAATCTTTTAAATCACTATTGATGAGTTTTAGCTGATTTAATAATTGTGAAATTACATCAAATTCACTTGGATTCTTTGCATAAAAAGTTATTAAGAAATGGTTTTTCAATTCAAATTCTGAAAAAGGCAGGTTGCAGACTTGATGAAGTAATTCAAGCGATTCCTCAGAAATTCTTTTTTTTAATATAAATTCTCTAGTATACAAATTTAATTATCAATCTCTTCTAAATTTTCTATGAATTCTTTTTCTTTAGGAAATCTGTTTTTATAGTCTTCTATGAGATTATTCTTATCGATATCAGATGACAGTTTAATAGTAGAAAAAGTTTTTATATATTGTGCCTCTGGATTAATACTAATCAAAGACTCAATAACTTTTTCAGATTCAATTATTCTACTTAGTGACGAATCGTATGATTCTTTTTTTATATAAAAATTAGCAATATAAATTGTCCTATCTAGTAAGAAAAGTTTAGCTTTAAAATAAATTTTCTTCATCTCAGTTATATAATCTGAATTTTTTAATGATTCATCAATATTTTCATATAATTTGATCAATTCAACAGAGGGAGCCATATCCTTATCTGTAGCAGTCATTAACTTTTCATATGATCTAGCTATCATATAAGTGGCGTAATTTATTTTAGGATGGTTGGGTTGCTCCTCAATAAAGGATTTGTAATCCTCAATCGCCTCATAAAACTTCTTTGTTTTATATGAGACATCGCCATTTATTAGGCTTACTTCTCTTGTTAGCTCAGAGTAAGGATACCGAACCTGAAGGGTTAATATTAAATCTTCAATTTTAGTATATCGAGGACCACCAAAAACCCCTAAGGTTTTCTTTTTAGATAATTCAGACTGAATAGAGTCATATAGTTCTTTGTCTGAACCGCCTAAAAGCTTAGCTGTTTGATTCGAACAAGAGCTAAGAAAAGAAATAAATATTAGAAGCAATAAAATTCTTTTTATCATAGATGCTATAATATTTGCGCTGAGGTTAATGTCAAGAGAATATGATTGATTATATTGATGAAATTGAAATAACAGTTGAATCTGGAGCGGGAGGAAATGGTATATCTTCATTCAGAAGAGAGAAGTTCGTGCCTTTCGGTGGGCCTGATGGAGGAAATGGTGGCGAAGGTGGTAGTGTTTATTTTAAGGGTAACTCAAATTTAAATTCTTTTAGAGACTTGATTCAAAATACATTTTACAAAGCAAATAAGGGTGAAAATGGTAGAGGCTCAAATAAAAATGGAAAAAATGGTAAAGATATGATAATTCAAGTTCCTTTAGGAACAGAAATAATAGATTCAAAATCTCAAAAAGTTCTAATAGACGTGATTGAAAATGATAAATCATATTTAGCAATCAAAGGTGGAAAAGGTGGTTTAGGAAATTCAAACTTCAAGACTTCAAGAAATCAAAGTCCTAAAAAATCAACCCAGGGGGAAAAGGGAAATAAAATCAAAGTCGTTCTAAATCTTAAAACTTTATCCAATATTGGCATAGTTGGTTTTCCAAACGTTGGTAAATCATCACTAATAAGTCTTATTACAAATTCAAAAGCAGAAGTTGCAAATTATCCATTTACAACTTTAACTCCAAATTTAGGAGTTATAAAAACTTTAGATAAAGATTATCTGATAGCAGATATTCCTGGGATAGTAGAGGATGCATCTAAAGGTAAAGGTTTAGGTATAAAGTTCTTAAAACATATTGAGAGATCTGAAAATATTATTATTGTTCTTGATGCATCTTGTGAAAAAATTGAAGAGTTGAATAACCAATATAAAAAATTAATAAAAGAAATTAAATCATATTCAAAATCTTTACCCAGTAGAATAAAAATGATAATTATTAATAAGTATGATTTATGTAAATTTAAAGATCAGCTATGTAACTTAGTATTAGATAAAAATATAAAACAAGTAATATTTAGTTGTATTGATTCAAATAAACATGATATAGAAAAATTAAAGAAAAATCTTTTATTCTAACAATTCCTTGATTTTTGATATTCTATCATTAGTTGTCATAAGGAATTCACCAATCAGAAAATTATTAATACCTTTATTATTTAATGTATCTAGATCTTTTTTTGAACCAATACCGCTTTCACTTACTAAGATTGAATCTTCAGGTATCAGATTTAAAAAATTCAAAACATTTGTATTATCTACATCAAAAGTCTCCAAATCCCTGTTATTAACTCCAAAGATTTTTACACCTGCTTCGATACCCTTAACTAAATCCTCATGATCATGAATTTCATATAATACATCAAGTCCTAATTTTTCTGATAACTTTAAAAGCGATTTTAGATTTGAAATACTTAGAGCTTTACCAATAAGCAATATTGCATCAGCTCCATAAAATTTAGATTGGTAGACTTGGTACTCATCAACTATAAAATCTTTCCTCAATAAAGGTATTTTAACGACGGTTCTTATAGCTGTAAGATAATCAATTTTACCCTGAAAAAATTTTTCATCTGTTAATATTGATATTGCTGATGCACCCCCCTCAAAGTACTCCATTGCAATTTTAAGTGGTTGAAAATTTTCTTGAATAACACCCTTGGATGGAGAAGCTTTTTTTATCTCAGCAATAATATTTATATTATTTTCACTCAAAGAATTATATAAACTTCTATTATCATAATTTTTCTCAGAAATACCAGTTATTAATTGATCTACAGGGTATGACACCTTTAAACTTTCAATCTCAACCTTCTTGTGTTCTAAAATCTTTTGCAAAATATTCATATTTAAATCACATATTTTTTAATTTTTCAAACACTTTACCCGACTCAAGTATATTTCTAATCTTATCAAAACTTTCTTCTAATGTAATTTCTCCGTTGTATAAATAATAGGCAGCTCCTGCATTCAAAATACATATATCTCTTTTTTCGTCTCTTATACTTCCATCAGCAATTCCATATAAAATATTTTTTGAATCCTCAACGCTATCTATAACTAAATTTTCTAAATTACCTAAAGCAAATCCATATTCTTCTGGATCTAAAACATAACTCTTCTCACCAAATTCACCTATTTCAAAAATATGTGTTTTATTACAAATTGATATTTCATCCATTCCATCAAAACTATGAACCACCATTGCTGACTTTAATCCTTGTTTTTTCAATACATCACCGATTATTTGTAATAAATCATAATCATATACACCTAAAAGTTGATGTTGTGGTCTGAGTGGATTTATCAAAGGGCCTAAGATATTAAAAATTGTTCTAGTCGAAAGTGATTTTCTAATTTGAGCAACATTTTTCATAGATTTATGAAAATTAGGAGCAAATAAAAAAGATATATTTTTATTTTTTATACTCTCTAGAGCGCTGAAGATATCAGTATCAAATTCAAATCCAATTGATTCAAACAAATCAGCACTACCAACTTTACTAGAAACGGATCTATTTCCATGTTTTGCAATACTAACATTCATACATGACAAAATTAAAGATGAAATTGTAGAAACATTAATAATTGATTTAGAATCCCCACCAGTTCCACAAAGATCTAAAAGTTTAATTTCATCTTTTCTCAACTCTATTGAACTCAAGAGATACTCAGAGGCGTAAAAAATCTCGTCCGGTGTAGGCTTCTTTATTTTTAAAGCTATTAAAATTGAAGAAGCCATAATTGGATCAATTTCGGCAGTCATCAACTTAGAAAAAAAGTCATTGATTTCTGATTGGTTCAAATCTTGCTTATCACATAACTTTTCAAGAATTTGTTTCATTATTGTAGTGCTCTTTTAGATATTGTATCAAGTATTCCATTAATAAAGCTACAAGATTCATCTGAGCTATATTTTAATGCTAAAACTATAGCTTCTTTAATACTAACTGGTGCTGGTATGCCTTTAGAAAATAAAATCTCATAAACAGCTATTCTTAGTATATTCAAATCTATAGAATTTATTCTTGATAATTTCCAATTCTTTGTAGTTTGATCAATTTGGTCATCAATTGGCTTAATATTTTTTAAGCATCCATTGATGATTTCGGTAGCCTTATCTTTAATGATATTCTTCGTAATTATTTTTTTTGAATTATCAAAAATATCTCTTAAAAGTTCATAATAACTAGTATCATCAGATTTAATTCTTTCATTTGCATTATAAATTTTTAAAAAATTTTTAAAACTTCTTTGATCTGAAGATTTAGAAATTATCTCATTAAAAGTATCTGAATTTATCACTCTTAAAAAAACTTTTCCTGATTTTAATAATGAGCATCCTACCACAACCATCTCATTACCTGATATAATCATTTTTTTTAACATGTAATAATTAACTACAGGATTAGAATCCCAGAAATTATCAATATCAGAATTAATATTTTTGATACTGTTTAATGATTCTTGGTCATCAATATCAATACTGTACATAAATCTTAGGGATAACTCTCTCGCTCTTCTGTTTATCCAATATCTCATACATTCTCTCTTGAAATTATTAATTTATGTAAAGCAATAGAAGCTTCTATAGCCCTATCCTTTTTGCCACCGTTTGTTCTTGGTAAAACTTGTTTTTTACTGTTTGCACTTACAATACCGGAAGTTATAGGTTTATTGTACTTAATACTCAAAATAGTTAGTTGTTCCGAAACAATTTTTGAAATTGTCTCAAAATGATTTGTTTCGCCTTTAAGTAAACAACCTAGAGCTACTATTCCATCAATTTTTTTAACTTTAGATAAGACAAAATTAACCATATATGGGACCTCTAATGAGCCTTCAATATCAATAACTTTCAATACTATTTTATTTCCAAATAATTCTCTCAAACGTTCTGAGGCAAAGGTGATTTGCCTTTTGGCTATTTCTTGGTAGTAAGAGCTAGCTATAACATATATATAATATTTATTTTTTTTCATTCTACTAGGCTTAAAACATGCCCAAGCTTCTTCTTCTTAGTTCTTAAATATTTTCTATTATGTTCACCTGGAGCAATCTCAATAGGAACGGTTTCAGTTATTTCAATCCCATAACCCTGAATACCCGCGACTTTTCTTGGGTTGTTAGTCAATAACTTTATTTTGCGCAAGCCTAAATCTCGTAAAATCTGAGCTCCTGTTCCATATTCTCTTAAATCTTCTTTAAAACCCAAAGCTTCATTAGCTTCAACAGTATCCAGTCCTTTTTCTATTAATGAGTAAGCTTTAATTTTATGGCCTATGCCGATGCCTCGACCTTCCTGTGCCAAATACAATAGTACTCCTGAGCCTGCTTCAGTAATCATTTCTAGCGCCGTATCAAGCTGAGATCCACAATCACATCTTCTTGAGCCAAACAAATCTCCAGTTAAGCATTCTGAGTGAACTCTAACTAGAGTTGGTTTATTTTTACTTATTTTTCCATTAACTAAAGCTATATGGGTTTTTCCATCTATTAAACTATCATACGCATAACATTGAAATGTTGACATATGGGTTGGAAGCTGACAGGTTGCAATCTTTTCAACTAATGAATCTTTTTTTAATCTATAACTTATTAAATCTGCAATTGTAGCAATTTTAATTTTATGTTTTTTAGCAAATTTTTCACAATCTTTTAATCTTGCCATTGTACCATCATCATTCATAATCTCACAGATTACTGCTGATGGCTGAAGCCCACAAATCTTAGCCATGTCAACAGATGCTTCTGTATGACCAGCTCTAACCAGAATTCCTCCATCTCTCGCTACCAGCGGAAACATATGCCCCGGTCTGTCAAAATCTTCAGGCTTTGAGTTTGGGTCAGCTACTAGCTTAGCTGTAGTGGATCTATCTTGTGCAGATATTCCAGTTGTAGTACCTTTGTTGGCATCAATAGAAACAGTAAAAGCTGTTGTATCAAGATTCTCTTTAGGGCTATTCTTCACGGGGGTAAGGTCCAATCTATCCGATACCTTGGTATCCATAGTGACACAAATAAGCCCTCTGCCGTGAGTTGCCATAAAATTAATTACATCTGGAGACGCATATTCTCCAGCAACTATTAAATCACCTTCATTTTCTCTATCAGCATCATCTACAAGAATTACCATCTTACCTTTTTTAAAGTCTTTGATAGCATCTTCAATTTTTGAAATTGGCATTATTACTCCTATATGCAATTAATTTATTAGTATTAAATATATACGGTTTTAAATAATAACCAAAAGATTTTAAAACTATTTGACTTTTTTGGAACTATATATATTTTAAATTGTAGCTATTATCTGGAGGTATTAAGTTGCAAACAGTTCTTTCAAAAATATCACAAAATAATTCAACACTTCTTATTCTCGGTGGTGGAGAAGAATTTAGAGAATTCGAAGAAGAAATTTTAGATGATTTAGAGGAAGAAATTGATTATGACGATGATATTTGGGGAGAAAATGAGGAATCAGATGATGGGATAGAAGATGATTTTAGTGAAGATGATGATGATGAAGATGAAGGTGAATTTGACGATTTAGAAGAAATTGATGATTTTGAAGAACTTGATGATTTAGATGATATAGATGAATTTGATGAAGATTCAGATGATGGCGACTTTGAAGAGGAAGATTGATTAGTCTGCCCGGAGCCGGACTCGAACCGGCACGATGTTGCCATCGAGGGATTTTAAGTCCCTTGCGTCTACCTATTTCGCCACCCGGGCCAACTAAAAATATTTATGAATATTACATGATTAAGGGATTTTAGGAAATATAAAAATTTAATACTTAAATTTTTGTTTATCAGGAAGTTTATTTTTTCTTATTATTGTTGTGGAATTTGTTGTACTGATACTTTTACATCTAATTCTTCATCACTTGACCCAATTGCAACCCCCTTGATTGGCGCGGCTGAAATTGAATCAAAGCCTGAACAAATTCTTAGATATCTCTCATTCGTGCAACTATTATTTGATGGATCAAATGCAATCCATCCAATATCTTCAAAAAAAAGTTCAACCCAAGCGTGTGTTGCTTGGCTATTCTTGTCTGATGGTAATAAATATCCAACAACATATCTTGCTGGAATTCCCGCGTATATTGAAGAAGAAATCATTAGGTGAGCAAAATCCTGACATACTCCTTTTTTAGAGTTAAAAATATCAATTGCGGGAGTTGATATTTCCGAAGCACCAGTGGAGTACTTAATATACTCATAAATTGCGGAATTTAGAGAATGAGCGAAGCTTAATTTATTTTTCTTATTATTCTTCACTAATAATTTAGAAACAAATCTCTTAATGCCAGAATCTGATTTAGTCAAATCCGTTTCTCTTAAGTAGACTAGTGGATTAAGGTTTTCTTTGTAGCCAGAGATTATTCCATTATTATTTGTTGTTTCGACCTCGCCGGTAACTACAATTTCAGAATTCTTATTGATTTTTGAAGTGTGGGCAATTACTGTTTGATCACCATTAGATTCAATGATTTTTTTACCTATTGTTGCATTTTTAACCGAAACATCCCAATTTAGTATTTTAATGCCTCTATATTTAGTGGGAAAAAGCTTAATAGATTGAGTTAGGCTTAAAAAAGGTCTTTCATATTTATATTTAGTTTTGTGATTAATCTTCAAGAACATTATAAACTCCCCCAAAATAAGAGTTTCTTATACTTACATGAAGACTATTTATATCCTCACTGTATTGAGATAAAAAATCATTAAAACCATTTTCAAAAATTTCTTTAACAGTTAAATCTGATAATTTTGAGATAATTTTTCTAGATGATGAAAACGCACCAGACTGTAAATTATAGAAAGAAGATAAATTCTTGAGATGTATTTTAATATTCTCCAACGAGTAAAAAAGAGATCTTGGATTTGTATTATTAAAAATCAAAAAATGTGCAATTTTATCCTGTGACATATTTACGCCATAGGAAAGTCTATATTGGGTATAAGCAGCTAGGGTTCTTAATAAAATCCCCCATTGATAATCATTATCATTATTTTCTTTGTCATTAATTGGAGAGATAAAATTCTTAACATCAATAAATCTTATTATATTGTCAGCTCTTTCAACATAGTAGCCTAAATTCATAAAATCATAGCAATCACTTGATAATTGGGTGCTAATAATTGCACCTTTAAGCATACTACTTTTTTGCTTAATCCAAGAACATAAATTAGGTATTTCAGATGATTTATACCTTCCTGAACTTATATCTTGAAGCTCCTGATAAGTTGAGTTTATTACATCCCAAACTTCTCTTGTAATCCTATTTCTAACCATTCTGAAATTTTCTCTTGTAGATTTAACGCAATTCTTTATTGATGATTTATTTGAATCATCAAAAAATAAAAATTTTTCAACTTTTTTTTGGTTTATCTTTGAATTTTTAAATAAATATTCGTCTTTAACAGCTGTAGATAAAAGTATAGATTCCCATTCATTATTTTTATTATCTTTATTAGTTGTCAAACTAATCCTATAGGCTACATCAAGTAGTCTGGAAGTCATTTCTGCTCTTTCTATATATCTACACGCCCAATATAATTTTTCTGCAGTACTACTTAACATTATTTTCTTAACACCCAAGTATCTTTTACACCACCGCCTTGTGATGAATTAACAATTAAAGAATTTTCCTTCAAAGCAACTCTTGTTAATGCACCTTTGATAACATTTAAGTCTTTACCCATCAAGCAGAAAGGTCTCAAGTCGACATGTCTTTGAGCTATTCCCCCTGAAGTATAAGTGGGGCAAGTTGATAGATTTAAAGTAGGTTGAGCAATATATTTTTGTGGATTATTTCTAATCTTTTTTGAAAATTTTTTTATTTGATTTTTAGTAGCCTTTGGTCCAATCAACATTCCATGGCCACCAGAACCATGGACTTCTTTAACTACTAGATCCTTGATATGTTGTAAAACATATTTTAAATCTTTATCTCTTGCACAATTCCATGTTTTTACATTTTCGAGTATTGGCTTTTCAGACAAATAGAACTTTATAATATCTGGGACATAAGAATATATAGCCTTATCATCCGCTATTCCACATCCTGGGGCTGAGCATATTGTTACGTTTCCATTCTTATATGCATTCATAATACCAGGAACACCAATAAGTGATTTTTGATCAAAACATAAGGGGTCAAGATAATGATCATCTATTCTTCTGTAGATAACATCAACTCTCTGAGGGCCTGTTACAGTTCTCATATAAACCTTGTCTTTTTCGGTAAATAAATCTTCTCCCTCAACCAATTCAACGCCCATCAAATCTGCTAAAAAACTATGTTCGTAATAAGCGCTATTATAAGATCCCGGTGTAAGTACAACAATAACAGGTTCATTTTTACAGTTTTGGGGTGCGATGCTTGATAACATTTTTCTCAAATTCACTGGATAATCATCGATTGACTCAATCAAATTATCGCTGAATAAATCAGGAAACATTGTCATCATGATTTCTCTATTTTGCATCATATATGAGACTCCAGAGGGTGTTCTGCAATTATCTTCAAGAACTACAAACTTATTCAAAGATGTTCTAACAACATCAATACCCGATATATGTGAAAAAATTTTTCTTGGTGGAATAAAACCAACCATTGAACTTTCAAAAGCACGGCTCCCGTAAACTAGGTCGGCAGGGATAATTTTTTCTTTAATGATATTTGCTGAATTATAAATATCATTTAAAAACAGATTTAGTGCTTTGGTTCTTTGCTTTATCCCTGACTCTATCAGTTCCCATTCTTTTGCTGTAAATATTCTTGGAACCATATCAAACGGAATCATTCTTTCTTCTGGAGATTTTTTTTCATAAACAGAAAATGTAATACCAATTCTCTTAAAAATTCTTTGGGCTTCTTGATGTTTTTTTTCATATGAATTATCAGGAAAAGATTTGATCCATTTATCGATTTTTTTATATGGCTTTCTAACCGAGCCCTCTTTCATCATTTCATTGAATATCATTTTTCCAATATCTCAAAGCATATAAGTAATTTTGGGCAATCTTTATACCAGTTATTTAATTTAGAAAATAGATTAAAAAAATATTAATATTCAGATATATTACATTAATGAATTTTCTTCAAAGTTTTGAAGAGTTTTATGAATCTGCGGCTAAGCACCTTGACATACCAAAGGGTTTATCCGATCAAATTAAGTCATGCGACTCTGTTTATCATCTAAGATTCCCAATAACGCTCGATAATGGAGAAATAGAAGTAATTGACGCGTGGCATGGAGAGCATAGCCATCACAGAAGTCCGCTAAAAGGTGGAATTAGGTTTAGCAGTCTAGTTAACGAAGATGAGGTTAAAGTCTTGGCTTCGCTAATGACTTTTAAATGCGCATTGGTTAATGTTCCGTTTGGAGGCGGTAAAGGTGGAATTAAGATAGATTCTAAAAATTATTCGAAAAGTGAACTTGAAAGGATTACCAGAAGATATACTTTTGAGCTTTTTTCCAGGAATTCTTTAGGTCCTAATACTTATGTTCCTGCTACTGACTATGGAACCACCTCTAGAGAGATGAACTGGATTTATAGTACTTTTAAAACTTTATCTAATTCAAATATAGATGCAGCAGCCTCTGTTACCTCAAAAAGTATTACCCAAGAAGGTGTTAATGGAAGAACTGAAGCAACAGGAAGAGGTGTATATATTGGCATTAGGGAACTTCTTAATGATGAAAAGGAAATGTCCAGAATTAGTCTTAAAAAAGGTATAAAAGGAAAAAAAATTATCGTTCAAGGGTTTGGAAATGTCGGATATCATGCAGCCCTATTTTTACATGAAGCAGGAGCAAAAATTATAGCTGTATGTGAATACAACGGTTCAATATATAACAAAAAAGGAATAGACCCTATCAAATTAAAGGAGTGGTTAGTAGAAGGCAAGGACATAACTGATTTTGAAAATTGTGAATCATCAGATGATCCTTGGGAATTTTTTTATGAAGAATGTGATATTTTAATTCCTGCTGCTTTAGAAGAAGTTATCAATGCTACAAATATGTATAAAGTGAAAGCTAAAATAATTGCAGAGGGTGCTAATGGTCCAGTTACATTTGAGGCCGATAAATATTTAGCTAATAATGGTGTAATAGTCTTACCAGATCTATATTTAAATTCTGGTGGCGTCATTGTTTCATATTTCGAATGGTTGAAAAATTTAAATCATGTCAGATGGGGCAGAATAGAAAATCAGGGAAATAATAATTTAAAAGAAATTGATCTAATCAACAATGCTTTAAATGAAACTATGGTTCAAGCTTTTCAGGAATTATCAGAAAAAAGAAATTCTACAGGTAAATATATTTCTTATCGCCAATCAGCTTATAGATTAGGTATAGAAAAGATTGCGAACACCTATATTGAAATGGGACTATTCCCTTAGATCAATACAAGCCCCCTAAATAAAATTAGAGGGCCCTTATGCTAATTTAATTTTCTAGCATTAATCTAGTGAAAAGAAGATTCTGATTTTTCATTCTTTTGTTTTTTTGGTAAGACCTAAAAGCAAAAGAGTGGACCAAACGTGAAACTTTTTCCATTCTAGATTTTCTTGTCACAGACACAGTTGAAGTTTTTTGTCCTGTCTTGAGAACATTTCTCCAACTTGCAGTTTGAACAGATCTAAGCATATCAAATACCTCCAAAAGATATTTGAACTTTTGACGCATGTTCAATGCGAGTCTTTTAATCCATGACTTATGGAGGGCTTTTGACTCATGCCCTATGAGGGTCTTTTTAGCCATGACCCATGGATATTTAATATTAACTGATTTAAAAATATTTTTACAAATTTTAGGCGGTGCCCGGATTCGAACCGGGGTATAACGGTTTTGCAGACCGTCGCCTTACCACTTGGCTACACCGCCGTTTAAGAACTATTATTTATACATTAAAATTGTTTTCTAGTCTATTTGTAAATCCTTAGTAATTATTTTTGAAAAGGTAGTGGATATTGAAATTCTTGAGTTGTCTACCAAGACTAGGTTGCTAAAACCTTTTCTGTTAGAAAATTGAATAAAATTTATATTATTCATTCCATCAATATCCGAAAAAAAGTAAGGATATAAGGTACTTAGCGCACTACCTGTTGCGGGGTCTTCGTCAAATCCCAATTTAGGACAAAAATATCGAAAGTAAACTTTATCTTTATTTTTGAATGAAATTATTAATCCTCTTTTAGATGAATTAAATAGACTATTCAGATCAGGCTCAAAGGATACCAAGTCTTCAAATTCTTTTAATCCTATTACATAATCCAAATCACTCTCACAAAAACTAATAATTCTATTTTTTATTATTTTTGAATAAGAAAATTCATTTAAATTTAGTTTTTTTAATTTAAAAATTGGAATATCAATAACTGCCATTCTATCAGAAATTTTAATCTTTAAATTAACTTTTTTACCATTAAAGCTATAATGATTTCTCGTATTTTCTTTTGCATTTAATATAACGGCCGCGGCTATGGTACCATGACCACAAAAATCAACCTCTTGATTCGGGGAAAACCATCTTATATTTAAATCTTTATTATCTTCACAAATAAAAGTTGTTTCTGATAAGTTATTTTTAGTAGCAATTTTTTGCATGACTTTTGGATTATTAAATATTTTCTTATCAACTATGACAACACAAGCCGGATTACCGCCTAGTAAGCTTTCTGAAAAAATTGTTAAAAAAAAACTTTAAATCTATTCATATATATTTAGCTCATTATAAAGAGCATCCCTCTCAACAGGTAAGTATCCTGCATCTTTAATCATTTTGATAAAGAAATCTCTGGTGTGTCCGATTTCAGATTTTGCTCCTGCATCATGAATAATCTTTTCCGAAACTATTGTTCCGTCAGCATCTGAAACGCCATAATGTAATGCGACCTGAGCAGCTTTCTCACCCAATGTAATCCAATATGCTTTTATATAAGGAAAGTTATCAAGATAAAGTCTCGCCAAAGCATGAACCTTTAAATCATAAGAAAAAGGAAATGGTTTGATTTTACTTAATCTAGTATTATATGGCTGAAAAAGGACAGGTATAAATGCGAAGAAGCCTTTTGATTCATCTTGTAGTTTTCTTAATCTATTAATATGATCTATGACATCATCGTTTGATTCTAAGTGTCCATATAAAATTGTTGCGTTAGAAGGGAGCCCTTGCTTATGAGCTTCTCTATGAATATCTAACCATGAATCACCAGTAGTTTTTGGTGTACATATTTTTCTTCGAACTTCTGGAGCGAAAATTTCAGCTCCTCCTCCTGGCAAAGCATCGACGCCAGCGTTGATTAAAGATGAAATTACATCAGGAACATTTTTGCCAGAAATCTGAGAAAACCAATCTATTTCAACGGCAGTAAATGCTTTAATATGTGCATCAGGTGCTTTAGCACTAACCTCTCTAACTATTTCCAAATACTTTTCAAATTTCCAATCAGGATGTAAACCTCCAACGATATGAATTTCTTTTAGCTCATTACTAACAAGAGAAAGAATTTTTTTCATGGACATTTCATATGCATCAGAATGACCTTTAGGTTTTCCAAATGCACAGAATTTACATGATATTGCACAAACATTTGATGGATTAATATGCCTATTAACAACAAAATAGACTTTTTTTCCATGGAGTTCTTCCTTCTTGGCTGATGCTAAAATTCCTAAAGAATTAATATCTCTTGTTTCCATAATATCTTTGGCATCTTGAAAATCTAACCTGTTATTATTAAAGATTTTATTTTTAATCCTAATTAAGTTTTGGTCAGTACATAAATTTTCAAAATTATTTAATAATTTTTCCATTTTTCACCAACCATTTTTTTCACATTTTCTGACATTTCAATAACATTAGGGTACCAATCTTTAAATGTTGCGTCTATGACAACTTGTCCGCTAAAAGAAACTGATGAGCGTTCAATCCTACAATCTTTAAAATACATATCAATGGAGGGATCAAACCTTGTAAAAATACCCCATAATAATTCAACATTGGATTCCATATTCACATCATTACTAACAATGAAAATAAATTTAAAGCTTTCTAGCAAACTATTTAATTTAAATTCTTTTATTGCTTTATCCTTATCTATATCGATTTTAATTATAATAATATTTTTATTTATAGCTCTGAATTCCTTTATAAATTTAACTTTATTTCTCGGATCTACTTCTTTTGGTGAGTCAAATGATTCTTTAGATAGTCTTTTACCATCTCCAATGCAATTAAGGCCGACTTTGCTTCCAACATGTAATTTTCCACTTGTAAAATCTAAAGTATCTAGTGGAGTTGTTTGAATTAATGTTAAGTCTTTTTGGGGATCAAAATTTTCTCCTAAATATCCGAAAACTTCTATTATATTCCTTGTATCAACAAATCTAGGAACCGTGATTATACATTTGGTTAGTGATAGCTGCCCTGTACCCCAAATTGACATCATAGCCTTAACAGAATTTTTTGGATATCTTTCATCGACTGAGACAACCAATAAATTATGGAATCCAGCTTCATAATATGCCCACATGTCTTCAACCTCAGGGTTTACTAATCTAATTAAAGGACCAAAAATATCAGTCGCGGCCATACCCAAAAACATATCTTCTTTTGGTGGTCTACCTACAACAGTAGCTGGAAATACGGGATTGTTCTTTCTAGTTATGGATTTTATTTCTAAATAAGGAAATTCTGATTCCATTGAATAGTATCCAAAATGGTCCCCAAATGGTCCCTCCATTCTGGTTTTGTTGATTGGAACGACACCTTCTATAATAAATTCAGCATTTGATGGAATCATAATATTGGAATGTTGAGATTTTGCTAGTTTAATTTTTTTATTTTTCAAAAAAGCAGAAAAAAGAACTTCATCTATATTCTCTGGCAATGGAGCAATTGATGAAAAAATTAAAGCCGGATCACCACCCAGTACAATTGAAACAGGTAATGATTTTCCTAAGTTGCTGGATTCATGATAATGTGCCGCACCTCCTTTATGAGGATGCCAATGCATGCCTAAAGTCTTATTATCATGCTTCTGTAATCTGTACATACCCATATTTCTTTTATTATTGATTGGGCTTTCGGTAATTGTTAAACCCATAGTAATAAATCTACCGCCGTCTTCAGGCCAACATTTTAAGATTGGTAAATCATCAAGGTTATCACCACCCTGTACTTGCTGACATTCTGCGCCATAAAAAACTTTCTTTGATCCAAAATTTAGTCCTCTTTTTATAAAAGGTAAAAATTCAAAAAAGCTATTAAGTTTTGGTGGCACTGCTTTTTGAGCAAAATTTAGTATTTCTTCTCCAAGCTCTTTCGGGTTGCAACCCAAGGATAAATTCATCCTTTCTTCAGTACCGAAAAGATTTGCAGCTAATGGATATTTAGAGCCTTTAACATTTTTAAATAGTAATGCTTGTCCGTTTTCCTCGATCGTTCTGGAGCAAATTTCGGTAATCTCTAGCTCAGGATCAACTTCGGACTCAATAGTTTTTAAATCCCCTATTCTATCAAGAAATTTTAAATATGATTGTAAATCATAAAAATTTTTTTCACTCATCTTTTATCTTTTCAGTTCTCCATCCCTTTTTGGGGTGAACACCTATCAGACTTAAGATTTTTTCAGAAAAAGTATTTTCCATGTCTTTCATGGAAGATTCTCCCATATATACACCAGGAGAAATAGGAGCAACTATAGCGCCAGCTCTCGAAAGCTTTAAGGCATTTTCTAGTGTTATTGCGTCAAGTGGAGTTTCTCTTAGAGCAATGATTAACTTCCTTCTTTCTTTCAAAGCAACTTGTGCCATTCTTGTTATTAAACTGTCAGAAATTCCAGATGCAATCTTATTGAGAGTGGATATAGAACATGGAATAATGACTAATGAATCAAAATAATTGCTGCCTGAAGCAAAAGGTGCAGCTAAATCACTGTCAGAAAAAGTATTATCAACCATTGACTTTAATTCATCAAATTTCAAACCCATTTCTTCTAACATGACTCTTTTTCCCCATTTAGAGGCCACTAAATATTTTTCATTAGGACATTTTTCAATTAGATTTATCGCAAAATTTGAACCTGATGCTCCGGTTATTCCTATAATAGTTCTCATATATTAAATATATCCGATATTGTTAATAATAAAATGAGAAATCCAACATAAGAGTTATATTTAAAAAAGTCAAAATTTCCTTTGTTAGAGAAGTATATTTGAGCTATAAAATTTAGTAAAATAACTAATATCACTAATTGTCCTATAAAGGTTCTATCAAATACTGAAACTTGATATAAGCATAAAGCAAAAATTGCTGACATAAATGAAATAAAAGAGATTAGAATAGCTTTTCTTTTTCCAAAATTTGCTGGTATTGAAAAAATCTTATTTTTGGTATCAAAGTCGTAATCCTGAAGAGCATATAATATATCAAAACCACCAACCCAAAATAGTGTAAAAAATGATAATGACAACAGTTCAAAGATACCGGTAGTTGAACATTGGAAGGCATAATAGCCAGCCAAGGGAGATAATGAGAGAACTAATCCTAGAAAATAGTGACACATGAATGTAAATCTTTTTAAAAAGGGATATATAAAAAAAAGAACGAGAGGTATAGGTATTAAGTAGATAGTGCTTTTACATAAAATTAATGAAGGTATTAAAAATAAAGCTAAAGAAATAAAAGAAAAAAATATCAAAAAATTTTTTGAAATTTTGCCTGATGGTAAAGGTCTATCTTTAGTTCTGGGGTTATTTTTATCTATTTTTAAATCAATATATCTATTAAAAATAAAGCCTAAATTTCTTGCTCCAAAACTAGCAATAATGATTAATAAAAAATCAGCAATTATAAATTTTTTAGAAATAAATAAATATCCTGAAAGAATCAGAGGCAGAATAAATACGGTGTGAGAAATAGTTACTAAATCAAAGGCCAGCCTAGTATTTTTCATGTTAAACATTAAAATATAGTAACAAATTATTAACGGTGTAACATGCATACTGAGACAATTAATAAAATCAAATCTGCATTGAATGATAATAATTTCACTTATATAAATAGTGAACT
>MDSZ01239623.1_pt1 | contig 43452 bp, 31 predicted proteins | sample 811201 | NCBI WGS metagenome assembly MDSZ01 (sample SAMN05326647, study PRJNA326480) | marine metagenome | isolation source: seawater | place: Indian Ocean: North | collected 2010 | reverse complement strand
GAGTCCGAGTCCGAGTCCGAGTCCGAGTCCACGCTTGAGTTTGCATGCGAGTTGTACAACGTGGCCTCCAGCTCACTACCGCACAAATTCATCAAAGCCATGGACGTCCAACAAATGGCCAGACACGTCCAGATTTTGCGTTGTTCCGATCTTTAAGATAGCACCGCTCAGGAACCGTATGGAGTTGGTTAATTGCCTACTGCGGTTTTGAGTTTCGTACATCTCGGGAAAGACCGTCGACGACAAAAGGTGAGCGTTTGGCAGCATCACGGCCAAAGCGTTCACGCGCGGCACCACCATTTGACCCGTGGCGCTGGAACGCAGACCCGTGCGCATAAGGTACAAAGCCGCCAAGCTGAAGACGCGCACGGAGCCACTCAAGGCCGTGATGACGTCGTGGCCCAGCACTGTGTGCAACCGGTGCACGCACTCGGCCATGATCTGCAACACGCGCTCACGCTTGGCCGCCGGCATGCGCAAGGAACGAGAGCACGCGCGCGCCGTAAACACCGCACTGCCATAATATTCCAACAGCTGGCAAAAATTCATTGGCCCGTGTTCGCGAGTCACTCGAGCGCACCATCGGCGTGTCTTGCCGCGCGCGGAGTCCAGCAAGCGTGCTGCGTACTGCCGGCGTGTGTCGGAAAAGCACAAGTACTCCAGTATGTCGCGCGTGGCGTGGCGCACGACGTCAATGCCCACTATGGCGCCGCGCCGATGCACCGCAAGGTTGGCACGTCGCGCAGCCATTGTGTTACCCATGCGGTGCTCGCTGGCGGCCGACTGCACCGTACCGGTCCACAGCTGACAATGCAGGTGACCCGTCAGCTTGCAAGCGCCCGTGGTGTCGCGTTGGCACGCACTGCCGCACACGTGGACCTTGCCCGTGCGCCAGCACACAAACACCGTGCGGACCGACACAGTGTCACGTGCTTGGTCGGACAGTGGCACAATGTTCACGCCGCCGTCAAGCGTTAACCGTACGTTGCACGCCAATTGCACCATGCGGCAAGCGCCGCGCTTGCACACGTGCCACGTGCCGGGCGCCACAATGTAGCGGTTGCCTTGCAGTCGCCGCCACTCGGCCACTATTGCGCGTTGCACAGCTTCTCGTTGTGCGACGTCCAACTGCTCGAAATACATCACACGAATTATCTATGTTGATTGCCATGGGTGCCCTATCCGCAATCATTGTGCTAGTCGTATCTTTGACGGCCTACCGTGCCAGTACTTCTTTAGAGCCTCGCGGTGTCGTATCTTATCGTTCCTAGTTATTAGCTAGGTAGTACTAGATTTTTATAGGTAATATAATTGACACCAAAGATACGACAAACATCCAGTGCAAGCGGCGTCATTTATTTTGAATTCTCTTGCAATGGCAGCCACCGCCGACTCGTACGCTTCGCTTGGTTTTTCACCGTGCGCCGCCACAGTGACACCAGAACTGCTGCGCCAAGCCTGTTACGACGCCCTTGGTGTGCGCACGACAGAAGCCAATTTTGCACAGATTCGCATTGCCTATGCAGTAGCGCTGCACACATTTGAAACACAGGAAAAGGCTAAAGTTATTGCGGAAAACGCGTACAAGATACTGGTGGAGAACCCGTCTTTGTGTGCAGGCGATTTTGCCAAAGAGAATCGTGCGGCACAGCTGCCACCGCGCGTGCGCCAGAGGTTTTTGATTGGTGTTGCACAAGTGACGAACGATCCCAACATGTGGACACTGATGCCCGGCACGACGGATGACAGTGTTTGGAAGATAATTTTGCACGGCAACGTGTGTCCCGAGATCCAACAGGATGCGGACAAGGCGCACGCAATTTTGTGCCGCAATGCCGCCAACAGCGAAACCGCAAGCCGGCAGTTGCACTACTGGGGTTTTAAAAATTTGAACAAGAAGATGGTGTACAAGGCTAAAATTGAGATCACACCTGGCCACTTTGTGACGGCGCGCTACGCCGAGTTCACGCACGTGCCCAAACCAGGACACGAGCACGGCCTGTGGAGCAACGCCAGAGGCTATCCAAGTCCCAATCACCACAGGTTGACAAGACAGGACGTTGTGCCAGAGCCCAGCAGCACTTTGTGCTGCAAACGCAAGCGAGACAGCAGCAGCGAGCTTGACAGTGTGAGCGATGAGTTGTTGCAAACCTTGACGGCGACGTACGACGCTGAGTTGGACAAACAAGAAGAAAGCATGGATTGTATATTACACACACTGGAATTGGATGACGACACATGCAATTTCAGCGCAGAGATGGTATCAGTGCTTGAAGGATGGTTGGACTAGGGCAAGACAAAGCCGACGAGGCCTGGGTGCTAGTTGCACCAGTGGCATTCGGTTGCCCCGTCAAGGTCAACACGATGTGACTGGGCTCGTCGGGCGATGCGGCCCAGCGCTTGCTGAAGCTGCCACACGTGACCTGAGCGTCGTCCGTGTACGCAACACCGTTGATGGCATCCATGGTTGACTTGGCCAGGTTGTCGATGTCTGGTTTGCAGACATGCTGTGCAAACATGTCGGCCGCGCGCTTTGTCAACAGTGGTTGCGCGGGTGCGGCTGTAGAGCGCTTGCGTTTCTTGTGTGATGATGATGATGTTGTGTTTGATGCGCGCAGGCTTGCGGCACGGTAGTGGCTCTTGGGTCGTGCAAAAATAAATTCTGCTGTCATGTGCACGGCGCCCTGTAATGGCAACAGGGCGCGTTGATCAGGCCCAATGTCAGACAGAAAAAGACGCAGCAATTGCTGCTTGTAGGCCTTGGTCGGGTCGCTCATGACCACCTTGCGCCCGGACCCGCCTCGGCCGCCGCTGTGTGCCGGCATGCTGCCAAAGCGCGGCCGTGCTTGTGGCTTGGGCACGATTGTCATTGTGGCGTGTATGCTTGTGGTGGTGGTGGTGGTGGTGGACATTGGTGCCGCCAAGACTTAGACGTTCATGCCAATGGCTTTCAGCGCCGCACTGAAACCACCGCTCGCACCCGAGGCTTTGCTGGCGCGATCTAAAATCACACACGAATTAAGTTGGGGACTAAGGTGGTAGTTGCCAGCAGCGCAAACCACCACAACCTGGAAGAATATGGCGCACAGATCGCCGTTAGACGGCGCCAGCGTGTCGTCCAGCCACATGGCTGACGTGATGTCCTTGTCTGTATCTCCCGTGCCATCGATAAAGCGCACGTTCTTGAAGACTTCGCGTCCCATGCTTTCTAGCTCGACTGTCTCGTCCGTCGTCCTTGAAGCACCGGCCTCCATCAGTGTCTGCAGGCGCGACACAGTTGTTTCGTACGATCGGCGCTTGGCCGTAAAGTAATCTCTCTCGGAACTGTGCAGTGTTGATCCCCAATTGTCGTCCAGCCACGCCTGCGCTTGCTCCAGCTTGCCGCCCTTTTGCTGAATTTTCTTGCGCCGCGCGTTGTCGATGCCCGGCAAGCTGTCGTATTGCTTGTCCAGCATCAGCTTAGCCACGGCTTCGGTTGCCAGTGCCAGCACCTTGTTTGCGTTCTCCTTGAAGACTCCGGATTGTGTCTTAAAGTCCGGCCACAGACTGTCGCAGTGCGCCATCTGTGCGTCATCACCGGCCGTTGCCAGGCACAACGACACGTCAATGGGCGAGTTCTCCGTCTGGAACTGGCTGGGCATGCTGCACTGCTGCGCCGAGCACTTGGGGAACAGCGACCGACCCACCATGGAAAAGTCCGTCGCGCCCGTCTTGGTCTGCAGCAAGAACTTTGTCACTTTGGGCGCCGAGCGGCCGTTCTTGGGCGCGGCACCGTCCAAGTTTGTGATGCACTTGAAGTTGGCGCCGTCACCAAGCTGCACGCCCAGATAGTTTGCCATGTCGTTGGTAGTCATGAACGTGTGCATGCGTTGCATCAGCGTGGGCTGTGGCGGCACGCCAATCTTGGCCAGGGTGGCATCCGAATCCAAGGAAACAGCCTTGGACGCCGCGTGCTTGGTCCGCTTGGTCGGGCGCTCGTCGGCCGTGGTGTCGTTGGCGATGTGGACGTCTGTAACGAGATCTGCCATTGTTCCGAGTGAGAAAGAAAAATGAAGATCAAAGGTGGAACAGTTACACCACTAGGCAAAACCGACTTGCTACCAGCAGTATAACTACATAGAACCTAGTGGCTGACGTACGAGCACACGGCTACATCAAGCACATGTCACAGCACAAGTTTTTTGTTGCGGTGCTGGCATGGGCTGTGACAACAATAGCCAACGGTCACGACGTGCACGGCGGCAGCACGACAATGCGATGTCCGTGCGAAACCTCGGGCACCGTCATGCTGAAGCCGGGAGAGACGCTGACTGTGCATACAGACGCACAACACGCCCTGCGTGACGCCACGCTGGGCACGATTGCCACGGAACGCGGTGTTGACCCACTCGTGACGGGTGGTCTACATCTAGCACAATTTAAAGTGGCGAACGTGACATGCGATCTGGAGTTCTTCAGCGTGGTGTGGCACTGCGCCACGCACAAGGACATCGTGTTGCTGGCCAACGCCACGTACACGTTTACGGTGCCGGAAAACGCACCACAGGTGGCCACGTACTTTGCGTGGGGCACGCAAGAGAGCGCCGGGCTTCGAGCCGGCTACCGCGTGCCCTACGACGCCGCGCTGGCACGCAGCATTGCCGGCTTTGGGTTTTCGGCAACGTCCGCATTGCTTGTGGGAAATTTGCTCAGTATTGTGATCATGGGGTTGGCTTATTGGATATGGCCTTTTTACTACACCACAGGCACAACAGAAAAAGAAAATGTTGTCAATGCTACAAAGTGTTTCAACTTCCTTGGCTGTGTGTTGCACGTGTACTATGTTACGATGCCAGCAATTTGGGCTGCAATGGCAAAGGACGTTGACATTTACCAAAGACAGATCATTGGCATGTTTGCAACTGTGGACGCAATAACTGTCTTCTTCGTTCTACTCCTAGCGTGCGATACAAAAACAGAAGATGTAACTGAAGTAGATGCACCAGACAAAACAAATTACTTTTGGGCAACTTTCGTCACAGCAGTGTTATACTTTGTCTTGGCATTTGCACTGCCTGGCTCGTATTGGTACGTGCTGGGAGCAGTGTTTGCTTTGGGTTTACTGGTGTTTACTGCGTATGTTTTACACAAGGCAAAGATTTGGCACCCAGCATGCATAGCACAAGCACAACAGTGCATGCTTCTTTTTGTCACAAGCCTTATACTATACTTTGTTGCCACAACATACAACACACAATCAACGTACTTTAGATTCAACATGATCAAATGGGTACTGCTAGCGTTCTGCTTTGTGGTGTTGGCACTGGCCGTTGGCGGCATTATGCCGGACGACAGCAAAAAATACGTCGCACTGGGTGGTGCTATGTTTGCAACGGCTTACGTGCTGATGCTGTTTGACTCCACTAGCTATGTGGTGGTTGTGTTCATACTGGTCAATATAGTACTACTATATAGACTACACACACTAGACACTAGCAGTAGCAAAAAGTAAAATCGTATCCATTGTGTTGTAACGTCCGTATCTTAGTGTTTGAAAGACCAGACTTTCTCATTATTCTTACCGACGGAGTAAGTATTGCTTTGCACCTTGCGTGACTTTGTTGCACCGCCACCGCCACGGATGGACCCAGATCAACTTAAAGCATTCTGTGGTATGTGGTTGCCGCTCTTGGAGCGTGCCAGCAGCGATGCAGAAGCCGTTGATGTGTTGAAATGCACGCGAATCGGTCTAAGTGGTGACCCGAAAGACCTGTGGTTGTGGTTGTTGGCGCAGTCGAATGACGTGGTCGATGCGTTGCAGTCGGCCGTGCTAGGTGCCGCCGTCACGGCGGCGTCGGCTTTGACGGATGATCGAGAGATCCAGCTTGTGGTGCATCGCGCGGTGCATGGATTCGGCACACTGAACGTGCATCTGGTGCCGGCTGTCTTTGAACTTTGCATGCTGAAAGCACCACCGCCGTCGGCCACACGATGCATGACCATGGCCGTCAACGTGCTGCGCAAGGCCAAGAACGTGTGGGTGCGTCACGACAGCGAGCTGGCGGCAACGGACACGGAGCATGACAGCGATCGGCAGATCTTGTACGATAACATGGTGGCCTTGGTGGTGGCCGTGCTGCGGCGCGTGCTGGCCGCGGTTGAAACGGCTGATCCCAGCGTCAACGATTTTGTTGTTGACAATCTGGACACGTGCGAGCCCTACTATACCAGCGTGCGCGCTTGCTTGGTGCGCGTGCTGGTTGACATGCTGCGCGTGCACACGGTGGTGCCAGTGCCCGGGCGACCGTTGCAGTTTGGACTGGTGGCTCTGACACAGCTTGCGAGCACCAGCGCCGACGCGGCTGGGGCCGGCGCGTCTTGTGCTTTGCAGCAGGTGATGTACACGACGTTGCTGGCGCTGTCTAAGGACACTAACCCGTGGAATCCGGAGCAAACGGGTGCTGCATGGGTTTCTCTCAGCGAGTTGCGCGACGCCACGGAAGTGATCACGGGCTTGATGAACAACGAGATGCGCGACAAGGTGGTGCAGAATCGCAGCGCCGAGTTGCGTTGCATTGTGGCGCGCCAGGCTCGCTACGAAATTATGGCCAGTGCGATGGAGATGGAGCACGTGGGGCCAAGCGACGCGGAGACCGAGCTGTACGAGCCACCGGTGTCGAGCGACAGCGGCGGCGGCAGCAGCGGGCACGCCGAGACGGAGCCGCACAAGCCATGCGTGGCCGAGTTGTTTTGGGATCAACCGAACAGCATTGCCGACTTCATGGCCGTAGCACGGTGCTCGCGGCTTGCGGAACGTACTGATGTTTGGATCGTTATCTTGGCGTTGGGCTTGGACACCACAATGTTTTGTGACGACAACGGCACGACGTTGCTGCAGCAGCGGGTGTTTCAGCCGAGTGATACACCGGAGCAACGCAAGCAGATCGAAATGGCAGTTGCAACAATGACGGCCAAGTTCCAAAACCACCCGATCATGGACGGGGCAACGCTGCACGACTACGCCGATCGCTGTGTGCGCATCGTTATGGAACTTTTGCTGGACGATGACAACGCGTACGCCGTGTTTTACTACGCGGTCCTGAACATCGTGACCAAGGGCGACGTGCCTGGACTAAGCCAGGCTTCAGCCGGTGGCGGAGACGGGCCAGCGCACACGCAACACACGCCCGAGGACGTACAGCGCATGCTGGGGCCCTTTGCGTGCATGCACAACCACAACAACACGGTGGGCATTGCCAACAACCGCGACAGCGACATGATGTGCGTGCAGATGGAACGCGCCTTGGCTGCCGTGGGCGACGCCACGGGCACGGCGATGAACATTGTGGTCAACTTGGGCTTTGGTGAGACGCACATTTCGGCGCGCAAGCATCACGAACATCTCCACAAGGCTAACACGCGTGTGATTACCTGCGAGTTCAACAACTGGGTCATGGGACTTGGCGATCATCCGCGCGCCATGCAGATCATGCGCGAGTCTGTGCTGGTCAAAGGGTTGCACATTCTGCCGTTCAACATCGAGACCATGCGCCTGCCGCACGAGGCGGTGCTGCACGGGTGCACGATGGGTATTACTTCGTGGTACGCCAACGCCCACGTCGACTACACCGAAGTCCTGAAGGGCAGCCCAGCTTTGGCTCGTGTCTTTTGCTTGTGCTACAATCAAGACATCTCGGGCATGGAGCCGCGCTGGCAGTCGGCAAAATCGTGGCCGCGCGTTGTCACGAACAACGAGCTTGTTTTGAACCGCATCGAAAGCAGGATTGTGCGTAAACGAGATCATGAAGCACAAGCGTCAGCAGAGGACGGTGCACCGGGCGGCAACGAGCACGTTCGCAAGAAAAAACGCAAAACCGGCAAAAAGAATAAGACGCGTGCCGAGATGAAACTTGGTCTGTAGTAGTACTATTTACATTGCAGTTCCACGTTAACTTGCACTGGCCAAGCATGAACATTCACATTGCACCACAATTGCACGCCACACGAGAAACTTGTGATAGAGCCAAAGCAGCTTCTGCTTTGTCCGAGCTAGCACGCGTCAAGCACGACATGTACAATAAAATAAGTGCGCTTGCACGCGACGTAGAAAGCTATGTGTGCGGTGCCAAAGCGTGCGACGTGTCTAAGCATTGCGTCTGGGTCCACAACGGCGTAAAACCCGCGCAGCAATACGTCACCAACGAAGCCGGTGACAAGATGCTGATGGCAGCGTCAGCCGCGCGCCTGCTGGTGCCTTTGGCGCACCAGCAGTTGTACACCAAGCACAAACCCAACGAGGCGCACGCTCTGGCCAAGCGAGCACAGTTCATGGCCGAGGCTGCGCAGGCCGCGCTGCACAGTCACGTGTTTGCGGCCAAAGCGCTGCCACCGATCATTGGCCAGCGCGCCGCCGTCACCGCAACAGCCCTGAGCGCCGCGGCGCTGGCAGATTTGTCTGTCGTGACCAAGCACAGCGACACGGTTTTCAACACAAATGGCACGCCGCCAGCACCCGGCACGCGACTGCACGCCTTGCTTAGGTTGGCAACCTCTGGTGCCGTGCGTGCTTTGGCCGCGGCGCGTCTGGCGCACGCGGCGGACGCCGCCCAGCATCCTGGCACCATTTTTGCCAGCGCGATGGCGTACCGCGGCGCGGTCGCAGCCGCCATGGACCGCGCTCTGGATGATGACGGCGCCGTGGGTCGCCAGGTGCACGCTCTCAAGCAGGTGTCTGCGCTGACTCAGTTTCTGCTGCCCAGCGACAAGGTGTCGTGCCAAAACGCAATGGATGCCGCGTGGATGCGCAACGGGTTGCGACTCGAACCCGAGCTGCCGCCCGACGTGTTGCGCGGTGCCGACGCGGTGGCCGCAGAATACATGGGCATGTGCCGCAACAAGGCGACCGAGGCGCCAGTATGGGCCGTTGCGCAATAAAGCATGATGGAGATCCCCAGTGTGCCCGTGCGCATCCGCCACCGGTTGTTGCTTGTGGGACCGCACGGGGCGCAGCAAGAACGCGTGGCGCTGCTGCTGCTGGGCCGGTCTCGCGAACTGGTGCACAGCGCAAGCGTGCGGCCCGCGTCGACGGGCATGCGCTCCGCCACGGTGGTGCCGCAGGGGTGGGGTGAGCAACGACTCGAGGTCACCGAGGCACCGCCGCTGGAGTGGCTTGGCGGGCGGTGCAACACCGACCTGCACGCGTACGAGATGGTGCTGGCCATGCTGAACGAGTACGCCGCCACGACCACCGTGGTGTTCTGCGTGCACGGCAACGACACGACGCACGGGGTGCGGCCGAATCGTTTCATCAACCAGCTGCAAGAGAACATTGGGCAGCACGTGCGCGGCATCATTGTGGTGACGGGTACGTCGCTTGCGGTTGATACCTTGTTTGACGTCGTGTGCGGACCCGGTGCGCGACCCGTGGTGATGCAGGCGTTGGACAAGAGCCCCGGCGTTATTCTGCAAGTGGCTGGCTTGTGATGGAGCACGACGTCCCACCGGGGCAGCGGCGGCAGCAGCAGCAGCAGCAGCACATGCCGGCACCGGACTGCCGGCCCATACACCAGTTGTGGGACGTGCACTGGTCCATTGTGCTGCAGCACTTGCAGTGCCAAAAGCAAAGACAACAATGCAGCGGCGGCGGCGGCGGCGGCGGCGGCGGCAGCAGCAGCACGCGGCTTTCCGGCGGGCAGTGAATTGCGCGGAGAAAATCGTCTTATTATTTCCGCGTCACTATAAACGTACACAACACCATTGCATGCAAACGCCACCAAACAAAACATGCACCTGAAGTCACTACTAGTCGTTGCGTGCGTCACGCACCTGGTGCTTGGCCAACAGACCCAAAACAACGTTGTGCGGTGCAAGGTTGCACTGAATTTTCGCGATGAATGCGAATGCCCATTCAACACCAATACGGGCGCCGTCCAAGTGCCATCCGAGCACGGCTGCATCGACAAGGCATACGCTTGTTACTGCACAACGTGCTGCCAAGATTTCAACGTCGCCAGCAAGTACGACGACTTTGTGCCGTTGCCCGTTGCCTCCCAGCACCTGGCGAACCGCACGGCCGCGTACAATCCACGGTACCGCGGCATCACGTCACTGGGGTGCGACCTGAGCCTTGCCTGGAACTACCAGGACCCGGTTGAAACTGGGTTTGAGCAAGTGCAGTCGTTGAACAACACGTGCGACGTGGCTGGGTACTTTGCCGGCCCACAAGGTTTGTACACGGCTGTTACTGAGGATAGTCATGGTGTTGAAAATACTGGCCCAACAGATCCCCTAACACTGTGTTTTCATGAGCAACCTTCGTTTTCTGGGTACTTGCTTGTGGCGAACACCAGCATCCCCGACACCATACAAAGCACGTCATTGACGTTAGCCGCTCCCATTCCTGACACCGTCAACAATTACAACAGCTCGCTCAACTTGGTGCCGACCGCCGTCACAATCAACGACGCCGCCATACCCACGCTGAACGCATCGTCGCCGTTTTGGCAAAACACCTGGTACGACTCGACGCCCGGTGCACCACAGCGTTGTGTCGGCCTGATCACGCAGTGCTCCGCGGGCGCAAACGTGTGGCGTTTGTGCCGGACGGGCGGCTACGGCCAAGCCGATGCCAGCGTGCAAGCAACGCTGCTTTTTGATGCAACGGCACCGTCGTCTGCAGCCTCAGCCTCAGCCGCATCCGTGCTTCAGGTTTTCGCAACAATGTTCTTTATTCAGTTCTTCATGACGTGTCTTCATTGTATGTAAGCAATAAAAAGCAAAAAATATTTACCAGTCTCACGTGCGCATGAAGATTGAAATCACCGGCAGCGCGTCGTTGCCCGAGAACGTGGTCAACGCGGCCTTGGCGCTGCCGACGCTGGGCGAGAACGCGCGCGGCACGTGCTCGTACACGAAGCCCACGTCCAGCACCTTGCGCAGCCGTTCGTCGTCTTTGAGCAGTTCCTTGTTAACGTTCAGACCGTCGCGCAGCACCACCGGCTTGCACTGCAGAATGATGTTCTTGCTGGCGATTGCTTCCTTGTTCTTTTGCTGTTTAATCATGTCTTGCACTTGGTCGCACGCGGACTTGGCAAAGCGGTTGGTGCGCATGAACCGCAGCTGAGCTTCGAGTTGCTGCAACGCTTTGCTTTTGTCTGCCAGGCGCGTGCGGTGCGAGTCCGTCGGCAGGTTGATCTTGCTGTTGTAGCCGTACGCCGGCACCTCGACCAGCAAAAAGGCCAGCCGATCGCCCTGCCGCGCCGACGGCCACAGGTTGCGGATGCGTGAGGCACCGCGGCAATCAAAGTTGATCAGCCGCCGGTACGCCGTCGACCGTTCCGGGTGCGCGCCCTTGCCGGCGCCGCCGGACAGCTGCTCGTCGTTGCGATTTGTGCCCAAAAAGCACAAGTTCTGCACCAAGTCGTCGATGGCGGCGTTGGCGGCAGGCGTGCCTGACTCCTCGTTTACAGTGAATATTTTCTTGGCCAAAAACGTGTTCAGCAACGGCAGATTCATCAGGCGGTACGACTGGTGGCTGTTTGTCGCACCGCGCGCAACGTCCTTGGCGCTGCAATCAATGAACAGAGCGTCGAACGGAGCCAGGTGCTTTTCGTAGCCTTCGCGCCACGGTCTGAGACAAACGTGCAGGTGCAAAGCGCAAAAAGTGCAAACACGTGAGTTAAGCAAGGTCGACAACAAGTGTTACTTTTGGCAAGAAACCATCAGTACATACCGTGCAAACAACGGATAGCTGCAGACCGCGTTCGTCATGAGCTCTTTCTTGCTGGTTGATGGAGCGCCGCCGGGGCCGCTGACGCCGGCGGGTTGCATTGGCACGACCTGACCCGGGGCGTTGCCGCCTGCCGGCGCAAAAGGTGTTACTTGCCCAGGCAACCCCAAGCCCGAACCGGTTGCCATGGCGCGCGCAATCGAGGCAGACATGGTTACCGCCTGCTTGTCAACACACGTCTGGCACCAAACGTTTATACTGTTCGTCGCCATCGTGTTGCGCAATTGCACGTCCGGACCGCACGCCTCAGCCATGCGTCTCGCGTACGACCTCGAGTGCGGACCGCTGGCGGCGCGCGCTGTTGAGATCATCACGGCGTCGCATCACTTTGCACAAGATCTGGCGGACGCCATGGGCGTGTGCAATCGCGATTCCCTGCCTCCGGCGGCCTTGATGGCGGAATGGGCCGTCCGGTGCGTCTACAGCGACAGCGACGATGTCCAAGCCGACGACATCAGTCACGATTTTGCGCTGCAGCCCGTGCTTGAGAATGACGCAGGAGGTGCCTGCGAGTTCGTGGCCGACACGCTGGGCATCAGGTCCGTGCGCAACGCCACCCGATTCGTGCACGCGGCACACGTGTACGTGACACAAGGGCGGCGCGTGGGCAACGGTCTGTGGCCCGAAGTGCACGTGATGTATGCCAGGTGTCCGCACGCCAACGCCATGATGCAGGCGGCGGCGCGGCCTGTCGAAAATGAAATGGACACAGACGTCACGCATCGCCATGCATGGGGCAAAGCATTGCTGGCACAGGCGCGATTTGTGCTGCCGCCGTGCCGGCACGGCGCAGCACTATAAACTGCACCGGGTCATCACTAATGTATTCAGCACGACACATGTCGGAACTTGATCTCAGCGAACACGGTGACATGACGGTGAACAACTTGCTTGATCGCGCCGAGCTGGATGTGATTCGTAACGGGGAGACAAAGACGGTGCCTGTTAAGCAGCTGCTGCACGGCTTGCACAATGACACGCCCGTGGCGCAGCTAGCAAAGGCATCGGACAGCAAACCCAAGGCACGCGAAACGGCCAAGCCCATCATCAACCAGGCCATGAGCAGCGAAAGTTTCCGCCAGCACGAGAATTTGCGCATGCAAAAAAAGGCCAAGTTTGAGCGCGAGCAGCAAGCGTACCTGCAGCGCGGTGGAGCACCGGCGGTTGAAAACTACTGGTGATTTATGATTCTATTTCGTCCCTTTTTGACTTCGTGTCAGCCTTTGATACACCCGTCAGCAACTCTTTCCTGTCTTCGTGCGACCACGGATCACGTTTAGGTGCACTGCCGCTGTTGTTACCGGTGTTTGCAATGCTATCGACGCTGACGCCTACGGCTGCAGTAACTAAACGCCGATAGGTTTCCCAGTCAATGACTTCTCGGTCGTACAGCACGCTGAGTTCTCTTTGTGTTGCCTTTGACGTTTCGATAAATTTGCAGCTTAAGATGTTGACATCGTCGAGCTTGCGCTTGCGCCGTACAACCTTGCCGGCACGCTGCATGCCAAAGATGAAAGTCAAGGCCTGCGCCACTTGCTTGCCGTAGGACTGTGTTGAACGCACAACGACACAGTGCAACATATGGTGCGCGTTGTGATTGCCGCCTTGATCGTGCATAGCAAAGCTGCGTGGCACACCCAGAGTCGACATGATGCTGTTGTCCAGGTATCGCAGCTTGTCTACCAGCAACTCCGGCGAGCGCGCTTCAGCGCCGCGCACAAGTCGCATGCCAGACGGCAGCGGTGCAAGACCGTGCATTGCGGTTGATGCCAGCTCAGCGCGTTCTGCGTCTTCGCTGCCACCGTTGGCTCCGTGCATTGTGCTGTCTACATAGGCCTGAAATGTTTTGTTTTGCTCGGCTAGCTGCTGTAGGTCGTGCTGATTCATCTCAAAGGTAGTAGCTGCAGACCGCTCTAGGGTTTCCGCATCGGCGTAATAACCATAGCTGGTCTCGTTGCTAAGGCTGTCTGGCTTTGTTTTTTCGCTTTCCAAAAACGCCGTGGGCTGCGAACGAATTCGTTCTGAGCGCAAAGTTGTTTGCAAATGCTCAACGTAGGTATGCACCGATGCCTCGATTGACACCAGCTTGCTGCGGAACTCGCCGGTGATGGGATCCGGTGCTGTGTCACCAAAGCAGTCGCACACAAAAACGTTTTGCAAAGGTGTGGCGCTGTCAATTTCCGACAGTGCTGACTCAATAATATAACTTCGTTTGTATCCTTTTCGCTCGTTTATGACCGAGTGGACCCGAACAGATGACCACGGCACTATGGTAGGCAGCTCCTCTTCTGACTGTGGCACGTACACAATTGCCATGCCCAATGCAATGCCCTGACGCAGCAAAGCAGGGACCAGGTCGCGCTTGTAGTGGTGCAGCAAATTGCTTTGTTGCTGAGTGGGCCGTACGTACTTGCAGTTGCCCGTATGTGCGCTTGCGGTCAGAGCTAGTTGGAAATCATCTAAATAACTCTCTAAGACATGAACAGCTGTTTTGATGCACGGGAAATTTAACAGCTTTAGTAATTGCTGCCCCCTGCGCTGAGATATTGTGACAGTTCGTACACCGGGTTGGTCGCGACTCGCGGACAACGAATTACTAAACATTGTCTGTGCAAAAACAAATGACGTCAGCTTGTCTTTGGATATACTGTGGTGGTCTGGTCTTTAATCAATATAGTCATTGGGATACGTCATTGGTGCACCAGTGTCCGTGCAGTAGCGTTGTGTAAACACCGCACGGCTCAAATTCAAGTCATCAGCGGTCACGCCTAACAGTTGCAGTGTGCCTTGCATGGCACTGGCGCGCTTATACAAGCTAGTGCACTCGACGGGGCGCGAAATCTGACGTGTCTTGTGCTGGCGCTCGGTGCTGATGGTGTTTGAGGCCTCGGTGGACCCACCCAGCATCTGTGTGTGCGAAGCGGGCAAGAAAGCTAGCTGCATGTTGTAGGGCGCAAAAACCGGCATCTCGACGCACTGCATCAAGTGTGACACACCGTGCACGCCCATCATAGTCATGCAGCGTGCGTGCGTTATGCCACACGCAAAAGATGCCAAAACTGACACGGGATTGCTGACGTCATCCTTGGTTTTGTTCACGCACGGCTGCAGGGCCTCGGCCAATATCCAGCACGGGTCTTTGAAGACCTTGCGCCGCTGGCGGCGATGGCTGTTGGGAACGGGTGCGCACCCAAATGCAGACGTCATGTCCAACGTGTACGGTGGCGACTGCATCTCCGTTGCAACCAAACGATGCATGACGCCAGCCACACGCTCCGGTGTTGTGCACGACAAAGACGACGTTTCTTCAATAAAGTTCTTGCGTTTGCTGCGATAGCCGCCGCCGGATCCACCGGCCGCTGCAGCACTCGCACCTGCGCCCAAGCAAGCTAGCGTCACATAGGCCGGGTCGGTTGGACACGGCTCGAGATCGGCGTGGGCCAGCGCCGTCAAGATGCACGCTTGATCGGTTGACAGCATCTCGTGCTGGAGCAAACCCAACGCCGCAATGCCGTGCTCGGTGGTGGTCACCAGCAAAGCGTTGATAGCTTGACGCTGGCGCGTGTCGGCCGGGTTGATGCACTCGCCGGCAAAAGGTGATCCGGGTAAACAGAACAGCGTGGCAATGCAGTCCATGATGCACAACGTGGACGCCACGGTCAAGACGCGATCCAAAGCACGCGCCTGTGCAACGCGACCTGGCAGTTTTGAATACGCCTCAAGCACGGCCGACGCAGCCGACAGATCCACGGGACGCACGGCGTCGAGTGCCAGCAAACGCTGCACAACGGCGCACCGCTTGAACATGTCGTTTGTGACCGTGCGACACGTGGCGCGACCGCTGCGCACGGTGTGGCTGGACGCCGCACTGAGCGATGCTCGGAAGATGCCCTGCACCGTCTTGTGTTTTTCTCGCGTGCGCTTGCTGCTGGGCGTGATGACGGTAAAGCGGCTGATTAAGCCGGCGTCCAGTGTGCTGGCGCTGAGTTCATTTGTGCTGCACACAAACGAACCCTGTAATCTTGAGGAGGCAATGACTTGCTTGCGCTTGCCGTCTTGCATCAGGCACTGTTCCACCACGACCTTGTGCTCTGCACACACAACACGGGCAACACGGTTAGTACCAACACAAAAAACCATTGCGTGCTTGGTTGCAACGTACCTGTCAATATCTGTTTTCGCTGAGCAACCTGGTCGTCGTCCGCGACAGAGCCGCCTCGGCTTTCGGCGTCGCCCCACTGCTTTCGCGGTGTCTCGTCCTCGAGAATGAAGCGACTGCCTTGGTCTGCGCTGTATTGAAAGGCTGATTTTGTGCGCTTGACGGCCGAGCTGACAAGTCCACTAGGCAAGATGTCGGTGGCCACAGAACAGGCGAAGCTTTTGCTGGACGACGGCGGACCGGCAAACAGCACGTTCAGGTGCACGTCGCCCGGGCTGCACTCGCGAAAGCAATCTAGACCGGCAATGAAAAGCAGCAGTATCTGACTGTGGCACGAGTGCACAAAGTAAAAACTTTCCAAAGACGCACACAGACTCGCCATCCAATTGCCGAGCGGACTAAGCGTGTTGTCCACGCACGGCAAACGCCAGTCGCTGCTGTCGCGGTGGCTGATAATGCCCACCTCAGATGCTGGGATGGCTGTGGCCGTAGGTGCAACCTCGGAGCACATCAAAGCCGACACTTCTTGCGCGGCCCACGCACAATAGGCGTCTTCGTCGTTTGCGGCCATCTTCATGCGCCTGTGGCGCGCCGCCAGCATGATGCGCTCCCACAGACTGAGATCGTCGGTGTCCGCCACGTTGCACGCGCGAGGCGTTGACGCAATGCGCCCCAGCAAGGCGTTGCGCTCTGTGTCGAGAGCGGACAAAGGATAGTCGGGGCACAACTGCACTATTTGGTAGGGTATGCTGTATTTTGACCACAACGTGCGCGGCTCAAGGTTGTCGTAGCCGACGATGATTCGTGTGTCGCACGGTGTCGCGGCGCCGCTGTGCGACCACGCAAACGGGTTCGTCACGCCGGCGGCGCTGCGCATGTCCACGCTGGACAACAAAGACTGCAGCACGGCCGTGTTCGGCACGAGATCGCACGGCATAAAGGGTGCCGTCTGTACCCCATCGCGATTGCCCACAAGCGTTTTAGCGTCAGCTTTCAAAATGTCTTGTACTGCTGACGTGCCCGCTTGCATCAAAGCGTCAACTTTATCGTCGTCGTCCTGCGCGCACCGTGTTTGCAGTGTAATGCTGAACGCCGTGCACCGCATGGGTTGCGTAGCGGCTTGGCTGAATCCAATCACACAGCGGACATTATGCACGTCAATGTTGTCGCCTGTAGTGCACATTTTGTATGCCACACCGCTAACCAAACGCATGATCGCCCGATACGCCGAGGATTGCGATTGGTCCTCGCGGAACAACTGATAGAAATAGCGCGCCTGGGGATTAAAAAGTCCGGGTTTGCCCACGGCGGCTACGTGCAAGGACGGGCCTTGCCACTTGTCAGCGTCGACGTCGGGGTTGCCCAGGTCGTGCCACGTGCGACCCCAGTGCTGCTGCTCAGCATCTGTGGACATTGGGACTCGACCGACGGACGCTTGAATGTAAATAGCTGTGGCAGACACTGCTACCGCATGCCATTTTATTAGCCGCACATGTAGCGCTTAACTAGGCAATTAATTATAGCAATTTACACTAGAACTGTGTGTGTTCCGCCGGAAGACGGGTCTTGACCGTACACTTTGTAGCACTTTTGAGCTATTTGGAACGCGGCAACCATGCAAGCAATGGGCCAAGGAGCAATGAAAAGGTGCACGACGGCGTATGGTTGCAAAGGAACGGGCGTATTGCGATGTATGTACATGACTACGCACGCACCCAGCACGCGCAAAAATGCTTCGAACGGCAACGCTGGCTGTGGCATCGTGCACGCCAGGTACATTGCTAAGGCATTTGCCGCAGGTACAGGTCCGTGAGCCACGTGGTGCACGGCGGCAAATCCTAACGCGTACACGGTTGCAAACAACCAATTATCTTCAGCAACGCCGTACAATCTTGCGATTATCGCAACAACCATGGTGCGGTTCAGCACGCTAATGCCATCGGTGTGCTGGTCGTACACATCGACTAAAACGTTAATGGCCAGCAGCGGCACAATTTCAAACGGGTGATTGGGAGTGCTGTCGTGCAACACGTACAGCACCGCCGCCAGTGCGAGCATTGCGGCGCGGTACAACCATTGTGCCATAGAATGCCGGTTGCACAAAGCGTATCCTGTGGCGTATCCTGTGGCCAACATAAGGACGTTGCTAGTGGCGTCCAACTGCATTTTTGAAACAATGAGCGCGTTTTTCTGTGTCCATGTTAGCTGTTGGTGCCCGCGGTGCGCTTGCAACGACAAAGCCATAGCGTATCTGGACGAAGACGTCGGGCGCACGCCGGATTTGTCGCAGATGGGTTCGAATCCGTCTAGCGACTTGGACGATGACGTGCTGTTGTATTGTTGCACCGATGCCGGATGCACTGTTGTCGGCGCTAGAGATCTACACGATATCGACGATGGCAACGCGCACACGACGCAACGGCTTCCTCGCCTTCGTCGCCAGACCTGAGTTGTTGCATAGATATGCTGATGGTTCCAATGCTGTTGCAGTACCGGCACGGCGGTGACGTGTCGGGGGCCTTTGGACGCCATTCTTGCTGTATTTGTTCTGGCGTCGTGTCGCGCACGATTGCCGCAACGGCCGCGTCCAGTTGATTTTTGTTTGGCTGTATGCGAAGCAAGGCTTGGCGCATGTCTTGGACGTTCCTTGTTGACATATACCACGTTCAATTTTGAATGTTTAAACTGTTAATAAAGTGCAGACCCGGCAGCGTGCGCGTGGTGGGCAATGTTGAATGCGTGGTCTCGACGTTGTTGTCAACAACGTATGCTACGGTGTCGGCATCGTGATGCACCGGCGGACTGGGTGGTGGTGATCTCAAAAGCACGGGGTTGTACTTGAATGTTTGCCGGGTAACGGATACGGGTTGCCTTGGCGTGTTTGGCAGCTGATGCAGTTGGGCAAAGCAGCACCACAGCATGCACCACAATGAGATGCACGCCGACGGCACCAGGACACCCAGCAACCAGTCGGCGGACATGCCCTTAAAATAAAAGGATGCCCGTGTGATTGTCGTGCTGCGTCGTGCGTGGCCGGCGGCGGTGCATGGTGTACCGACGGCGCGGCAAGGCGCACCACGCGCGCCAGGCGCGTCGACACGCGATGCGTGCCATGTGGACGGGTGCCGGCGCCGGGAAACCCGTGTTGCGCGACGACTGGCGCAGTGCGCGCAGGTCGTGCCATGTGAGAAACGTGGCGATGTGGCGCTCTACGGCGTCGGCCATGGTGTCACGTTGCGCCACATTTCAGGTTATAATGTCAAGACCGACCGTGTGTCCGTACCGGCGCGAGGCCGCGATCTGGCTCAAGCCCGGCACTCCCAAGCTTGAGGCCGAGCAGTTAGTAAAAACTAGGCTGTGCGCCGGCGTGGTGGGACGGTGCCTGGACGTGACAATGGACGGCGGCCAGCCGGCCACGGTGTACGACATCCAGCAGGAGCGAGAGCTGAAAGCCTTGTGCGTCCGGTGGCGGCCGGGTGCAGATGGCGTGATGGTGGTGGACGGGCACCAGTTTGAGGTGTTTGGGGACGGTGGAGATCAATAGGTTTAGCGCACGCAAGCAGTATAAACGTGTGGCGTTTTGCGTGTCTTGTTGGGTTTAAGTCATGACGACAACAGTTGCACCGGTGACGACGACAATTGCACAAGCAATCATGGATTCATCTGAAAGCTGGCATGACACTGATGGTGGGCATCATGCATCAATTGTAACTTGGATTGGTGTTGTTATCTTTGTCGTATATCCTTCTTTGATATATTTCTTTCAGGAAGATGTAAGTGTTGAAAAATGGCCAAAATGGTTTTGCAAAAACAAGAATTGGTTTCGTATTCCTTTTGTGCTTGATTTTTTCCTGTGTCGATTGTGTTTATACTTATTTTGGGGTGCCAGTTCGCTAGGTTGCGCTAATTGGTACAAAGACCGTGTTGAAAAACCATATTTACGTAGATACAGCCGTATTTTTCAGAGCTATGACAATGTGCCTATGGCAGCAAAGGTCATGCCTGCGAATAAGCAAGCGACAGGTATTGAAGCAGCCGACACACAAGTACAAATTAAAAAAGGTCAGGAAATTGAACTTGAAACTGTTCAAGGTCAAACAATTACCCTTACGACAGCACTCCGCATGTGACACTTCAAGCACCCACCACCAGCACCTGGTCGCACACCAGCTCCAGCACAATCCCGACACCCCCACTGACGGCCGGCGGCAGCGGATTGACCTTGCTGCGCACCTCCAGCAGCAGCCGCGCCCCGTAGTCGTGGGCCGGCACCTGGGTCTCCGGGATCGACATCCAGGTCACCGGCGATCGAAACCCCACGCCGGACGGACCCAGCGCAACCGCGCCGTACCGCGGATCGTGTTGCACGCCGATGCCGGTTTGTTGCTGCACCGACGCGACATAGTTTTGCACAATATCGGCATTGTCATAGGCAACGCCCAGCGCACCCGTGGACTGCGCCGTGACCGTGGCGGCGACCGTGATGGGCTGTGTCACAACCACTCGCCTGTCCGTTGCTCCCGGTTTTTTTGGCGCGTTCCCCAGCACCAGCGCTTGGCGCGTCCCAGCTTCGTCCGGCGTTGTCAGACGCCAGAATCCCATGCGCAGCTGGCGACGCATTGCGTGGACGTCGTGCGAGCTCATGCGGGTGGTGTGCTACGTGTGCGTATAAGTTGTATGTCACCACGCGCTGTGCTGATTGACCGTGCATGTCGGTGATGTCTGTCACACACGACTCACCACGATACACCCATGGCGCCGACACGTCTCCGGCGTGCTTTGCCGCCAAGGTGCGCTCGCTGCGAACCATGCTGTACGAAGACGCACCGATTGCTGTGCCAGATGCCGTGGCGGCAACCTTTGTGGGCAACGACGACAGCAGTGCAGCACCCGTGACCGCGCAGGCGCCGCGCGCCGGCTTTGTTTTGGCCACGGCTCAAGCAGATCTCGTAGCTATTGCCAAAGATTTGGGTGTACAGAACGTCGTCAAAAACGAAGATCCGCGCGTCACGGTGCGCCTGCGCAGCTTGCTGGATGGCATCAGCACAACACTGCAGGGGCAGCCGTTGCCGCTGCTGGACCAGGAAACCGATACTACGGAAAACGGCACGAATGTCACGAACATGGTGGCGTTGTGCCAACACGCGGATAACTTGATAGCTGGTCTCAAGGGCACGGACCGAGTGGCCGAAAAATCCAGTGGATGTATTGTGCAATAATCATGATGACAACAGGTCTTGGTACTCCATGGTGTTGTAAAACTGTGACCAACGCTTGACAATATAGGTTGTGGGTTTCTCTTCGTCACACGGCACCAAAACAACGTGTGTCAAGTGCGCCTGGTAAATGCGACAGCCCGTGCTGGTCGTCGTGCTAGCGGTTTCAGCAGACACTTTATTTTCTTCTGCGCTTGTATTTTGGTCTTGCTTTGCTAACAAATCGCTAGATTCATGCTTACTTGCCTTGATGTTTGTGAACTTGAACTTTGTACCGTACCCTTGCGTCATGGCTAAGATACCATACAAAGCGTCTTCCACTAAATCACGCAAGCCAAAACCAATACCCACAGACAGGCTTTGGATCAAACTTTGAGTAAAATCACCAACAGCTAACTCACACGCGACTATAAAGATTGCCATCATGACAACGGCAGAAATGATGGCTACGTGCCATTGCACCATGATTTGGGTCTCGTATTTCTTGTGCGTGATTACCAAATCACTTTCTTCAGCGTTCGTGTTTAACGTTTGTAAATTTTTCTTAATTTTTTCTTTATCAGCGTTTGCCAGGGTACGATACGCGTGTGCCAAGTACGTCACCACCTCGATGGCAACACCAATGACCGCAATGCCGCACCCGAAGCGCAGCGCTGCTTCAAGTACATTTGAAATGCGCGATCCAATAATGATGCCTATGCTCATAATGATGTGTGTGTACACCCTAAGTTGCACAGGCACAGATATAGTATTCCATCAAAGTGCCAGCACACAAGATTGTTGTGCGGCTTTCATGACCGTTTCGGATTCTGCGCGCAGCTGGTCGCGTTTGACGGACACGATACCGTCCACCGCCAGATGCAGGCGCACGGTGTCGTTGGTGTTTGCCAGATGAGTAGCTGTGCCGCATCGCCGGCGCTTCTTGCACTGGTGCTTGGCGTCTGGACACGCGCTTAAAATGCGCACAACGTCGGCCACGGTGTGCACCGGCGTGTCATTTATGGCCACAACACGATCCAGCACCGCGCAGTGATCGTGCAGGCAGCTGTTCAGGCTGCAGAAGCTGATGACGACCGCGGTTGAGTGGCACGTGCGCGCCACGGCGTTGTCCATGAACGCCAGGCAGTCGCGTTCCTGGGCGGTTGTGCCGTCAACGTCAAACGCTTCCAGCAACCCCACACTGAGATTTTGCAAGGTGATGCCGCCTACGGTGACGTGCGGCACGGGTTCGTGGAACGGGTACAGGCGACACATGCTTAGTTCGGGCGTGCCGTCCGGCACTACAGGCGCACCGCTGACCGTGATGGCGCGGCGATGCGACGCGCGCTGCACGTTCAAGTCAATGCCGGGAGATGCCATGGCCAGCTGGACCAAGGCCGAGCTAACCTCGCTTTGCGGCTGGTCGGCATCCAGCAGCAACGTTAAGACCTCGTTCGTGTTGGTGCCAACGTGGCTGGCCTCGACCAGCTTGCCACCGGCTCCTACGGCGTGGTCATTGACGTGCGTAATGATGTCGCCGGGTTTCAGTGCAAAGCGGCACCCATGGCGCACTTGGGTGACGCGCACGCCGGGTGTCGCGCTGTGGCTGTCTCCCGGGCTGCGCGGTTTAGTGGAAAACCCTAGCGTGGCTGGTCTGACTACGCTGTGGACCGCGCTCTGCTGCGCAATGGTTGCAAATATCACCCAGCACGGCACCGCCAAGGCAATGGCCTCTGATTCAATCAAAGTTGCCGTGTTCAAACCCACCAGCTTGCCGCTGGCCTACTCTACCAGGGGTCCGCCCGAATTGCCCGATGCAATTGAAGCACTGTGGCTGAGAAATCCAGGCAGGTGCGATCCCGAGGCCGACGTTACGATGCCTTGGGTGGTGTGCACCAGCGAGCTGTCCAGCGCGTAGCCGTGGGCCGTCACGGGCGTCCCGGGCACCGGCATTTCGTGCCGCTGCGTCAGGCATTGCATCCCGACAAAGTTGTGGCGCTGGGCCGGCGGTATGTTGGCCAAGCTGCACCTCAGTATGCAGAAGTCAAAGAGCGGCACGATGCAGATGACGGAGACGTCGATTTTGATGCCCAGACTGGTTTTGGCCTTGGCCGTGCGACGCGGACCGATGTCTTCGACGCAGTGCGTGTTCGAGATGGCCAGGCGTTCTGTGCGTCCACAGTACGGCACGCCCAGCAGAGCGGCGTCTTCCTTAGCCAGGATCACCGCGGTGCCCACGGCCAGGTTGTCGGCCGACGGCGAAACGTCGCTGGGCCGGGCGTACGAAAAGTCGTATTCGCCAACTTGCAGCTTGAGAATGTGGGCCGCCGGGGTGGTGGGGGTGGCCGGTGTTGTGGTGCTGGCGGACGTGCGCGTGCGGCGGCGCATGGTCATAATTTTTTATGGATGGCATTTGTTTTTTAAAATGTGGCACAATACAATCGATATCCAGTCTTTGCACCCCAACGGCGACCCCAACGTCATTTTTTGCGACCTTGAATTCACTGGCGACGCCTCCAAGGACGTGCCGCAGCACTGCCACGTGTACCACATCGCGGCCGTCAAGGCCAACGATGGCGATAACTGCTTTGAGGCCTTTGTCCAACCCATGTGCACGGATGCTGTTTTGAAGAATGCCCACGTCTCCATCACGCGCGAGCAGCTGCAGGCGCGCGGCGCGGTCTCCGCCGCCCAGGCCTTTAGCCAGTTTGAGCACTGGTTGTACACCAGCCAGACCCAACATGATGAACCCATTGTCTTAGTGTTTCATAACGCCAAGATCGACGCAGCCATACTGGTGCACGAGCTGCGGCGCTGCGGTGTCGGTCTGAGGCACCCCCAAGTCGGATCGCTGTGCAGCCTGGGATGGGCACGCTATGCAAATCAAAACATTTCAAGCTACAGTTTGGAGTCGTTGGCACACCATTATTTGGGCAACACGGAGCCGTTTGGCGCCTCGCACAGTGCGCTAAACGACTGCCGCACACTGCGAGCCGTCGTGCAGAAAATGGTGTCGGTCGAGCGCAAAACATTGTCGGGCGTGGTGCTGCCGCTGGGCTACGTCAGCCTGCAGTCCGTGCCCGGCATCGGCGCCGGCGTAGAAATTGCGTTGGTGCGCAAGGGGTGCTGCTGTGTTCAACAGCTGCTGTCGCACGTGCAAAACATACACGGAGGCTGCATAAATTCGAATCTTATCCACAGCGTGCTACGAGACAAAGTTCCAAATGTAGCGTGGGCCAATGATATTGGCACCAAGGTCTTGCGCGTGGCTCGTGCGCACGGGATGTGATTGCGCGTCAGCGATCTACTTCCAGAGCGGCCTTGCCGCGACGGAACCGCTTTTCGTCCTCGGAGTGCCTGGCGCGCGCCTCGATTCGATCTATAAGCGCCTTGGCCGCGCGCTCTTGAGCCGTGCGCGGCGCCCACCTGCGGTACTGCGAGGCGGCCTCTTGCATGGCCTTGACGTCGGCGTTGTCGCACCCGGCGTCCGGGTGCGTGAAGCCGTCGTCGCTAGCTTGGCTGTCTGCGTCGTTGTGTGTGTCATCTTCGTCTTGGTCGCTGTGCACAATAAAGCCATCTAACGAATCTTCACTGTCGCTGGTTGAGGTATCGTTGTCGTCGTCCTCGCACGAGCGGTAGTCGGAGTCCGATGAATTGTTATCTTCGCAGGCGTCGTATATATTTTCACCATCGGAGGAGTCGTATGAGCTGTCTGTTTGCGTGCTAGTGTCTTCGTTGCCGTCGTTCTTCACGTCTTGGTCCGCAGATCTTTTCCGTTTGCGATTGTGTTTGCGGCAATGCCGGACGTACTCAAGATCGTATTCGAGATCGCTGATGGGGTATGCCGTTGCCGCGTTGCACTGTTCCTCTTGCTTGCTGACGTAATAGACACCGTCTACCATGCGGTACCCCAGCTTGTCGAATGCAATCAGCGCACGATCACCGTCTTCACCAATGCTGTACACAGTCTCAACATCCGCCAGATGCACAGTCCCGGGCGTATCCAAGCTGTAGCACAGGCCGGCGTGTGTGCCGGTCTGCACGCGTGTCATAAATTTTACCGTCAGCATTTTGCCGTCGCACGCGGACTCCCACGTCTGCGTTGCCACCGCCACGCCAACGCCGGGCACCGTATCTTTGATACGTAAAGCATCACCGTACTGGATTTGCCTAGGAAAATCTTTAGGCAAAGATACGCTAGCAGCGGACATTGAAGCTCACAATTCAATCGGAACAAGCCAAATGTCGCAAGCCGCACGGCACCGCCGAATCAAAGATAAGCCAACGCTGAAACTGCACGGCAGCGTACAGCAGCGACTGCAGGTGTTGCTTGTGGACGAGTGGAAGAAAAGCAAAAAACAGCGTCTGGACGCTGGTGGTAGCACCAAAAATAGCACGGCGCCTGGACCTAATTTGCAGTGGCTGGCTGTGCTGGAATCGGACTGGTTTGTGCACGTGTGTGCTTACGTGGGCCCGACAGGCGCTTACGCCCTGTGTCTGCTTGCCCGCACGTCTCGCGCAATGATGCAGGCTATGTGGCACACAAGCGAAGCTAGTATGCGGTGGTACGGCATGCCGGACCAGTCGGGCGCGCGCGTGCCGCCGATGTATTCGGTTCTGGGGTACAAGCGCAAGTACGTGGCCAAGACGGACAACGCCGTGGTGCACCCCATACCTAAACCGTTTCGCATCGTAGCACCCAGCCGGCTGTGTCGTGTGTGCTATGGGGCCCAGTCGGCCGCGACGCACATCAAAGTCAAGGTGGGTCCGCACTTTGCGAGCTACGGCTGCACGTCGGTGCCGGTGTGCGAGCAGTGCGTGATGGTGCACAAAGCGCCGGCGTGGACCAGTGTTCAGGTGTTTGTCTACCAGGTGAAGCACAAGCTGGGCGATGCGTTGCTGCAAGTGGTCAACATGCCCACGCCCGTGGACGACAACAAGGCCAAGCGGCGCACGGCGTGCGGGTGGCCGACCATGCTTTTGGGTCCGATGTGCCGCGCCGCTGGTCTGGACGACGCCGCGCACGCCCAGCTGGCCAAGAAAATGACCGACACGCTTGCACAAGCACGCGAGCGCCAATACGAGCCCGAGGTTGCACGCCGTGCATTGCTGGATTGCGCGGTGATGTGGGGTGGGGTGAGTGCAGAGGTTAGGCGGTGTTTAAGATAGAATACAACTTTTGTCATTTTTTACCAAGATAGATACTTTGCGACTTCTATACCGGCCGTGTTTATAGTGTTACTACGTCGCTAATCTTGATTGCCATGTTGCCCTGGGCAAACTGGGTGCCGTAAAACGCCACCATACTAAGGACAATGGTCACGTCATCGTTGCCCGAGTCCTTGCCAGTATACAAGATGCGCGGCTCGCTGCGTCCCGAGGTTGACACCAAGACAACGCGTCTCCAGCACACCAGCTGGCGTTTGATCTCTTCCTGCAGCTGCGCGTCACAGTGCTCCGTGTCGAGAAACTGGCGCGCCATCTTGAAACCGCCGAGCTGGATGTATTTGGTCAGCTCGCCCGTAAACAGCTCCTTGCGCTTTTGGGTTGTGCGGCACCCGGCGATGCCGTCCTCGCGCATGAAGTGCAGCAGCGAGCCGTCGCTGTGCTTGAACATGTGCGCAATGTGCTCGGCTTCTTGGCCCAGGTTGTTCTCAACCACCACAACAATAGGTGTGGCGGTGAAGCCCATCTGGCGCACGCGGTCAAAGTGCTCGCCCAACACCGTTTTAATGGCGGTATGCCCACGAGCTGTGGTGTTTGCAACGTCGACCACGATCATTCTGTTCTCTACAAAAGCCACGGTCACCGCAGCCAAGCACGAGCGTCCACCGCCCGTCGGGTCCACGCAGCAAAACAACCATCGCGTGCGCGTGAAAAAGGGTGCCATGTCAAACGGTTCGTTAAAAGCGGCCTCGATCATGGCCACATCAAAGCATGACGATTGGTTCTCGGTCACAAGACCCATGCTTTCACGCTGCAAAGGACAAAACAACAAAGCGCCAGCAAAAAAAGCACAAGCAAGCGTCAGAACGGCACAGCACCCGGTGCAACAGCTGCGCAGTCTTACCTGCATCATTTCTCCCTTGCCCGCCATGTCATAAAGTGCCTTGATCATGGAGTGCTTCGAACTGGATTTCCACTCCGGCACCAGCGAGCTCTGGTGCGTGCATTTCTCGGGTTTGCCGGCCGCAATGCACGCGTCGCACGCGAGACCGACTTTGATCGTGCGAAACAAAGACAGGCCCGTGTTTGGATGCTTCATCTCCATCATGCCGCTGTAAAAGTTAAGAGAATCTTGCGGTGTACTGATGCAGAGCAGTGCAGTGCGATCCTGTGACAAAGCAGGCACCAGGTTAGCGAGGCACGACGTAAAAGGGAACAAGCAGACATTACGTGCACGCACCATCTCAAGCAACGGAACAATGACTGGCCCAGAATTTTAGCGTTAGCGCACAACAAGGAAGTCGCCAAACATATAGCAAAGACGCACCTTCATAGAACACATCCTGTGCCATAAAAGCTGCCTCCTCCATGATTACGATGTCGGCTGAAACGCTGTGGAAAGAAACAAGGCAAAAAACACAGGTGTCTTTGGAAACAAAACGGACATCACAAACAAAAGTTAGTACCGCGCAGAGACATATGACGCACGTAGACATGCACGTCATTGTTTTTGTGCTGCTGCTGGTCGCTTTGATGGTTGTCACATTTCACGACGATGGCCAGTCGCGTGTTAACACCCAAGTACACGGCGTCACAGTGGGCTTCACCGGTCTTGGCGTTGTGTGTGCAGCGTACCTAAGTGCGGCACCAAACTTGGGTAATCGCACCGGCACCAACATCATGGAACGGTGCTTGATAATGTGTGTGGCGTCTGCGGCGGCACAAAGCAGCTGCTCGGGCGCACCGTTTGGACACATGTTGCTGACCACCGTGGCAACGTGGTTGATCGTGATTGGTAACAACGCGAGCACTATAAACGTGCGACACGCCTGCACCATGACAACAACAGAAACGTATCATGCCAGCTCAGGCACCCATTCGAGCCACTAATCCGAGCCTAAGCAACAGCACGCGGTATACGCGCAACAACCCGCCGAAAAACATGGGCAACAATCCCATCAACCGGCAGCCCATTCGAAAAAAGTAAAAGCAATCACGCGGTATAAGACTATAAGGTGTGGTGCACCACTCCGGCGACAGCGACACTATACATTGCTTCATGAATACTTTTGCCAACTATGCGACGTGCTACAGCGTTGCGCAAATCAACGAACACGCACAACAACAATTCTTTGGCTTGCCACAGGCCGAGGACACTATACAGCTGACACGGCATGCTCCCATGTGGAATAGCACATTCAACTCGGGCACAGACTACATGCGTCAGCATGGCTTTGCTGTGCTAGCCGAAAGCTTGAAAACGTGGCACGATTGCCTGGTGCCAAGCCACGCGTTAGCACACAACTCCGTTGGCAGCACTGCGCTGACAGGTGCTTCAACTTTGTCCGTTGAGCAAAGCAGCGCGCTTGGAGCCGCCTATGAAGCACTGTGTGACGGCACAGACGGTATGCGCATTTATCTGACGCTCGAACAATGCAAGCGCACGCGCACGTTAGACGGCGTAAAGCTGGGTGCGTGGGTTGACACGAACCTGGGCCACGACTACATTACGCGTCTGGCCAAAACAGCCGCGGCATTGGCAGCCAAGGGTGAGGACATGCGCGATGCAAAGCGATCCAGGATCAGCGCGTATTAACAATAGGATACGGCATTGGTGTTACTTATTAAAGATACGGTGTACATTACGTATCTTGAACGACAAGCTCATTTTCTGACTAATGTCCGCACAAAGCCAGCGCACTGAATTGCAACGCTTGCGTTTGCAGCACAAGCTGAGACAGAAGTGGCTTGATTGGGTCAAGGTTCTGGACAACAAGCTGGGATTTCGGCACTGCCCGCGCACGGCCATGCTGCACGGCACTGACTACGGCACGGTGTGTTTGCTGCGCTCTTTGATGCGTTATTTGCACAAGGCGAACCAGAAATCCAGCACCACCGTGGTTCTTATGGTGTTACACGACGTGCACGGGCCAACGGATCGATATTTGCAAGCCGTGTTTACCGCCGAAGAAATGCGACACCATCTTGCTACGCAGCCGGTGCTGCACGACGTGCACATGCAGCGCGAAATCGAAGCACATTTAAACACGGTACCTGTGGAGCACGTCGTTGTTGTGCATCTTGCTGCAAGCAAACCACTTGGCCCGGAGCGTACACAGATGTACAAGCTTTCGGAGCCACATCACCGTTGGAACAGTGCACCTGTTACGTATTTCCAGCAGCACTGGTTTATGCAGATGTCGCGCATGGTGGTTCGTGACAATTGACAACATTTAATACAAGCCCTTATTACAAAGCGCCAATGCACAGGCTTAGAATAGACAAAAATCGTGGTGACTGTCGTGCCACAATGCCCATCACTAGCAACGCCGGGTGACAGTGGTTCCCTGCTATTGCAAACACCGTGCACTGCAACCACACCGGCGTTGCCACACAGCATGCCAGCCACACGGGCGCCACCACACCGCGCGCACATGACGGTGCCGACCACGCGTTTGGCATTGACCACGCTACGGGCACACACCCCAAAACCGGCATCAATGCCGCAATATCACGCCGACCCAATACCATTACGCTGCCCGTGGCAACGCACGGATTGACGTTAATGTGTGGATCGTGTTGCCACACACACAACAACAAAGCTGCTAAAACTACAGACCACAACACTGAACGCCTCCACTGCACTCGCGGAACAACAGATGCGCTACACGCAGGGGATTGTGTCAGCGCCACAAACGTCTGCACAGACAAGGCATCGAGTCCGTCGCGTACTTGCAGGCGACGCGCACATACAAGGTTCATTATTTCCGTGTACGCCGTAATTAATGACCACATCAGCACGGCCGTTACGTATGCCCGTGGCCATGCAGCGGGCGACCACGATGTCAAGATCAACGCCGCCAGTATAAACGTAAAGCACGGCAGCACAACTTGAATGCGTGCGGTGCTGCATGCCATGGATATCCGCCGGCGCCCAGGCGCGTGGTGGCTGACTTGTGCGGTGCTTGTAACAGCACAACCCTATGGTGACTTGCTCAAAGCACAGCTGCAAGCCGAGCCAACAGTCCGATTTAGCAATTTCTGCAACCAGTGGCAAAACGCCAGATGGACGTCTGATGTTAGTTCAACCTTGCATGTTGGCACCTTGAAGACATGCGATGGACTGTACACCAAGTCTGACGCGCTAGCCGAGCCTGTGCTGCTGCATCCGCGTCCGGCCACGGGGCCCAACCGTCCACCTGGCCTGTTTCCGAACGTGGCAGCCGCTGCCAACGCCGGCACACAAGAAACCGTCATTTCCGTGTGCAGCCAAGTTGCGGCGTCTGTCACCAACGGTGCGCCTGACAAGGGCCAGTGCCCTGAAACACACCCCTTTCCCAGTGGAGAAAAGCTGTGCTGCGCAAATTTAGCCGAGTTGCAGCTGGGCAATCTTACACAGTGTGTGGGCTGCGTTGGCCAAGATTGCACGGAGCCTAGACGCTGCCCGTCCGGTATTGTGGACGGTGATTTGACAATACGCACCGCAATACAGCAGTGGTTTCCGTTGCAATTCAACGACATCGTGCTAGCAGCACAGGTGTACAAACCATCAGCTGGGTTCTCAGCCGCAAACACCAAAATAGCCTTGGTGCCCAACATCAACTTGGGTACAGGCACACGAGCGTTCTATGCCGCCATGTCAGACCCTGATCGCCTGCGGCGGCTGTGCTTTGCAACAGAACCAACTTTTGGCCCGTCGATGCAACCGAATGTGCCGCCGCCGTGGACATTGGCGCTGACCTTTTTGGGCAATCTTGTGCCAGGCGAAGAAATCGAGCGAGCCGTGGGACCAACCGTAACTATGGTGCACGATGGCATTGATATCACACAGCCAGACGGACACGCCGTTATCACGTCACCAGCTGTCGCATTCTCGTGGATTCTAGGTGCCAGCGCGAGCTTGCGCAACAGCCCCGATATGCAGTGCGACAAAGCAGCGGGCACCGGCATTGATGCCAAGGACCAACAAGCACTCGACGCCGACGCCGCGCGCAAAGATGACGGCACGGTGCACACGTGGAAAATGTTTACAGACACCAGCGTGCGCGTGGGCTTGCCGTTTGCGTCCAATGCGTCTTGCTTTGACGTAAACACATTGTCTGGCGTGCCCACCATCAGCGACATGCAAATGCTGTGCGACACAATGGCACCCGATTGTGTGGCGGTTGCCGCCCGCCCGGGCAAAGCTTGCTTAATTGTGGCAAGACAGACAGCCGATGGCGTATCCCTGCCGTACTTTCACGACGCGGCAATTGATCATCCGCCCGAGGCCGTGTTTAGCACGTACGCCGCGCGCGAACCCATCAGTCAAGATTTGGCGCACATGGTAGGTGTTGCACCTTTGGGCAGCGATGCCGTGCGCGTGCATCCAAGGCACAGCGTTGACTCGTGCCGTGCCATGTGCTGGGCCAATGCCAATTGCACGGCGTGGACGCTAGACGGCACCAATTGCAGAATCATGGGTGTGTCTGAAGCACAGCCCATGGTCACTACCGACGGCTTGAATTTAACGTGCATGGAGAAGCTGGGATTTGACGTCAGCCCGGCTTCGGCCGCTTGCTCGGGATTGCCGCTGGACTATGCATTTTCTCAAAAGCACAAGAAATGTGTGCACCTGGATGATTATTTGCAGCAGCCCTGGTGCCCCGAGCCGTGGACCACCGCAACGGCCTCACAGCCCGTGCCGGAACTGTCGCACAGCGGTGCTGCGTTTGCATCGTACCCGAGAGCAACGTGCGTGTGCGGCACGAACGAGCACGTGGTCGGTGCCAGCAGCCCGGACGGCCGCACTGGCTTGCGGTGTAGCGGCAACGGAGCTGCGGTGCGACACCCGGGTACGTACTCCCAAGCGGACTACAAGGCCTTTCGTGTATTCATGCGAACCGATGTCACCGTGCTGGAAACCTTTGCGTGTGCCGTTGCTGAGATGTGCTTGGACGAGGCCGTAGCACGGTGCAACATGGTGTCTGAATGTGTCGGTGCTATTGTCGACGGTGCGACGCACACGGTCGAAATTGTAGCCGGCATTGTTGACACAGAGCAATCGCTTCTCAACCCCGTTGGTAAAACAGAAGAAGAAAAAAAGCGCGACTCAGCAAGATCGGCCAGCCTGCCAAAAACGTATGAAGCACCCGACCAGATCTTTATTCAACACAGCCCATCCAGCCACGTACAAGAAGGTGCATCGTGCAACGTGCCTTGGATGCACTTTGTGGACCCTGCGCTGGTGTGCACGCCAACCAACTCGTGGGTCAAGCAATCGGTGGACAACGTAGACAACGTGCGGCACGGCGCTGTTGTGTGCGGCGACAACAACTTAGCCAAGAATGCCGATCGATCGCGGCACGAGTGTGTCGACCGACCGCTACTGCGCACGTCACCAACATTGGGCGATTCTTTGCTGTCACAAAGCGTGAATCCCGTCTTCGTGGGCGCCGCACCGCAGGCTCATGCAAACGATACCACAGCCCTTTACGTTGGTCGTGTTGAGCAGTGTGTTAATCCACCGTATACGCTAAATGTGGGACCGGTGGTACAGCCTCAAGAGTGCACGGACACCATAAGCATCACAAGCTCGGACACAGAACCGTGGCGCGCGGTGCAAGCCGAGCATCCGACCATGGTGCGCGAAGTCTTACAGCTGAGCGGATGCCTTGAGACGGACAACCAAGTTCCTGCACACCTCGGGACAAGCATGGCTGATTTGTTTCAGTACGCCAAACAAGCGTGCGACAGAGCCAAAACAATGTATGCTCAATCCACGCTGCAAGACTTTCTGCAAGATGGAGGCAATCTTGCAGAAGACGTGTATCGCACAACAGGTTGCAAACAAATATCTTCTACAATGTTTGACCCATTGCAAATAAGGGTTATTACAACCGGCCGAGAACCACCAGGCAGGATACTGCAGAGAGGCGAAGGCGATTGTGATTTTGATTCTGATTGTGCTGATGGTCTAGAGTGCTTTCAAAGAAGCAACTTTCAGAATGTACCGGGGTGCTACGATCTGGAGGTAAATGGCAAAAAAGGCAAAGATGGCGGTAACCCCACGGGTGGAGCCAGAGATGATGACATATGCTTTGACCCCAGGGACAAATCTAGCTTTGTTCCCGTATTCACCGCAAGTACACCAATGTCGGTGTATTACGATAATGCAGCTTCGCACTGCACGTCGTTGGACTTGCGCACACAGTGCTGTGGATCGCCGGGGTGCACGCCAGCGCGGTGCAAAAAGCTGACGGCCACGTTGCCTTTGCCACGGTGCAGCGTCACAGCCGAGTCGTGCGTGCTGTTGACCGAGTGGCGAAAAGTTGTGGCACTGGGGGCCATTGACACGGCACGCGACAACACGAAATGCAGCGCGGTCAACATTGGCCAAGGCGCGTCTTCGTTGCTGAGTTCGCCGGGCGACGCCAACGTGCCGTCAACACGGATTCCGCACTATGCCGTGCCGTATCCCGGATTGTTGCCGCGTCAAGTTGCACCGGCGGCGCCCCAAGGACACACCTGCGTACCGTCGCCGGGCGCAGTCCCGACAACGTTTGCAAATAGTTTTTTGCTTGGTGACACCGAATCGACCCAAGTCAGCAACAATGTGTTGCAAGCCGCATGGTTTGCCGCCGGGTGCTTTAACACAGACAACGTTCCAAAAGGACAAAGCGGTGTCTCGCTGGCCACCTTGCTGGGCAACATGCGCGAGACGTGCAAGCAAGCAGAACAAGGCGACACCGACGCCGAGGTGCGTTGTTGTGGGCGTACAGGATGCAACGCGGTTCTGGCTTGTCCTGTTGTTGATCCCTTGCCGCTACCTTTGGCCGTGTGTCCCGATGAAACCATTGCGCACCGGCTTGGCAGCGGCTATGGCTGCCGTGCTCGCGCTTTTGTGGCTGGCGTTCAGTGCCAGCACTTGTGCGCTTTGGACACGGATGCCGAACGCTGCAAAGACCAAGTGGCGGTGCAGATACCGGACGTCGGGTGCATGCTGGTGCCGGCAAAATCGTGCACGCAAGTCAAAAAATGGGACGATCCAGATGTGTTTCCGTGTGCGGCCGGTGTCGACGTCAATGGACGGGCGTGCGTAGGTCAGGCCAACAACGACACCAAGACGTGCCAGGTCTACGCAGAACCCACACAAGGTACCAGCACAAACGGAGGCACCGGGACTGTTGCATCGGCCTGCCCACAGCACGAGGCAAACCCTTTGCACACGCCGTGGGCGTACCATCAGCAGCCGGGCCAGTGTGTGTCGTCGGTCTTTAGTGCAAACTTGCAGCTGCAAGAAAGCGTGCAAACATCGTGGACACTGTGCGAGCAAGAAGCCGCCAAGGTGCACGCCAATGAATTCAGCTACAATGACGTTACGGGGGCTTGTGTCGTGAACACGGCAAATACAACCTGTGTGACACTGTCGGATGTTGTAGAAACAGTTCGCGAACACAATCATTACGGCAGCCCCAAAATTGACAGCAGCGGCACGGATCTGCGAGCTTGGATAGGACTTGATGGCGAGCTTGGTGCAAAAACTGTATTTGCACAAGACATGACGTCACCCCAAGTCGATGCATTTGTGTGCATACCAAAAAAAAAGTGCGGCACCAGAGATGCACACGGGCGGTGCATTTCAACCACAGAGAATGTGCTCAGCCAGTGCGACTTAGCGCCGCAATTGGCTTTGGGTACAGGATGTGTGACAGGGTGCACATCACCTAGTGAAGTTTACCGCTTTGTCAAGGGCAACATCAACGAATGTGTTTGCAACAAACAAAACAAGCCGTGCATGTACCCACTTGACGGAAAAAAGTACAACAACAAATTTAACAAGGAGGCCGTCGATCCTTTTTTGGACGACACTCGAACACGGTGTGCCTTGCACACGGACAAGGCATCGTGTGACGCAGATGACGCATGCACAAGTCGACCCATGGAGGACGATCGCGAGGCCGTGTACCTTAAGGTACAGGGGTTGCATTCCAGCGACAACTGTGACTACAGCACAACCGCACCGTGGTGTGCCAAAGTTTTGGGCAACAAGCAACCTAATCCCACCTACGCCGTACCTGAACTGCAAACCGCGCAGGTGGACTTTCACGGCAATTACGCCGAATTCCAAGAAAGCCTGCTGGGACAAGACTATGCTTCGGCGTTTTACAGATCGTGGCTGGCTTTACCGTGGAATCGTGACAGGTTGATGGCTGCAGCTGCACGAAAAAGCGAAGACGAAAATGACGAGAGACCTTTTTACGCCAGCGCCATATGGAGCGGTGCCGGTGGCCGCGACTGGGACAATCTCATGCAGTACGACAAGCGTTGGATGGCAGGCGCCGCCGTGGTCGCCATGGATGGAGAAGGCTTTCACGACGGGCTAGGAACTTTTGCAACATCAAATGTGCCCAACCCCGAAGTCACCGTGTTTTCCTGGAAATATCAAGGTAACCCACCGCCGGGGCAATTTGCGGCGTACAGCGATCGCTCGCACGCGACGCCCATGTGGTCGCCGCTGCGTTACTGGTTACTGGGTGCCTTTGATCCGTTCTTAGATAAGGGCGGTCCCAAAGTGACCGACGTCAAGCCACGAGCCAACAAAATTAAAGCTGCATTCTTGCCGCGCATTGTTGCGTTTCGTGGCAGACAACCGCGACAAGATCGTGGCGCCGAGTGGCTAGACGACGTGCTTGTTGATCGCGATGATGCGGCTAACCAGTGCCTGCAAAGCTGCGACGATGACGCAAATTGCAAGGCTGTGTCACTACGAAACAGTTTGTTGGTGTCCGACCACGAGCCCTTGAACTTTGTCAACACGGGCGGAGGATTGGGAGCACAGGGCGACAAATTTTATCGGCCACAAACGTGCCCCAACTTGTTCCAGCCACATGTGTCTTCGTTTCAGTATAACGTTGTGCGCTGGTGCCCATCAATGGCCGAGACCGCCATCAAAGAACTCTATAGTTGGGGCGCGTACCAGTACGTCAAAGATTTGTTCAAAAACGTGTTTCAATCTGTGTTCAGCGGAGGCTTGGCAGACAGCCCAGTTTCTGGCACAGCGATGTCAGCACAAAGCATCGGCCAACGTTTTTCCAACGTCAATTTTGTCAACCCGTTCGATTTATCAGATCCTGAAAGCATTGTTGACACCCTGCCAAGCTACGGCCAAGATTGGGTGCACGGCATGAGCGCATCTGTTGGCAAACTTTGCAGGCCCTTTACCACGGGTCCCAGCAGTCTGCGCGGTACGTCATTCACACTAGGCGACGGCCAGTGCCACATCCGGCTGGGGTTGAACCATTGCAACAAGTGCTGGAAGTCTCAGCCTAATGGCGGCAAGCTGGGCACCGGATCTAGCACCGAAACATTGCAACAACAGACGGCTTCCAAGATCATGTGCCGTCGATGGAAGCTTGCACCGCTGACATCACTGGGCGCAGACACCGTCGTGGCCAAAACACCGGGTGACACAGTTGTTGAGCTTGACAACTTTATTACGGCGCACGACGGCGACGTTGGCGGTGACTTTAAAAGCAACGACGCACCGGGGAATTGCCCACCTGGTTACACCGGTCCTGTGGCTGCGTACTCGCAAACAAAGATGTGTTGCAAAGGCACGTTCGTTACCGAGCAAAACAAAAAGTTGTGCAGGCCTAACGGCAAAGACAGCGCACTGCAAGAAAGCGCCCAAGCTTTGGAAGACGGCGTGCTGATCGCATTGGGTACACGCGGTAAATTTACCAGCATCAACTTACAAAATCACGACGACGACGTGCCCACCGATCCCATGCAGCTGGGCAAAGCACGCTTGCAGCGACCCACGCCAGTGCGTTTTCGATACACGACAATTTATCTACCAAAAACACCCATTGACGTTGCGGCGACGAGGAAATCCAGCACCGGCACACGGTACACACGGCGAAAGCAACCGCCTGTTCCTAGCGTAGTGCGTGCTGCGTCTAGCGCCACGCCGGAAGACAAATCAAAAGTAGTTGACGGAGACAACACCGCAAATCCCAGCACGGTCAATGTTGCACAGGCCGCCAAAGACGTGCTCGAATCACTGGGCGTGCAGCCGGACAATGACAACAGCTTTTGGGTGCAAAGGACAACGGTGTGCAACAATCGCCAACACCAAAGACCCGTGTTTACGTCGGTGCGCTGTCCCGAAAACTTGCCCATGACGTGCGCACTACCGTGGCCCGTGTACGCGCAAAACGTTGCAGACAACACGGCAAATGCACTACGTCCTACGGATTACCGCATTGATGGCACAAAGTGTGTTCCTATGGTAGCTGTGTGCTTGCAGGCGAGCTGGCGCTACGCTGGCATCGAAGGACAGTCGCTGTGCGCAGTGGCTGGTCGCTTGCTTGAGCTCATGCTGGACAAAGAAACTGCGACGTCTCCGGCGACAGCATTTGATCTGGGCGTGCCACCTCACATTGATGTTGGCAGCTTTACGTGGCCGGTAACGTGGCTGAACACAGACGATGATTTTGTTAACACGTCACCGTTTCGCACGCGCCGACCTGAGGCACCAACCGGTACTGTTTTTGGCGCGTGCGAGACGCGCAAGCCTTGCGACCAGCCGCCTTGCCCAGCGGGTACAGGGCTGGCCTGGACACGAGCCGGTATTCCTTTTTGCACTCGTGTAGGATCGGGATCGCGCGGGTTTCAGCAAAGCACGCGCGACGTGCCAAAGTCGGTGCACAGCGCTGAACAAGCCTTTGCCGGATTCGTGCGCAGTGCGTCGTCCGTTTCTGGTACTGGACCGGCGCTGTATTTGAACGCAGCGAACTGCAGCGACAACGGCTGTGGCGGTCTTGTCACATCACATTGCGATTTCAGCCACACCCAGGATCGCGCTTTCCCCAGCTGCCAAGCGCGCGATCGTGTCACCGAGGCGTGCTGCAGCAACGAAGTCACGCTGGTGCCATCACGCATGACACAACTAGAGGCGGACCTGCTGCGGGCGCCGAAAACGTTGCTGCACGCTGTGCAACCGCGCATTGCGTGCGAAGCACAGCATGGTCTGGCGTGCGGCAACGCCGAGTACGCTGTGCGCAGCACGCACGATACGTCGTGCTTGTGCAACACGGCAGCATGCACAACCGGCGTGTTGCCTAACGTGACCACCGCCAGCATGGCGGTGCTAGACACGGCGAGTGTGGTTGTCACACAAGGCCAGCGGTGTGGACGGCGCGTGCGCTGGGCACCGCAGTACTTGACGATGGGTCGCGGTGTGACGCGCTGCAACGGTGTTGATGACATCACCAAAGGCGGTGGCAGCGTAACTGCAAGCGGAGGTCAGATGTGCGGCTGTGCGCGCATAGATGACAACTTTGAAGCAGACGCGCGTTGGCCCCACATGTGCGACGCGCCCGGTGGATGCGCCATCCAAGGTGTTTTTGCGCACAACGTTAACGCGCAGGCGTCGTGTCCGAATGACGTGACCATAGCACCAAATACGCAAAACCTGTTAAGATTTTCCAGCGCGTCAAACGAGTGTGCCCACGAATGCATGCATCGCGGACCACAATGTTGGGCTTTTGATGTTTTAGATACCGGGGTGTGTGTTCTACACGTCGACCGCAACAGTTGCACGCAGATTGCAGAATACGTGCGAAACAAGCCGGTGTACAAAGCTCACGGCAGCCCGTCTGATCCACAGTTGGCAGCAACAGTTGCGGTGCCAAATACGGCAGCAACAGCAGAAGAGTGCGCTGATTTATGCACGGCACAAGCACAGTGCCGGGCTTGGGGCTACGCAGACAACACAAAATTGTGCTACCTTGCGCGCACAGTGCGCAAGTACGTCTTTACAGACACTGATCTCACTGTGGATTCCGTAACAGATCCTAATGTGGCACGGCAAGTGCAATATAACCAAGATTACGTAGCGTTTCTGCAGGCCAATGGTGTGAACACGTCGCTGCCCGTAAACGGATCGCTTGCGGCCGAACTGGTTGCAGAACTGCAGTTTTCATCAAACTTCAGCACGCCAATAAACGTTACCGACGACGAAATTTTGGGTAACACCACAAACCTTGTGGCGGCAAATGACACTCGTCTGACACCACCGTGCACAAAAATTTTAGGCGTTTTGCCCACCAACAGCATTGAAATGTGTGCACAGGCGTGTGACTTTGGCCAAGTCAGTCACAATTGCACAGGATTTACAATCAACACTAGTTGCACGCTTTGCGGCCAAGGTGGTGGCACCTATCAAGTCGATATTGGCGACAACAACAATGCAATACAGTTCTTTGCCATTGACCAAGGCGAAAAGCATATCGCGCACGCGACGTTGCAAGAATGCACCGTTTCCTGCAACATCGCACCGTCGTGTGGTTACTGTGCCCAAGTGCGCAGCGCGGCAAAGCAAGACCAGCCAAAATACATTGAGATTGGCACAAATCGTCCAGTTGCCAACATGCTGCTGGATCACGAGTACCCGTGGATTACAGACGGTCACATCAAGTGGGACCCTGAATGTTGCACCGAGGCGCCGTGCGGCCAGAGCCATGGGCCAAGCGCCTTTGGCATGGGTATGTGCCCCGGTCCGGCCGAAGACGCGCATCTGGCCGGTGAACACGCCGTCAGTGTTCTAGATACAACAGCAATGCGATGCGTCACACAGTGCGAACCCAAGTTCAGCAACGCACCGGCTTGCGACGCGTGCGCCGAGCCGCATTTTGATCCAGCAAGTAATTGCACTCAGTGCTTGCCTTTGTTTGCACTGGCATCAGATGGTGCCTGCTCGCTGTGCAAAGATCCCAAGGCCGACATCACGACCGAGTGCAGGCAGTGTCTCCCGGGATTTCGTGAGTCCGACGGTGGCGCGTGCCTGGAGTGGACGTGCAACGCCGAGCTACAATTTGGGCAGCAGTTTCCCAGTGTCACGGAAACAACAGACGTGGTGTTGCACGTGCAAACCGGAAACCGCATGGCCACCGGAGCCTTTGTAGGCACACCAGAACACCATGTCCCGGCATCCATGCGGTCCATCATTGTGCGGCACGGTGGCAACTTGTACTTGCTGGGGCACAATGCAAGATTTGTGGTAGAACCAGGAGCTGTAAGTGACAAAGCAGTGCTGGATATTGCAGACGATAGCGATTGGTTGGACACTTTGCCTATTGCGTTGAATGTGTCACAGCCTTTGACACGAAGCAATTTAATGGATCCTGATGGCGTGCTTGGCCACTTTCGATGCGGTGCTTCGGGCTTTAAAATGAGCGAAAGCGAGCTTGATGCGTGTGTAAGCTCGCAATCGGCGCAAACAACGGACCTGTGCACAAACAACGTGCTGGGGGCCAGTTCAAAGCAAGAGTGTGCAGAGATGTGCCACCAGTCACCACAATGCGTCACGTACGTACACCAAGCCAACGTGCCAGCCGTGTTTGCACCAAGCGTTGCAATTAAAAGCGAAATCAGAGCGTCTTGTCAACTGTACGACAGCACTCAGGCAGCGCAGTCCACAAGGCCGCGTAACGTCATGGTGAACAACGCTGATTGCGCAGGTGCAGGTGTGCGTGTGCCGACAGATGGCTTGGTGTCGTACACGCGACCGAACGATATGCCTGTGGTCAAAGCCTTGGACAGCACCATGCAGTTCCGGGTAGTGCGCGCTATTGACGTTGCAGGCAAGGACGCCGGGTGCTGGTTGCTGAGCCGATGGCACAAACACCGCGTGGTCGAAGAGCAGGACCCTAAAGCCACCGCAGCACAGGCGCCGTGTACAAACGGGCACGACAAGGTGTCTATTGCGTGGCTTGAAGAAAATGTGCCGTTGCAGGGCGACGACGTGCGCGGCACGCGCTTGGCCGGGTTTATGCCGCGCGCCATCACGAATTACAATTTGGTGGGTGGCACACTAATCATTGACAAAGTCAACGCGTCCTCGGCTTGCGTAGTGCGATGCACTGAAAACGGCACTAGTTTTGCAACGCGCTGGGACGGTGCCACACAAAGGTGCACGTGCTTTGATCAAAGCGACAATGAAATTCGCGTGCAAACTGACGTGGGTGCACACACCAACGTCGTGTTGACGGGCCGTCGACCCAAGGGTGCGCCGGTTGACGGTCGCGGACCGGTGCCGCCTAACTGCGACACTCAAGCTGTGGCTGGCACCGTGTTGACCATGCAAGCCTGCAATGATGCTACGGAAACGGTTTTTGACGGATTTGTGTTTGACAGCTCCAGCACGGTGACGTCGACACCGCGATGCCAAGGCTTGGTGTGCACGGGCAACACCGTGATTGATGCACTTGGCACAAGTAACGCAATTGTGCGTCTGCACAAGCACAACGTAACCCAGCCGGTTGCACAGCAATTGTTGGTGTTTGCGGAGGCCGACATTGATGTACCGCTGAACGTGACCACGCAATTGAACGCAGCGACGTGTTGCCAGCAGTGCAACGACCCGTTGTTTGGCGCCAACAGCTACTTGTTCCAGCAAGCGACTGGTGCGTGTACTTGCTATGATTCTCGTGCACGCACGTGCGCACCCGAGCTGCGCATGCATGCTGAAGATGGCAGGTGTCGGTATTGCACTGAGCCAGGCCAATTGTTGGCCGTGTGTCGTCTAGTGTCGCAGCAGCACTGCGCGGGCGTGCTGCAAGCCGAAAACACAGCCTTGTGCGACAGCGAACAATCCGTAATTACCTACAGTGGCCAGGGTGTGTCACAGCAATGCGACACACTGCAAGCACAAAACACAGCCGTGCAGGCCAACATTGGGTGTGATCGCTCGGCAGGCTGCGCACTGGCACGCCGTGCCAACAACATTTCAGCTTACTTTTGCGCTCCGGTTGATCGCACGAACACAGACACAGCCGAGTGGAACAAACCGCCACGTGCCGTGACCGTGCAAGACGCAAGCACGCTGCCGGATCCAGACAGCATGTGTCAAGTCATGGGCTACGCCCAAGGACGTTGCTCGACGGCTGATTTGAACCAAGCGAGCTCAAGGATTGCAACGTGCGCGTGCGCTTTGGACACCGCAGGCAACGCCGTGTCTGTGTGTCCCGGGATCGACTGCACCCAGGACACAGTCATTACGAAAGTGTGGTGCTGCGCGAATAACTCGAGCGAACAAGCACCGTGCGGTGCGGCGGCAACGGCAAGCGGCGTTGTGGCTGACATTACCACCGTGTTTCAGCCGCACAGCAGCTCCAGCATTGTGGCGCGCATAGGACACAGCAACGTGTGCAGCTCCAGCACCGAATTTGCACAGCGATTTACACTAGTGCGCTGTGCGCCACAACAATGCAAGACGATGGGAGATCTGGTGCAAAACGCGCTCTTTGTGGCTTCTTCGCAAGACAACGTGTTGCGCCGTGTCCCCAATGACTCGTGCGAAACGTGCGGCTTGTGCCGTCACCCTGTGGTGTATCGCACGGCCCTGTTCATGGAACGATCAGTTTTGGCCACCGGTGCATCCAAGGTGTTCAACAGCAGCACGTGCCCAGCCCACATACCAAACCGCATTGCAAGCACTGGGGCGTGTGCGCTGACAACGTGGGGTGGTGGGCCAACGTGCTGTCCGCCAGACGTTGTGTGCACCGGGCGTGCCAGCACTGCGCCCGTGTGTGACGTGCGCCCCGTGCTAAGTTGCGCCGACCTGGATCAAGCGTGCAAGTACACGCGACACGTGGGGTTCGAGTGCAAGAGTACCGCATCCGCCACGCTGAATGACGTTGAAACGGAAGATTTGTGCCGGCAGCAGTGCGACATTCAAGCTACGCCACCGTGCTTGCTGTACGAGTACGTGTCAGGTTCAAAACTGTGCCTGCTGGGAAAAGCAGACAGCGCCGGCATGCAAAAATGCGCCGACCCCAATAGCGGCGCGGCGCACCGCGAACCCAATCAGTTTGCCGTAGTTGCCGTCAAAGAACAACTGCCTGGGCAGGTGTGCACGTCAAACACGCTGCGACATTACGCGCAAGCTAACCACTTGGCTGGATCTAAAGACTTTGTGCTGTCTGCCGTGGCTCGCGAGCACAGCGCTTTGTACAGTTTAAACGTGGTTGACAAGATTACACGCTTGTACGGCTCGTTTGCCAGACAGTATAGATCGTTTCAGCTGACATTCCAGAAGCCGTACGACGTGTTGTGCGGAATAGGAGACGGCACAAACGCTTTGACGAATTGCCCCGGTACGCTCAGTTCAGTGTTGGGTC
>MDSZ01197831.1_pt1 | contig 43520 bp, 38 predicted proteins | sample 811201 | NCBI WGS metagenome assembly MDSZ01 (sample SAMN05326647, study PRJNA326480) | marine metagenome | isolation source: seawater | place: Indian Ocean: North | collected 2010 | reverse complement strand
TCGCTGAACTCATCGGCCGACGAGCTCAACTACGTAGCGCAAGCCAAGTGGAATCACTTCGAATTCCAGATGGGTCGCATGGCCGGTCTGGATCGCGCAAACAAGTGCATTCGCCTGGAAGCCACGCGCGATGAATTCGGCGTGGAGTTGGTGCCCTCGCGCGCACTGAACTACGACACCCTGGTGATTGCGGTCGGCAGCACGACCAATGATTTCGGCACCCCGGGGGCCGCGGAGCACTGCATCTTCCTCGATACCCGCGAGCAGGCCGAGCGCTTCCACCGTCAGTTGCTCAGCCACTACATGAAGGCGCACGCCGGCGAAAGCGGGCCGCGCGGCATCAACATGGCAATCGTCGGCGCTGGCGCCACCGGCGTCGAACTCGCCGCCGAGTTGCTGCATGCGGCCAAGGAACTGGCCGCCTACGGTCTCGATGGAATCAAGCCGGAAGACGTGAAGATCACCCTGATCGAGGCCGGACCGAAAGTTCTGCCGGCGCTGCCCGAGCGGATCAGCCAGCCCGTGCACCAGACGCTGCTGGATCTGGGCGTCACGGTGCTTACCGGCGCAGCGGTCAGCGAAGTCACCGCCGACGGCCTGCACACCAAGCAGGGCGAGTTTGTTCCAGCCAGCCTCAAGGTGTGGGCAGCCGGCATCAAGGCACCGGCCTTCCTGCACGAGCTCGATGGCCTGGAAACCAACCGCATCAATCAGCTGGTGGTCGACCCGACCCTGCAGAGCACCCGCGACGAGAACATCTTCGCCTTTGGCGACTGCGCCGCCTGCCCGCAGCCGGACAGCGACCGCAATGTGCCGCCTCGCGCCCAGGCGGCTCACCAGCAGGCCTCGATGCTGGCGCGATCGATCCGCAATCGACTGGAAGGCAAGCCACTACCGAGCTACCGCTACAAGGATTACGGTTCGCTGATATCGCTCTCGACCTTCTCGGCCGTGGGCAATCTGATGGGCAATCTGACGGGCAATGTCATGCTCGAGGGCTGGCTGGCAAGGATGTTCTACATCTCGCTGTACCGCATGCACCAGATCGCGCTGTACGGCATGCCCCGCACGCTGCTGATGATGCTGGGCGACAAGCTCAGCCGCAGTACCGAACCTCGCCTGAAACTCCATTGATGTATCGATGGCGCACCCGCGTGGTGCGCCATCTGGCGAGCACTAAACTGCAGGCAATAAAAAAGCTGGATGCCCGTGCGGACATCCAGCTTTTCATGCTTGCCGAGCAAGCTCGTATGGTGGGTCGTGTAGGATTCGAACCTACGACCAATTGGTTAAAAGCCAACTGCTCTACCAACTGAGCTAACGACCCAAAAATGGTCGGGGTAGGGGGATTCGAACTCCCGACATCCTGCTCCCAAAGCAGGCGCGCTACCGGACTGCGCTATACCCCGATTGGAATTTGGCTCCGCGACCTGGACTCGAACCAGGGACCCAATGATTAACAGTCATTTGCTCTACCGACTGAGCTATCGCGGAACTACTGACATTCCAGCCTCAACCGCGTTTCGCTTTCGCGTTGCCGCTGCTGAGGCGCGCCATTTTACGTAGCAAAAATTCCCTGTCAACCCCTGCAAACTGCTTTTACGACAATGCTTTGCAGCACGGGCATGGACTACTATATGTTTCATCGAACTGCGGCACGACGCAGGACGCGCCAGACGACGACGCCAGTTAGGACAGTCCATGAGCAGCCAGGACCAGCCCCCCATTCACCCCAAGGTGGTCAGCCTCGCCAGCCGCGGCATACAGCCGCGCTTCAGCGACCTGGTGCAGGCGTGCCGCAAACTGGTGATGAATCGCCTGGCGGAGCACCTCAACGGCGTCTTCGGCCAGGTCGACGACACCCTGTTCGAGTGCGCCGAGAAGGCCGAGAACAACAAGGTGCAGACGCTGTTCTTCGACAGCATGCGCGAGATACGCCGGCAACGCCCGCAGATCGAGCGCAGCTATCACCAGCAGATCGCCACCAACTTCTCCGATTTCCTCGACGGCAAGCTGCAGAGCCAGACCGCCGCGCAACTGGACTCCGAACACCTGGAGCTGGTGCAGAACGAAGATTACGAAGAGACCCTGCAAGTCACCAACATGGTCAGCCGGGTCAAGGCCCGCTGCACGCAGCAGCTGTTCGCCCTGGAGCAGCGCCTGGCGCTGCTCAACAACGGGCAGAAGCTCGGCGAGGACAACAACCCCTTCGGCCCGCAGGCCATTGCCCAGGCCTTTCGCGAGGCACTGGCGCCCTGCCCGTTCCCGCTGCAGATCAAGACCATCCTCTACATGCTCTTCGATCGCCATGTGATGCAGAGCCTGGACTCGCTGTACGGCGCCCTCAACCAGCGCCTGATCGACGCCGGCGTGCTGCCCAACCTCAAGTACAGCGCGCAGATCAACCCGAGCGTCAGCCGCCCGGAGGCACCCAAGGCAGAAGCCCCCGCGCCGGCGCAGCCAGCCACCGGAAAACCCGGCACGGCCCCGGCGAGCGCAGAGCCCGCGCTGCTCGACCTCGACCTGAGCGCGCCTCCCCCGAGCGATCCGTCGGCGCTGTTCAGCGGCCTGTCCAGCCTGCTGGACGAACATCGCCACAGTCATCCAGATGCCCCCCTGCTCGGCGGTACGCGCAGCATCGTCAGCTTCTCGCCGCGTGAGGCCAGCCGGACCTACAGCGCCAGCGAGCTGCTCGCCGCGCTCAACCGCATGCAACAGCAGTCGGCGCACGAACTGGCCCAGCGGCTGCAGAAGCCGCAGGCGGTCGAGGGCCTGAAGGCCGATCTGCAACAGCAGCTAGAATCCCACAGCAGCCTGCCCGGCGACAGCAAGGTTTCCGAGCAGGAAGCCGATGTGATCGACCTGGTCGGCATGCTGTTCGACTTCATCCTCGACGACGAGAATCTGCCGGACGCCTGCAAGACCGCGCTGTCGCACCTGCATACGCCCTACCTGAAGATCGCCCTGATGGACAAGGCGCTGTTCACCCAGCATCACCACCCGGCGCGGCGCCTGCTCAACACCATGGCCCAGGCCGGCGTGCTGTATGGCAGCGAGGGTGACGAGCGCGGCTTGCTGGCCAAGATGCAGTGGGTGGTCGAGCGCGTGATTCACGGCTTCAGCGGCGACCTGGCGCTGTTCGATGGCCTGATCGAAGAGTTCAACGAATATGTCGATACCCTGCGCCACAAGGTCGAGCTGCGTGAGCGCCGCGCGGTAGAAGCCGCCAAGGGCAGGGATCGTCTGCTCGGCGCGCGCGAACAGGCTCTGGACGTGGTGCAGCGCTGCCTGGAGCAACGTGACCTGCCGGCGATCATCCGCAACTTCCTCGAGCTGACCTGGGCCGATGTGCTGGTCTTCGTCCTGCTGCGCCATGGCGAACAGAGCGAGGAATGGCGACGGGCCAGCGAAGTGGCCGAGCAGCTGGCCTGGAGCGGCACCCCGCTGGACGACGCGGACACGCAGCGCCTGCAGGAACTGCGCGTGCCCATGCTCAGCGACCTGCGCAAAGGCCTGGAGTTGCTGGGCGGCTACCACGAAGATGGCATTCGTCGCCTGCTGCAGGACCTGGTCGCCTGCCAACACGCCGTGCAGGCCAAGCAGCCGCAACTGGCCGCGCAACTGAGTCCCACCCTGCCGGAAAGCCCGCTGGGTGCCATGCTCGGCGAGGATGCCGATCTGGTGCGCCAGGCGCCGTCACGCAACACGCTCTCGACACGTGCGCAGGCGCTGGCCAAGGAACTGGCGGATGTCGAGTTCGGCACCTGGTTCGAATTCGTCAGCAACGGCCAGAGCCGCGTGCTCAAACTCTCCTGGTTCAGCCCGACCACGCACAACTACATGTTCGTCGACAACAGTGGTCAGCGTGTCGCGATCAAGCCGCTCACCGTACTGGCGAACGAAATGGAGAAGGGCCTGGCCCGCATCGTCACCCCCGAACGCGCAACACCACTGGTGGATCGCGCACTGACAGCCATCTACCGCGTGCTGCAGCGTTTCACTGGCCGCGCAGCCGAACCCCGCTGAGGAATTTCCATGGAAGAGCGTCGCCAACATAGCCGCCATGGCACCGAGATGCAGCTGGAGGTCTTCGACCTCAACAGCGGGCAGCGCCTTGGCCGTATCGTCGACCTGTCCGCGGACGGTTTCATGCTGTTCAGCGACACCCCGCATACGGCCGATGCCGTGCTGGAGTGCCGCCTGGTCTGCACCTCGGAAACCCATGGCCTGCAGGAAGTGCACCTCGGGGCGGACTGCCTGTGGAGCCGGCCGGGTGCCGACGGCCAGCATTGCTGGGCCGGCTTCCATATCATTGACCTGGCCGAGGACCAGGCCAAGGCGCTGGAAGCGCTACTGGCCAAGCTGTAGCCCCGCCCGCCTGGCGCAGATGGCCACCGCGCCCTCTGCGCCACAACGAAAAACGGAGCCCGCAGGCTCCGTTTTTCATCCACCGGACGCTTACTGCGCCAGTTTCTTGTAACGCACGCGGTGCGGCTGCGCGGCGGCGTCGCCCAAGCGCTTCTTGCGATCGGCTTCGAACTCGGTGTAGTTGCCTTCGAAGAAGTTGACCTTGGCATCGTCCTCGTAGGAGAGGATGTGGGTGGCGATACGGTCGAGGAACCAGCGATCGTGGGAAATCACGATGGCGGCGCCGGGGAAGTCCAGCAGCGCGTCTTCCAACGCACGCAGGGTCTCCACGTCGAGGTCGTTGGACGGTTCGTCGAGCAGCAGCACGTTGCCGCCCTGCTTCAGGGTCAGGGCCATGTGCAGACGGCCACGCTCACCACCGGAGAGGTCCTTGACGAACTTCTGCTGGTCGGCGCCCTTGAAGTTGAAGCGGCCGACGTAACCACGCGACGGCACCTCGTAGTTGCCCACCTTGATCATGTCGAAGCCGTCGGAGACCTGCTCCCACACGGTCTTGTTGCCTTCGAGCGCCTCGCGGCTCTGCTCGACGCTGGCGATCTGCACGGTTTCACCGATCTCGATGTGGCCGGAGTCCGGTTGTTCCTTGCCGGTGATCATGCGCAGCAGGGTCGACTTACCGGCACCGTTGCCGCCGATCACGCCGACGATGGCGCCTTTGGGGATGCTGAAGGACAGGTCGTCGATCAGTACGCGGTCACCGAACGACTTCGACACATTGACGAAGTCGATGACCTTGTCGCCCAGACGCGGACCGGCCGGGATGTAGATCTCGTTGGTCTCGCTGCGTTTCTGGAATTCCTGCGACTGCATTTCCTCGAAGCGCTGCAGACGCGCCTTGGACTTCGACTGACGCGCCTTGGCGCCCTGGCGAACCCACTCCAGTTCGGCCTTCATGGCCTTGGCGTGCGACGCCTCGGCCTTGGCTTCCTGGGCCAGACGGTTGGACTTCGATTCCAGCCAGCCGGAGTAGTTGCCCTCGTAGGGGATGCCGTGGCCACGGTCGAGTTCGAGAATCCAGCCGGCGACGTTGTCGAGGAAGTAACGGTCGTGGGTGATCGCCACCACGGTGCCGGGGAAATCGTGCAGGAAGCGCTCCAGCCAGGCCACCGAGTCGGCATCCAGGTGGTTGGTCGGTTCGTCCAGCAGCAGCATGTCGGGCGCCGACAGCAGCAGACGGCACAGCGCCACACGGCGCTTCTCGCCACCGGAGAGGTGCTCGATCTTGGCGTCCCAGGCCGGCAGACGCAGGGCGTCGGCGGCGACTTCCAGCTGGCGCTCCAGGTTATGCCCATCGGCGGCCTGCAGAATGGCTTCCAGCTTGGCCTGTTCGGCGGCCAGCGCATCGAAGTCGGCATCCGGCTCGGCATAGGCGGCGTACACCTCGTCGAGACGTGCCTGGGCCTGCTTGATCTCGCCTACTGCCTCTTCGACGATGTCGCGCACGCTCTTGGTCGGGTCCAGCTGCGGTTCCTGCGGCAGGTAACCGACCTTGATGCCGGGCATGGGCCGGGCTTCGCCGTCGATCTCGGTGTCGACGCCCGCCATGATGCGCAGCAGCGTCGACTTGCCGGCGCCGTTGAGGCCGAGCACACCGATCTTGGCGCCCGGGAAGAACGAGAGAGAGATGTCCTTGAGGATTTCACGCTTCGGCGGGACGACCTTGCTGACCCGATGCATGCTGTAGACGTACTGAGCCATGGAGAACCTGACTGGTGAGAATGAGAGCTGAAAAAGTGGCGCACCCGGCACGCGTGGCGAAAACGTCGTGGGGACGCTGAACGTGCGATGCGCAACCGTCGTTTGCCGTCTGCGGCCGTTTTCGCGACCTCCGCAGCCTGACAACGTGCAGAGACCTTAGCCGCCACGGAGAGGAACGCCAAGTATGGCGCGGACAGTTCGCGCACGCGGCGCAAAGCTACCGCAATGCAGGCGACAGGGCAAACTACGCTCGTCGAGCGGAACTGGCACTTGGCCACATTTACAGGCATTCTAGCCGGCTGACGTGAGCAGAGGCCCGCTCGCGCTTGTCATAGCAGATACAACCCCGCACTGGCTGCAGGCTCATAGAACGTGTCGACTCCCTCATCCCAGCCGAACTCCCCCACGGGCGAGTCGCGTGCGCCAAGGCGTCGCGAAGCGCTGCGGCGTGCGCTGGTGGTCCTGGTGCTGGCGATTCTGGGCCTGCTGGCCTGGCAACTGGTGCAGGAGCATCGGCAACTGCTCGGCAGCCAGAAGCAGCTCAGCCTCAGTTACGGTGAACAGCTGGCCAAGCACCTGAGCCTGAGCATGCGCCTGAAGGCCCAGGCCGGGCAGGCCATGCTGCACAGCGCGGAGGACGCCAAGCACAGTAACGCCGAACTGCTCGGCACGCTGCGCAGCATTTTCCCGACCCTCAGCAGCATGGCCTGGTTCGACGCCAACGGTCAGTTGCTCAGCGACAGCTTCGCCAGTGCGAACGACCGCAGCTTCATTCGCAACCAGCTGCAGCGCAGCGCTTCGGCCGCCTACCATTTCGCCTTCAGTGCCCAGGACGGCGGCGCCCTGTACCTGCTGCTGCGGCAGGCCGACGGCAGCCATCGCGTCCTGCGCATGAGCACCAAGGCGCTGAGGAACTGGCTGCGCGAGCAACACCAGAGCGAACACGACTGGCTGCTCGAGGACCAGCAGAGCCTGCGCGTCATCGCCCGGGCCGACCACCTGCAGCAGGCGGCCGGCAGCATCGCACCGGTCACCGGCGCCGAGCAGGCGCAGAGCCTCGCACAGATTCCCCTGCCCGGCAGCGACTGGCAGCTGCGCCCGCTCTTCGATGCCGATCGCGCCAGCAACGAGCTGATGCCAGCGCTGGCCGGCAAGTTCCTGCTGTTCGTCCTGTGCTCGTTGCTGACGCTCCTCGCCCTCTACGGCCTGCAACGCGAGCAGCGCCGCCTGCAGCGCCTGAACACCGAGTCGCGGCGCTCGCTGCATCGCGCCGCCAGTGCGCTCGGGGCAGTCGAAGAACGCATTCTCGTGACCCAGTCCGATGGCAAGCTGCGCTACCTCAACCCGCAGGCCGAGGCGCTGTTCGGCCTCAGCAGCGAGGCCGCCTGGGACCTGCACCTGCTCGACCTGCTGCCCGACCTCGATCCGTTGCTGCTCAACAGCCCGCAGCTGGCCGGCGACCCCGGCCCCGAGCTGGTCCGGGTGGAGCGCCAGGGCAGCGCCCGCCTGTTCGCCGTGACCCGCAGCGACATCGGCGACGCCGGGCCAAGGGGTGGCTACGTCTGGGTACTGCGCGACGTGACCGACGAGCAGCAGGCGATGCGCGTGCTGCAGGAAACCCGCAGGCGCTATCAGGACATCTTCGACGGCACCGGGGTCGCCCTCTGCGTGCTTGACCTCTCTGGCCTGCGCAGCCTGCTGCTGCAGAACAAGCTGCGCGATGCCGCCGGCCTCCAGCGCTGGCTGAAAGCCGATGCCCAGCACCACACACTGCTGCTGGACCAGCTGCGCATCACCGAGGCCAATCAGGTGGCGCTCAACCTGCTCGGCGTCAAATCCATCGAGCAGGCCTGGCATCAGCTGATCGACAGCGGCCCGATCAGGCCGGACGACCTGCGCTACCGGCTGGCGGTCGCCGTGCTCGAAGGTCCCAACCTGGTGGAGCTGGAGACCCAGCTGGTCACCGCGCAGGGCCTGCAGCGCCATGTCTGGCTGGTCCTGCGCCTGCCGGAGATCATCCAGGACTACCAGGCCGTGACGCTGAGCATCAGCGACATCACCAGCCGCAAGCGCATCGAGCTGTCGCTGATCGAGCGCGAGCGCTTCTGGTCCGAGGTGGTACGTTCGGTACCCGACCTGCTCTACGTGCATGACATGCAGAACCGCCAGGTGCTGTTCAGCAACCACAGCCTCGGCCTGCAACTCGGCTACAGCAAGGCCGAGCTGCGCAGCATGCGCGAGGATTTCTGGGAGCAGGTGCTGCACCCGGACGACAGCGACTACTACTGGCGTATCCGCAACCTGCAGAAAGTGGTCGGCGACGGCCTGCTGCTCGAGTCGGTGCTGCGCTGGCGCCACCGCGACGGCCAGTGGCGCTGGTTCAGCATCCGCGAGCAGGCCCTGGCGCGCGATGAGCGGGGCCGGGTAAGCCGCCTGATCGGCGTCGCCAAGGACATCACCGAACAGATCGAACGCAACCAGTCGCTGCGCGACAGCGAGCAGCGCTATCGCCTGCTGGCGGAAAGCATCAGCGACGTGATCTTCTCCACCGACAGCAGCCTGGCGCTGAACTACGTCAGCCCCTCTGTCGAGCCGGTGCTGGGCTACTCCGTCAACTGGGTCATGGCCAACGGTTTCGCCAATATGGCCGCCAACCCGCAGCAACTGGTCGGCCTCAACCACCTGCTCGAACGCATTCGCGATGCACTCGGCGAACGCGATCGCCTCAACCGCCTGCGCGACGAACTGCCGGACCAGCTGTTCGTGTTCGACTGCCTGCGTGCCGACGGCCACAAGATCCCGGTGGAGCTGCGCCTGGTGCTGATGTGGGACGAGAACGGTCGCTTCGAGGGCATCCTCGGCGTAGGCCGCGACATCAGCCAGCAGCGCCGCGCGGAAAAGGACCTGCGCATGGCGGCGACGGTCTTCGAACACTCCACCGCTGCGATCCTGGTGACCGATCCGGCCGGCTACATCGTTCAGGTCAACAAGGCGTTCAGCCGGGTCAGCGGCTATTCCGCCGGCCAGGTGCTCGACCAGTTGCCCGGCATGCTCACCGCCGATCGCCAGCAGGCGACGCACATGCAGTACATCCTCGGCCAGCTCAACCAGCGCGGCAGCTGGGAGGGCGAGGTCTGGCTCAAGCGCAAGGGTGGCGAGAACTTCCCGGCCTGGGTCGGCATCACGGCGGTGCACGACGAGGAAGGCGACCTCGTCAGCTACGTGTGCTTCTTCAGCGACATCAGCGAGCGCAAGGCCAGCGAGCAGCGTATCCACCGCCTGGCCTACTACGATGCCCTCACCCACCTGCCCAACCGCACGCTGTTCCAGGACCGGCTGCACAGCGCCCTGCAACATGCCGAACGGCATGACGAGTGGGTGGTGCTGATGTTCCTCGACCTCGATCGCTTCAAGCCGATCAACGATTCGCTGGGCCACGCGGCCGGTGACCGCATGCTCAAGGACGTGGCCGTGCGCCTGTCGGCCTGCGTCGACGGTGACGACACCGTCGCGCGCATGGGCGGCGACGAATTCACCCTGCTGCTGCAACCGCGCGCCAGCCGCGAAGGTGCACTGAACCGCGCCATCCATGTCGCCGAGCAGATTCTCGCCAGCCTGGCACGCCCCTTCGTGCTCGAAGGACGCGAGTTCTTCGTCACGGCCAGCATCGGCATCGCCCTCGCCCCGCAGGACGGTGACGAGCTGAGCCAGCTGATGAAGAACGCCGACACCGCCATGTACCACGCCAAGGAACGTGGCAAGAACAACTTCCAGTTCTACCAGGCCGACATGAACGCCAGCGCCCTGGAGCGCCTGGAGCTGGAGAGCGACCTGCGCCATGCCCAGGAACAGGGCCAGTTCGTCCTGCACTACCAGCCACAGTTCTCCGGCGACGGCCGCCGCCTGACCGGCGTCGAGGCCCTGCTGCGCTGGAATCACCCGAGCCGTGGCCTGGTACCGCCGGACGATTTCATCCCGGTGCTGGAAGAGCTCGGGCTGGTGGTACAGGTCGGCGAATGGGTCCTGGAAGAAGCCTGCCGCCAGCTCAAGGCCTGGCACGACGAGAAGATCCGCATCCCCAAGGTCTCGGTCAACCTCTCCGCCCGTCAGTTCGCCGAAGGCGACCTGAGCGCGCGCATCGCCGCCGTCATCGAACGCACCGGGCTGCCGCCAGCCTGCCTGGAGGTCGAGCTGACCGAGAGCATCCTGATGCACGACGTGACCAGCGCCATGCAGACGCTGCACGAGCTCAAGCGCCTGGGCCTGTGCATCGCGGTGGACGACTTCGGCACCGGCTACAGCTCGCTGAACTACCTCAAGCAGTTCCCCATCGACGTGCTGAAGATCGACCGCAGCTTCGTCGACGGCCTGCCGGAGGGTGAGCAGGATGCGCAGATCGCCCGCGCCATCATCGCCATGGCCCACAGCCTGAACATGATGGTGATCGCCGAAGGCGTGGAGAGCCAGGCGCAACTGGACTTCCTGCGCGAGCACGGCTGCGACGAGGTGCAGGGCTACCTGCTCGGGCGGCCGGTGCAGGCCCAGCAGTTCAGCGCCCAGTTCAACGCTGCCGAGCTGTTCATGCTCATCTGAACGACGCGCATGAGGGCCACTTGTCTGCCTCATGACCGACCTTCATATGCCTGAATGCGACCTTTGCGGTAGAATCCGCCCCTTAATTTCTTCCGCCCAACTGGTTTTCAGGGGATTGCCATGTTCAGCCGTGATTTGAATCTCGCTCGTTTTGACGCCGAACTCTTTGCCGCGATGGAGCAGGAAGCTCAGCGCCAGGAAGAGCACATCGAGCTGATCGCCTCGGAAAACTACACCAGCCCGGCGGTGATGGAAGCTCAGGGCAGTGTGCTGACCAACAAGTACGCCGAAGGCTACCCGGGCAAGCGTTACTACGGTGGCTGCGAGTACGTCGACGTGGTCGAGCAGCTGGCCATCGACCGTGCCAAGGAACTGTTCGGCGCCGACTACGCCAACGTCCAGCCGCACTCCGGCAGCCAGGCCAACAGCGCCGTGTACATGGCCCTGCTCAACGCTGGCGACACCGTGCTGGGCATGAGCCTGGCCCACGGCGGCCACCTGACCCACGGCGCCAGCGTCAGCTTCTCCGGCAAGATCTACAACGCCGTGCAGTACGGCATCAACGACCAGGGCCTGATCGACTACGACGAAGTCGAGCGCCTGGCCGTCGAGCACAAGCCGAAGATGATCATCGCCGGCTTCAGCGCCTACTCGCAGGTACTGGACTTCCCACGCTTCCGCGCCATCGCCGACAAGGTCGGTGCCTACCTGTTCGTCGACATGGCCCACGTCGCCGGCCTGGTCGCCGCCGGCCTGTACCCGAACCCGGTGCCGTTCGCCGATGTGGTCACCACCACCACCCACAAGACCCTGCGTGGTCCGCGCGGTGGCCTGATCCTGGCGCGCAAGAACGAAGAGCTGGAGAAGAAGTTCAACTCCGCCGTCTTCCCAGGCGGCCAGGGCGGCCCGCTGGAGCACGTCATCGCCGCCAAGGCCGTGTGCTTCAAGGAAGCGCTGCAGCCCGAGTTCAAGGCCTACCAGGCCCAGGTGATCAAGAACGCCCAGAGCATGGCTCAGGTGTTCATCGAAAACGGCTACGACGTGGTTTCCGGCGGCACCGAGAACCACCTGTTCCTGCTGTCGCTGATCAAGCAGGACATCACCGGCAAGGACGCGGATGCCGCCCTGGGCCGCGCCTACATCACCGTGAACAAGAACAGCGTGCCGAACGACCCGCGCTCGCCGTTCGTCACCTCCGGCCTGCGTATCGGCACCCCGGCCGTGACCACTCGCGGCTTCAAGGAAGACGAGTGCCGCCAGCTGGCAGGCTGGATCTGTGAAGTGCTGGCCAACATCGGCAACGATGAAGTCGAAGGCCGCGTGCGCGAGCAGGTCAAGGCCCTGTGCGCCCGCTTCCCGGTCTACGGCAACTGAGGCTCAGCCTGAAATGAAGAAGCCCGCCGATCGGCGGGCTTCTTTTTGCCTGGGATTCAACGCAGCATGTCAGGCCGGTTGTTTCACATAGCGCGCCAGCTGGGCGTCGCGGCTCATCACGTCGAGGGTGGCGGCCAGTACCTGCTCGCTGGTGGCGTCGGCCTGGCTGAAGATGCTGCCGAAATTGTCGTGGGTGACCTTGGCGAAGTGTGCACGGTCCTTGGCCTCCACACCCAGCAGGGTGGCGTAGGCATCCAGCGCCTCGCCCTCACCGACCGCCATGTCTTCGGCGATGGAGTCGAGCATGCCGTTCATCGCCAGCATGGAGCGACCGTTGTAGCCCAGCGCACCGCTGGTGTCGCAGCCGTTGGTACCGGAGGTCATGCCAAAGGTGGCATTGCCCGAGGTGCCGTTGGTGGTGGTAGCCAGGAAGTGCGGCGCCATGCCGCGCTGCCCTTCGAACAACATGTTGCCCCAGCCGCAGCCATTGCCACCGGCTGCGTCGGCGAATGCGCCAACACTGGCCATACTCAACAGGCCAAAGACCAAACCCTTGCCCAGCAGTCGCTTGCTCATATCTATCGCTCCGCAATATCGAGTAGTAAAAACCGCATAAGGAGCTTTGGCGACACTTGCCCACCTGTCAAACTGATGTGTATCTGTCGTGAGCCACGACGTGGCGCACATCACACGACCAACAGCCTTGACTATAGTGATGTAAACACCTCAGGAGCATGGGCATGAGTGAACCAGCCAATGAGCGTCGGCGCTTCCAGCGCATCGCCTTCGACGCTCCCACCGTAATCGCCCAGGGTGAGCGGCAATGGAAGGCAGCGCTGCACGACATCTCACTCAAAGGCCTGCTGATCAGGACGCCGCGCGATTGGAGCGGTGACCCGGATCAGCCGTTCGAGGCGCTGGTGGAACTGGGCGGCGAAGCCCGGGTGAAGATGGAGGTGGTGCTGACCCGTACGCAGCCTCACTACCTCGGCTTCGTCTGCCGCCATATCGACCTCGAATCCATCAGCCACCTGCGCCGCCTGGTCGAACTCAACCTTGGCGATGAAGAGCTGCTGGAGCGCGAACTGGCGGCACTGGGCGAAGACGACTGAGCCGATCAGTGACGCAGGCAGGCAGCCTCGGCCTGCTCGCGGCGCTGACGTCGCGCCTGGAGACGCTGCGCCTCGCGGCGAGCATCGCGCGACTCGACAGCCTTGGCGTCGAAGTTGAAAGCACGGGAAAAGAAGTCGAAGAACAGGAACATGAGGGTGTCTCCTTGGTTGGATACACCCTCATGCTGCGCGTAGATAGCCTGCTACCTATTGATCCCGGTCAATTCTGCCCGGAGCCCCCTCGCGGCAGAACGCCGCAGCCCCGAAGCTACTCGAACAACGCATCCAGCGCCTGCTCCAGGCGCGTCACCGCGATGATCTGCAATCCTGCCGGCGCTTCCTTCGGCGCATTGCCCTTGGGCACGATGGCGCGCTTGAAGCCATGCTTGGCCGCTTCCTTGAGGCGCTCCTGGCCACTGGGCACCGGGCGGATCTCGCCGGACAGGCCGATCTCGCCGAACACCAGCAGGTCATGTTGCAGCGGGCGGTTGCGCAGGCTGGAGATGACCGCCGCCATCAGCGCCAGATCCGACGCCGTTTCCAGCACCTTCACCCCGCCGACCACGTTGAGGAATACGTCCTGGTCGTAGGTGGGGATGCCGCCATGGCGATGCAGCACGGCCAGGAGCATCGCCAGGCGATTCTGGTCCAGGCCCAGGGTGACGCGGCGCGGGTTGCCCAGGTGGCTGGTGTCGACCAGCGCCTGCACCTCCACCAGCATCGGCCGCGAGCCCTCCCAGGTGGCCATCACCACGCTGCCGGGCACCGCCTCCTGGGCACGGGTGAGGAAGATCGCCGAGGGGTTGGAGACTTCCTTGAGGCCCTTGTCGGTCATGCCGAACACGCCCAGTTCATTTACCGCGCCAAAGCGGTTCTTCACCGCGCGCAGCAGGCGCAGGCGCCCGTCGGACTCACCCTCGAAATACAGCACGGTATCGACCATGTGCTCCAGCACCCGCGGGCCGGCCAGCGCGCCTTCCTTGGTGACGTGGCCGACCAGGAAGATCGCCGTGCCGCTCTGCTTGGCGAAGCGCACCAGCAGCGCCGCGCTCTCGCGTACCTGGGCGACGCCGCCCGGCGCGGACTGCAGCTGCTCGGTGAAGATGGTCTGGATCGAGTCGATCACCATGACCTTGGGCTTTTCCTGACGGGCGGTGGCGATGATCGACTCGATGCAGGTCTCGGTCATCACCTTGAGCTTGTCCTGCGGCAGGTCCAGACGCCGGGCGCGCATGGCCACCTGCTGCTGCGACTCCTCGCCGGTGACGTACAGGGCCGGGAAGCGCTGGGCGACATTGCACAGGGTCTGCAGCAGGATGGTCGACTTGCCGATGCCCGGATCACCGCCGATCAGCACCACCGAGCCATCCACCAGGCCGCCGCCCAGCACCCGGTCCAGCTCACTGGAGGCGCTGGAGAAACGCGGAATCTCCTCGACGCTGACCTCGGCCAGGGTCTTGATATTGGCCTTGTCGCCCGCCCAGCCGCTGCGCCCACTGGGCGTGGCGCCCTCGACCACGGTTTCCACCAGGGTATTCCAGGCGCCGCACTCACCACACTGCCCCGCCCACTTCGGGAAGGTGGCGCCGCACTCGGTGCAGCCGTACATGCGTTTTGCCTTGGCCATGGGGTAGTCGTCCTGCCTGTTCAACGAAGGCTGGAACGATACCGAACAACTGGATAAATTTACAGACCAGGTCTATTTCACGTGGATACGTTCATGCAGATCGAACTGCTGCCCACCAGCGCCGAACAGCTTCCGCTGCTCGCCAACCTGTACCAGTTCTATGCCTACGAAAGCTCCGACTGGGAGCAGGAGGACGTGGAAACCGACGGACGCTTCTACATCCACGAGCCGCACCTGCAACGCTACTGGCAGGACGCCGGCTGGAGCGCACAGCTGATCCTCGCCGACGGCTTCATCGCTGGCTTCGTGCTGATCGAGCGCAGCGAGCTACCCGGCATCGACGCCCCGGAGTTCGCCGACCTGTTCATTCTGAAGAAGTACCGCCGTCGGGGCATCGGCCGTGCGCTGGTGCAGCAGCTGATGGGCGATGGCCAGCCCTGGCTGCTGCGCTACTACTGCCAGGACGAACTGGCCCGGGCCTTCTGGCAACGGCTGCTGAGCGAGTGGCCCAGACCCGCGCGGGCGATCTGGACGGAGGATGAAGCGGACGGGCTGCTCACCTACCTGATCAACCCGCCGGTGCATTGAAACCTGGGCCGGGGCTCAGTCCTTGCAACCGTTGCCGCAACCGCAGCACTGCCCGCTGGCACGCTTGAGCTGCCGAGCCAGTTCATCCTTGAGCGCGACGCGGTTGAGCTTGAGCGCCTGCAGGGAGACGTCGTCGAGCAACTCGATGCCGTCTTCGATCCGGCAGATGCGCTTGTCCAGCACCTCGTACTCCTCGGCCTGCCTGGCGAAGAGCGCATCGCCTTGGCGCAGGCGCTGCAGGGCGTCGCGGTGCTCGGGGAAATCATGGATCAGGGGGTGATGATCGACGTGCATGGTGCAGCTCCTGGCTAAGGTGTTGATCGCAGCCTAGCCCGCCGCCGTCGCCCCGCCCTTGACCCTGATCAAGCCCCCATCAGGTAGCCCCGTGCAGCAGGTCCGCGATCTCGTCCTTGAGGCCGACGCGCTGTAGCTTGAGCCCCTGCAGCATCAGATCATCGGCGACCGAACGGCCGTCCTCTATCTCGTAGATGCGCTTGTCCAGTGCCTCGTACTCCTCCGCCAGCCTGGCGAAGCGCGCGTCGCTCTGCATCAGCTTGCGCAACGCATCGTGCTGCTGCGGAAATTCTCGGTTGAGCGGGTGATGTTCAAGCGGCATGGAGGACCCTCCCGGAGATCGTCCTATTCAGCCTAGTCGAAGCTGCGCCAGGCGTAGCCCCGCCACACGAGCGCAGCAGGCACCGAGAGGAAATGAAATGTTGCAGCTTGCGTGCATTGTGCAGCCTGTTTTCCGTTAAATTGGCAGACCCTTGGTTACCAACACCCCTACATGACACTCCTGATAGCGTTCGCTGTCCTCTCCATCCTGGTTTCGTTCATCTGTTCCATTCTCGAAGCCGCGCTGCTCTCCCTCACGCCCAGCTACATCGCTCAGCAGAAGCTCGAACGACCGCGCCTGTATGAACGCCTGAAGGCGCTCAAGGACAAGATCGACCAGCCGCTGGCGGCCATTCTCACGCTGAACACCGTTGCCCACACGGTCGGCGCCACGGGCGTCGGTGCGCAGGTGACCATTGTCTTCGGCGACGGCTACCTGGGTGCCGCCTCGGCGATCATGACCCTGCTGATCCTGGTGCTCTCGGAAATCCTGCCGAAGACCATCGGTGCACGCTACTGGCGTACCTTCGCGCCCTTCCTGCCCGGTCTGCTGCAGGCGATGATCCTGCTGCTCAAGCCGTTCATCTTCATGTCCGACCTGATCATGCGCCTGTTCGGCGGCAAGGAGCCGGAGCATGACGTGCGCCAGGAGATCAAGGCCCTGACCCTGCTCGGCCGCGAAGTGGGCTCGCTCGACGAGGACGAGCAGCGCGTGATCGGCAACATTCTCGACCTGCACGAGATTCGCCTGCGCGACATCATGACCCCGCGCATCGTCTGCGAATCGGCCGCGCCGGACGAGTCCATCGCCGCGTTCAAGGCCCGCGCCCGGTTGAGCCAGTTCTCCCGTTACCCGGTGATCGGCGAGGACGAGTCGCCGCTGGGCGTGGTGTTTCGCTACGACGCCCTGACCGCCGAGGATGATTCGGCCGCGCTGACCAGCATCATGAAACCGCTGAAGGTGGTGCCGGAAAGCATGAACGCCGAGAACCTGATGACCCAGCTGATGCAGGAGCGTCAGCACATGTGCCTGGTGTACGACGAGTTCGGCAGCTGGCGCGGCCTGGTGACGCTGGAAGACATCATGGAAACCATCATCGGCAAGCCGATCCTCGACGAGACCGACGACATCCCCAACATGCGCCGCTTCGCCAAGCGCCGCTGGGAGCATCGCATCAAGGCGATCCGCGAAGAAGACTGATCACCAGTAGTTCTCCACCGCCACCTGGCCCGGACGCCGGGTCAGGCTCAGGTTCAGGCCACGGGCCTTCAGGCGCTGGCGGATATCGTCGATCATCTGCGGGTTGCCGCAGATCATCACCCGCGAGTCCTCGGGCGTCAGCTGCAGGCCCGCCGCACGCTCCAAGTCGCCGCTGTCGAGCAGTTCGGTGATGCGCGCCCCCAGGCAGCCCGCCGCCGGCTCGCGTGTCACCACCGGCAGGTAGGTGAGCTTGTGTGCGAACTCGGCCAGGTGCTCCAGGCCGGCGAACCCCGCGATCATCGACTGGTAGGCCAGTTCGGCGCGGGTGCGCGCGCTGTACACCAGCACGATGCGTTCGAAACGCTGCCACACCTCGAAGTCCTGGAGGATCGACAGGAACGGCGCGATGCCGGTGCCGCTGCCCAGCAGCCACAGGTCGCGGCCGTCGACGAAACGGTCCAGCGTCAGGTAGCCGGTGGCCTGCCTTTCCACCAGCAGGCTGTCACCAGCGCGCAGACGGCTCAGCTCGCTGGTGAACTCGCCCCCCGGCACCACGATGGAGAAGAATTCGAGGAACTCGTCGTGCGGCGCGGATACCAGCGAGTAGGCGCGCCAGACCTGCGTGCCATCGGCCTTCTCCACGCCGAGACGCACGAACTGACCGGCGCGAAAGCGGAAGCCGGCAGCGCGCGTGGTGCGCAGGGTAAACAGACTCGGTGTCAGGCCCTGCACGTCCAGCAGTGTCTGACGGGTGAACTTGTCTTCGCTGACGGTCATAATCGCCTCCTCATCGAATACCCGCCCAGTCTGGCGCAATCGGCCGACGACAAACACCGAAGGTTTGCATGCCTACTCTCGATACCCCCTTCGCCAGCCTCGACCTGCTGCGCCAGCCGCACCAGCCGAACGAGCCGCTGCAAGCCTTCGACGCCGCCGACGAGTACCTGCTCAATCATCTGCATGAGCAGGGCATCCAGGCAGACACCCGGGTGCTGCTGCTCAACGACAGCTTCGGCGCCCTGGCCTGCTCGCTGGCGAGCCACTGCCAGGTGACCAGCAGCAGCGACTCGCACCTGGGCTTTCTCGCCCTGACCAGGAACCTCGCCGGCAATGGCCTCAGTGCGGACGCGGTGAGCTTCGTTCCGGCCAGCGCCAGTGCGCAAGGCCCGTTCGACTGGGTGCTGATCCGCGTGCCCAAGACCCTGGCCCTGCTCGAGGAACAGCTGATTCGCCTGCATGGTCAGCTGGCCCCCGGCGCGCGGGTGGTCGCCGGCGCCATGGTCAAGCACCTGCCACGTGCCGCAGGCGATCTGCTGGAGAAATACCTGGGCCCGGTGCAGGCCTCACTGGCGGTGAAGAAGGCGCGCCTGCTGCAGGTGAGCGTCGCCGACAAAGGCGCAGCGAGCTCGCCCTACCCGACGCGCTACCGCCTGGACACCCCCGCGCTGGAGCTGGTCAACCACGCCAACCTGTTCTGCCGCGAAGGCCTGGATATCGGCACCCGGGCGTTCCTCCCGCACCTGCCGCAGCACGTCGATGCGCGCCGGGTGGCCGATCTCGGTTGCGGCAACGGCGTGCTCGGCATCGCCTATGCCCTGAACAATCCGCAGGCCGAACTGACGCTGGTGGACGAGTCGTACATGGCCGTGCAATCGGCGCAGGAAAACTGGCGCGCGGCGCTGGGGGAACGACCGGCGATCATCCGTGCGGGCGACGGCCTGGCCGAGCAGCCGGCCGACTCGCTGGACCTGGTGCTGTGCAACCCGCCTTTCCATCAGCAGCAGGTGGTCGGCGACTTACTCGCCTGGCGCATGTTCCAGCAGGCCCGCGCCGCGCTGGTAACGGGCGGCGAGCTGTGGATCGTCGGCAACCGTCATCTCGGTTATCACGCCAAGCTCAAGCGCCTGTTCCGTGGCGTCGAGCAGGTCGCGGCCACGCCCAAGTTCGTCGTGCTCAAGGCCAGCAAGTAAGCGCCGCGCAGCCCCGACGCTCTCCGTAGCCCGGATACCATCCGGGGCACGCGCAGGACCTACAACGTCAGGGTGAAGCGCGACAGCAAGGCACCGGGCAGCGCCATGGAGCCGGTCTGGCGGGCGCCGTAGGTGCCTCCGGGCAGCAGCAGCTCGGGCGTTCGGCTCAGCGCCTCCAGATGCTCGCCGAAGAAGCTGAACAGCGAGTCGTCGAAGCGCATGGTACTGACCGGGGCCTGGATCTCGCCGTCCTCGACCCAGAAGGTGGCGAAGCGAGTCATGCCGGTCAGGCGCCCGGCCGGCAGGTCGGAGAAGTTGCAGTACCACAGGTTGCCGATGTACAGACCGCTACCCAGGCGCGCCAGCACCTCGCCTTCCTCCAGCTCGCCGCCGTGCACGCGCAGTGACAAGGGGTATTCGCCGCTGCACGCGCCGTTGGCGGTCAGGCCGTATTCGGCGGCGCTGCGCGAGCTGACCAGGCGCTCGCCGGGCTGCCCGGCACGGATCAGCGTCGCGGCCTGCCGCGGCCCTTCGCGGGTGAACGCCGGCGCCAGGCCGCCCTCGATACGCTCATCCATGCTCAACATGGGGCTGAGCGCGGCCTTGCCGCTGAACAGGCGCTGCAGCGGGCTGCCACCTGAGGCCAGCGCCTGCGCACCGAAGCCCCAGCAGAACAGGCCGAACAGCTCCTCCAGCGCCGCCGGGCTCAGGTAGGTGCGATAGTCCCCCGGCGCCAGCGCCCGCAGCGGTCGCCCGAGGTAGGCCAGTTGCTGGCGCGCGCCATGCAGCTTGCCGGCGAAGACCTCGACATCCCAGCGCTCGCCGGCGTAGGTGCTTTTCACCGCCTGCGCGTTGCCGTGGAACAGACTGAACTCGAGATTGAAGCTGCTTGCCACGTGCCAGCCAAAGGCCCCCCAGGAGCTGGCGAAGCCCTGATACTGCGGCCCGGCGGCGAGAAAGCCGACCAGGTCCAGCCCCTGCGCCAGCTCGCTGATCTGCACAGCCATGGCAGCGGCATCCTGCGGCGCGACCGCGTCGCTCGATTCGCTGCGCCAGGCCTCGCGGTTCAGGCGCAGATAGGGATCGTCAGGCAGGCCCGGCAGGATGGCGCGCAACTGCTGCACAGCCTGCTGCAGCAACGGCAGGTCGGCCTCCCGCTCGCCACTGAGCGCCAGCTTGCTCTCGGCATGCCGCAGGCCCCGGTACAGCGCCAGGGTGACGTACACCTGGCGTACCGTACCGGCCTGGCGCACACGGCCCTGATTGAAACGAATGAAGGCCGAGTCCTCGGCGTTGTAGCCAAGGGTGAAGCCTTCTTCACCGGCCAGCTGCTCCTGCAGGAAGGCGAGCAGCCCGTTGAAATGCTCACGCGCGCGCATCAGGCCGCCCCTCCGAACACATCGATGTCAGCGAACACGCAGGCCGGCGAGGCATGACCGACGCGAATCACCTGATTGGGCTCGCCCTTGCCACAGTAGGGCGTGCCCAGCACCTCGAAGGTGCTGGCATCGCCCACCGCCCGCAGGTTGCGCCAGAACTGCGCGCTGATGCCGCGATAGTTGGGGTTCTTCACCACGCCCTTGAGCTCACCGTTCTCGATCAGCTGACCCCACTCGCAGCCGAACTGGAACTTGTTGCGCGCGTCGTCGATGGACCAGGAGCGGTTGTTGCTCATCAGGATGCCCCGCTCGATGCCACCGATCAGCGCGTCCAGACGCTTGTCGCCCGGCTCCAGATTGAGATTGGCCATGCGATCGATCGGCGGCCGGTTCCAGCTGCAGGCACGGCTGTTGGCGACGCCCGGCAGGCCACTGCGCCACTGCGACAGCGCGCCGCCGAGGGGGCGCTGGAGAATGCCGTCGCGGATCAGCAGCTCGCGCCTGGCGGGCGTGCCGTCATCATCGAAGCCGTAGCTGGCCAGCTCGCCGGGCACATCCGGAGCGAAGCTGACATTGAGCAGCGGCGAGCCGTAGCGGTAGTGACCGAAGTCCTCCTGGCGGATGAAGCTGGTGCCGGCGAAGTTGCGCTCGTCGCCGAGGATGCGGTCCAGTTCCAGCGGATGGCCGATGGATTCATGGATCTGCAGGATCATCTGGTCCGGCAGCAGCAACAGGTCGCGCGCACCGCTGGGCGTGTTCGGTGCCAGCAGCAATTGCAGCGCCTCGTCGGCGATGCGCGCAGCGCTGCCGGGTACCCCCAGTTGCCCGAGCACTTCGGCGCCGCCCTGGCGCGCCAGGTGGGTGCCGCCGAAGCTGCGACTCTGACTGTCGTTGCCGTCGCTGGCGGTCACGCCCACCTGCGGGAACACGTAGCGCTGAGCACGGCGCAGGCAGGCCCCTGCACTGTTGAGGTAGATCTGCTGGTGATCGGTGAAGACCAGGCCCAGGTGGCTGTCCACCAGCCGGCTGTCCTGCGGGATGCCCGCTGCCTCGCTGAGCAGCCAGTCGAACCAGTGCGCCGGTTGCGCCGGCGACTGTGCGTAGCCCGGCATGACGTCATCGGCCCGCGCCTGCGGCACCGGCTGCGCCTGCACGTCCAGCAAGTGCTGGCCGGCCAGGGCACGGGCAATCGCCTCGGCCCGCTCCAGCGCGTCCTGCAGGCCGCACTGGCTGATGTCGCTGGTCGCCGCATAGGCCTCGACGCCCGCGATACGCACCGTGAGCATGGCGCCGCCGTCCAGCGAGAATGACGGTGCCTGCGCCACGCGCCGGCGTACCCAGTAGGACTCCCGGCCTTCCTGGACATGACGCAGCGCCCAGAAGTCAGCCGTGGATTTCAGCGCGGCAAAGCGCCGCTGCAGGGTGTCGCTGAGGGCGAACATCGGGCCTCCCGGAAGAATCGGTAGAGGCTGGCAGTATGGGAACAAGCGCCCGGCATGAGCAACTGCCGGCGCGTGCCGGCAGCGGGCGCGAAGCGAGCCTCAGAAATCGACCGTGGCCGAGACCTTGAAGGTACGTGGCGCTCCCTGCGTCAGGTAGCCGCCATTGGCCGAGGCCCAGTAGTTCTCGTCGGCGACGTTCTCCACCACAGCGTTGAGCGTCAGCGCGCGGTCGTCTAGCCGGGTCTTGTAGCATGCGCCCAGGTCGACACGCGTCCAGGCCGGAATGCTGTAGTCGTTGGCAGCGTCGACATACTGGCCGCCGGTGCGCAGCAGCAAGCCATTGAAGCTCAGCCCCGGCACGCCCGGCACATCCCAGTCGGCACCGACATTGAACTGGAATTCGGGTACGCCGACTGCCTGGTTGCCATCGTTGTCGCCACCTGCGGTGCCGCGCAGCTCGGCCTCCGTCCAGGTCACGCCGCCAAGCAGACGCAGGCCACGCACGGGCTCACCGAACAGGCTCAGCTCGACGCCACGGTTACGCTGCTCGGCATCCACCCCATAGTTGCCATTGCCGTCGATCACGCCTTGCGGCTGCTCGATACGGAAAACACTCAGGTTGCCGCCGAAGCGGCCCCAGTCGAGCTTCGCCCCTGCCTCGGTCTGCCTGGAGCGGTAAGGCGCGAACATCTGGCCTCGATTGTTCGCCGCACTGGGTGCGGTCGGCCCCTGCTGCAGCGACTCCACGCGGTTGGCATAGAGGGAGAGGTAGTCGGTGGCCTTGAACACCAGGCCATAGGCCGGCGTGGTGATGCTGTCCTGATAGTTGGAGGTGCGCGCACCACTGGCTGCACTCCAGGCATCGGCACCGATGCTCTGGCGGCGCAGGCCCAGGGTCAGCAGCACACGATCGTCGACGAAACCCAGGGTATCGGACAGTGCCAGACTCCTGTTCTGCACCTTGGCGGTGGTGTCCGGGTCGTGCAGGTCACCGGATGGCGCATTGGCCGTCGGCACGGCCACGGGCGAACCGTCGTACAGATTGCCCACGACACGATTGGTCGCACTGGTCGATTCGAAGGCGTTGCGCTTTTCCTGCCAGATGCCGTTGGCCGCCAGGTTGATCCTGTGGCTGACCGGCCCGCTCAGCAGCTCGCCACGCAGCCCCGTGGCCAGGCTCAGGGTTTCCTGGTCCAGCGGCGAATAGAGGCGGCCGATACGCGCGGCGCCATCAGCGCCGTACACATAGTTGGAGGCGTACACGCCGTTCTCCCGCGTGTACTTGCCGCCACCGATCAGGTAGGCGGTCCACGACGGCGACAGGTCGTACTCGGCGCTGAACATGGCGTAGCTGTCTTCCAGCTGCGACCAGCTCCAGGGTTGCGCGTAGTTGTGCCTGGAGTCCGGTGCGGACGGCACCTTGCCGTTGAGGGTACTGGTGACGCTGCTGTTGGAGGTGGTGGTCAGGTACACCACCGAACGCCCCTGATTGACGCGCTGCTTCTGATAGCCGAGGTCGGCCGCCAGGCGCAGGTGCTCGCCGCGATAATCCAGGCCCAGCGTGGCCAGGCTGAAGCGCGACTGCTCGTGATCGATATCACTCTCGCCCTCGCGCTGGGCCAGGTTCAGGCGCACACCGAAGCGCTTGTCCTCACCGAAACGACGGCCCAGATCGAGGTGCCCGCCGACCCGGCTGGCGTTGGCGTAGTCCAGAGTGAAGCGGCGGGTCGGGGTATCCTCGGCGCGTTTGGAGACCACGTTGATCGCCCCGCCCACGCCACTGCCACCCGGCGCCACACCGTTGATGAAGGCGTTGGCGCCCTTGAACACCTCGACGCGCTCAACCGATTCGGTGGAGATGATCTGCCGCGGCAGGATGCCGTACAGGCCGTTGAAGGCGATGTCGTCGCTGTACAGCTGGAAGCCACGCACGACGAAGACCTGGGAGAAGTTGCCAAAACCGTAGGACTGGCGCACGCCCGGGTCGCTGGCCAGCACGTCGGCCAGGGTCTGCGCCTGGCGCGTCTCGATCAGCTCGGAGGTGTAGCTGACAAAGGCGAATGGCGTGTCCTGCATGTCCTGGTTGCCCAGCAGCCCGAGATTGCCGCCACGCGCCACCTGACCGCCGGCGTAGGTGCTCGGCAAGTCAGCACGTGCAGCGAGCTGCGCACTGACCGTGGCGGCATCCAGCTCCAGCACATCCGCGCCCTGTGCCGCGGGCACCAAGGTGACGGTGCCGTCAGCGCCCACCTTGAAGCTCAGGCCGCTGCCGCGCAGCAGACGCTGCAGCCCCTCGTCGACCGGGTAATCGCCCTTGAGCGCCACGCTCGTCGCCACCTCGCGGGTCAGGCTGGCGTCGTAGAGCAGGCGCACGCCGGCCTGCTCGGCAAAATCGGTCAGCGCCGAATCCAGCGCCTGGGCTGGAATGTCCAGTTCCACAGCCTGGGCCTGGATGGTGGCGAAGCCGAGAGAAAGCGCGATCAAGCTCGGGAGGAAGGGAATCGAACGCATGCGGATGTCCTGTGTGCTGCTGTCTTTTATGCGAAGAAGTCGCATTTGCAAGAGCAGAAGACGAAGCTGTCAGGCATTCCTGAACCGGTGCCGTGATTTTTTTGCAAAAGATTCGGGACAAAGGCACCAGCATCGAGACCACGGTGGACAAGAAAGCGCTGTCCACCTTGCGTGTAGCCCGGATGAAATCCGGGAATCGGGTCCAGCCCCGTGGCCGGGGCTTGAATCACGAGCGGGCGATCTCGATCAGTCGTCGGACGACACCAGCAGCACGCCAGCGTGTAGCCCGGATGAAATCCGGGGATCGGGTCCAGCCCCATGGCCGGGGCTTGAATCACGACCGGGCGATCTCGATTAGTCGTCGGACGACACCAGCAGCACGCCAGGCAAACGGGTCAGCTTCACCGGCAGGGTCGTTTCGATGGCGCGCAGCACCGCCTGTGGATCGTGCAGGGCGAATACCCCGGTGACCTTCAGCTCACGTGCCTTGTCGTCGAGAAACAGCACACGCTGCGCCTGCTGCCGCGACAGCTCGCTGAACACCTCGCTCAGTGGCCGATCACGAAACACCAGACGCCCGCGTTGCCAGGCCAGCGAGCGGGCAGCATCCAGCGCCTGCACCACCTGCAACCTCCCGGCCTGCCAGGCAATCTGTTCACCGGCCTGCACCGCCCTCTCGTGACCCTGCTCATCGCGAACCTGCACCTGGCCTTCGGTGACGGCCAGCAGCACCTGATCATCGAGCATGTTGACGTCGAAGCGTGTTCCGGTCACACGGATGTGCGCCTGGCCGGCATCGAGCACGAAGGGGTGCCTGGCATCGGCTGCGACGTGAAAATCGGCCTGACCACGATACATCCGCACATGCCGCAGACCACCCGCATCGGCATCCCAGTCCAGCGCCGTGGCGCCGTTGAGTTGCAACTGCGAACCGTCGCTGAGCTGCACGCTGCGGATCTCTCCTGCGGCGCTGCGCACATCCGCATGCCAGCCAGGAGGGGCCAGCCAGAACGCCAGCAACAGACAGGCCGCAGTGGCCAACGGCACGGACCAGCGTCGGCTGCGGCGCGGCACAGACAGAGGCACAGCAGGCGCTCGCTCGACCTGGCCCAGCAGTGCCCACAGCCGCTCCACCTCGGCCAGGGCAGCGGCATGCCGTGGGCTGGCCCGGCGCCAGCGTTCGGCAGCGGCGCACTCGGCCTCGCTGGCGTTGCCGGAGTTGAGCAGCACCAGCCACTCACGGGCCTTGCGCCGCAGATCCTGATCAGTCAAGGCGATTCATCCATGCGTTCCTGGCAGTACTCGAGAGCCTTGAGGATATAGCGCCCGGCCATGCTTTCCGAGACGCCGAGGCGCTCGCCGATCTCACGCTGGGTCAGCCCGTCGAGGCGATTCCATAGCAGCGCCTGGCGCAGATGTTCGGGTAGCTCCTGCATGAGGCCTTGCAGGCGAGCCAGGCGCCGGCTGTCCTCGGTCGCCCGCTCAGGCTCGGGCACGTCGCTTTCCAGCGTCTCGTCGATAGGCGCCGATTGCGGGCGGACCAGTTGCTGGCGATGGTGATCGATCAGCAGATTACGCGCGACCCGATAGAGAAAGGCGCGCACGTTGCCGATCTCCTCGGCGCGCCGCCCCTGCAGGCGCAGCCAGGTTTCCTGGCGCAGATCAGCGGCCAGTTCGCTGCAACGCGTCTGGCGAACGAAGAAGCGCAACAGCTCCCCGGAGTGACGCCGGAACAACTCTTCCGAAGAGGATGGATCGCGAGGCGGGGACACGGAGAAGGCTCGGCACCGGGAAAGGCCGGAAAGTATTACACATGAAAATGATTTTCAAATGTATCGGCACTGAGCCGACCGCAGGCGCCTGCATCTCAGCCCGGCGTGCCCAGCCCCGCCGCGCTCATGAACAGGCGCAGCAGCCAGGCCACCACGCCGAGGGCAGTGACGCTGCAGGCCCAGATCAGCACCAGCCAGCCCAGGCGCTGCCATAGCGGTTTCTTCTCTTCGACTTCGGTCATATCGCCTCTCTCGCCCCCCGATTCAACGCGCCACCCGCCGAAGCCCGCTGCCAGCGCAGCAGGCTTCGCGCAGACTCTCAGTGGTAGCCATCATCCACCGTGACCTTGCCGCGGAACACGTAATAGCTCCAGGCGGTGTACATGAGGATGAAGGGAATAATGAACAGCGCCCCCACCAGCATGAAGCCCTGGCTCTGCGGCGGTGCAGCGGCCTGCCAGATGCTGATCGACGGCGGGATGACGTTCGGCCACAGGCTGATGCCCAGGCCGCTGTAGCCGAGGAAGATCAGCACCAGGGTGAGCACGAACGGCGAATAGTGCGCGTTGTCGGCCACCGCCTTGAGCAGCGCCCAGGTGCACAGCAGCACCAGCACCGGTACCGGCATGAACCAAAACAGGTTGGGCAGGCTAAACCAGCGTTCGGCGATGGGCGCATGGGCGAACGGCGTCCACAGGCTGACGATGGCCGTCACGCCGAGCAACACCAGCACCAGCGGTCGCGCCATGTCGTGCATCTGCTGCTGCAGGCGGCCTTCGGTTTTCATGATCAGCCAGGTGCAGCCGAGCAGCGCGTAGGCCGCGATCAGGGCCAGCCCGCAGAACACCGAGAACGGCGTCAGCCAGTCGAAGGCGCCACCGGCGAAGGTGCGGTCGACCACTTCGAAACCGTCGATGTAGGCGCCCAGCGCCACGCCCTGGCAGAAGGTCGCGGTCAGCGAGCCGCCGATAAAGGCCTTGTCCCACAGATGCCGCTTGGCGGCCTTGGCCTTGAAGCGGAACTCGAAGGCCACACCGCGGAAGATCAGCCCCAGCAGCATCAGGATCAGCGGCAGGTAGAGCGCATCCAGCACCACCGCATAGGCCAGCGGGAAGGCGCCGAACAGCGCCGCGCCACCGAGCACCAGCCAGGTCTCGTTGCCGTCCCAGACCGGCGCGACGGTGTTCATCATCACGTCACGCTCGCCGTCGTCACGAACGAAGGGGAAGAGGATGCCGATGCCGAGGTCGAAGCCATCCATCACCACATACATCATCACACCGAAGGCGATGATCACCGCCCAGATCAGCGGAAGGTCGATACCCATGTTCAGTTCCTCTCCGGCAAGCTGTCGGTTTCACCGTCTTCCAGGCCTTCTTCCGCAGCGGACATCGGCCGTGCCGGGGTCCGCGGCTGGCCAGGCCCGCCTTCGGTGCTGTCCTTGCCCTCGTCGATCTTCGGCCCCTTGCGCACCAGGCGCAGCATGTAGCCGATACCGGCGCCGAAGAGCACGAAATACACCAGCACGAACAGCGCCAGGGTGATGCCCATCTGCGCCGCACTGTGCCCGGACGAAGCATCGGCGGTGCGCATCAGGCCATGGATGATCCACGGCTGGCGGCCGATCTCGGTGGTGTACCAGCCGGCGAGAATGGCGATGATCCCCGAGGGTCCCATCCACACCGCCAGGTGCAGGAACGGCCGCGACTGGAACAGGCGCCCGCCGCGCCGCAGCCAGGTGCCCCAGAGGCCGACCAGGATCATCAGCAGGCCCATGGCGACCATGATGCGGAAGGTCCAGAAGACGATGGTGGAGTTGGCCCGGTCCTCCGGGGCGAATTCTTTGAGCGCCGGTACCTGCTTGTCCAGGCTGTGGGTCAGGATCAGGCTGCCGAGCGCGGGAATCTCCACCTTGAAGCGCGTCTCCTCGCGCTGCATGTCCGGCCAGCCGAAGAGGATCAGCGGTGTCGGCTCGTCACCGATGTTCTCCCAGTGGCCTTCGATGGCGGCGATCTTCGCCGGCTGGTACTTCAGCGTGTTGAGGCCATGCAGGTCGCCGATGAAGGCCTGTACTGGCGCCACCAGCAGCGCCATCCATACCGCCATCGACAGCATCTTGCGGATCGCCGGGTTGTCGCGTCCGCGCAGCAGGTGCCAGGCCGCCGACGAACCGACGAAAAAGGCGGTGGCGAGGAAGGCCGCTGTGGCCATGTGCGCCAGGCGATAGGGGAACGACGGGTTGAACACCACGGCGAACCAGTCCACCGGAATCACCCGCCCGTCGACGATCTCGAAGCCCTGCGGGGTATGCATCCAGCTGTTGGAGGCGAGAATCCAGAAGGTCGAGATCAGCGTGCCGATGGCCACCATCACCGTGGAGAAGAAGTGCAGGCCCGGGCCGACACGGTTCCAGCCAAACAGCATGACGCCGAGGAAGCCCGCCTCGAGGAAGAACGCGGTGAGCACCTCGTAGGTCAGCAACGGTCCGGTGACCGCCCCGGCGAAGTCGGAGAAGGCGCTCCAGTTGGTACCGAACTGATAGGCCATGACCAGGCCGGAGACCACCCCCATGCCGAAGTTGACCGCGAAGATCTTCGACCAGAAGTGGTAGAGGTCGCGGTACACGGTGTTGCCGCTCTTCAGCCACAGCCCTTCGAGCACGGCCAGATAACTGGCCAGACCGATGGTGATGGCGGGAAAGATGATGTGGAACGAAATGGTGAAGGCAAACTGGATTCGGGCGAGATCGAGCGCCTCTAGGCCGAACATGTTACATCCTCATTCAGGGTTATCTCGGCCCCGGCACGCAAAGCCGAGCCATAGACTCCGAGTGTTGGAGTCGAACGCGCTGGAATTGTTCTTATGAAATGAGCAACGGCCGGCAAGCCGCTGGAGACGACGCGCGAAACGCGGCATTGACCTGGATCAATGCACGTTGAAAGACTAGCCGCTAACGGGCCACCTGGCGCTGTGGTGATTTGCCGCGTGACAGGCCGCCACAGGTGCCGCGCTCAACGGCCAAGTTCGGCGAGCAGCCACTGGCGGAACGCCTTGAGCGAGGGCAGCACCGCGTTGCGCGGCGGATAGGTCAGGCAGTAGGTGCGCTGGCTGGGGATCGCTTCGCCGACGCGCAGCAGATGGCCATGGCGCACGTCGTCCGCCACCAGCAACTGCGGCACCAGGCCCACGCCGATACCGCTGCGCACTGCCTGCAACAGGTGCGAGGTCAGCTCGAAGTTGGGCCCGCTGCGCATGCGCTCCGGGGCCAGGCCATGGCGGGCGAACCAGCTGGCCCAGAGCGGCGGATGGCTGGCCACCTGCAGCAGCGTCTGCGCGGCGATGGTCTCGGCGTCGACCACCTCGCCCGCTGCCAGCAGCGCGGGGCTGGCGACCACCACCATGGTTTCTTCCAGCAGCGGGTGCACCACCAGTTCCGGCCAGTCGCCGCTGCCGACGGTGATCGCGGCGTCGATCTCGCCGTCGGCGAAATCCACCGCCTGGATGCGCGAATGCACATGCACCTGCACGCCGGGGTTGGCCGCGTAGAAGCGATTCAGCCGGGGCAGCAGCCAGGTCGAGCCGAAGGTCGGCAACAGTGCCAGGCGCAAGGTGCCCATGCCGGAGCCATAGGCCACCGCCTGCAGCGTGGCGCTGCGGATCTGCGCCAGGGCATCGCCGAGTTCACGCAGGTACAACCGGCCCACGTCGGTCAGCACGATGTTGCGCCCCTCGCGGCGAAACAGGCGCACGCCCAGCTGCGCTTCCAGCGCCTGCACCTGACGACTGACCGCACTCTGCGTCAGCGACAGCTCCCTGGCTGCACGGGTGTAGCTCTCGTGCCGGGCAGCGGCCTCGAAGGCCAGCAGCAGCGACATCGAAGGCGTCAGGCGCCGGTGATTCATTCATATTCCTCATGAATTGATCGCGAAAAATACCCTTGTAGCACGGTCATGGCCCTTGGAAAATCAACATTATCCATAACGATACCGAGCCGTAGCCCTTCGCATTCAGAAGGTTTGAACGGCCATCTGCCGAGAACCGACCATGATTGCCCGCATCCCCACGCCCGCCGCACCGGCGGCCCCCTACCTGGCCTTTCTCGACGCCCTGCGCAGCGCCGGCTTCCGCGGCGAGATCGCCCGCGATCACGCCAGCCGCACGGTACTGGCCACCGACAACTCGATCTACCAGCGCCTGCCGCAGTCGGCGGTGTTCCCGCTGGATGCGGAAGACGTGCAGGTCCTGGCCCGTGTCGCCGCCGAACCGGCCCATCGCAGCGTGCGCCTGACTCCGCGCGGCGGCGGCACCGGCACCAACGGCCAGTCGTTGACCGACGGCGTGGTGGTGGACCTGTCGCGGCACCTCAACCGGATTCTCGAGATCGACCCTGCAGGGCGCTGGGTGCGGGTGCAGAGCGGCGTGGTCAAGGACCAGCTCAACGCCGCCCTCGAGCCGCACGGCCTGTTCTTCGCCCCGGAACTGTCCACCTCCAACCGCGCCACCATCGGCGGCATGATCAACACCGACGCCAGCGGCCAGGGCAGCTGCACCTACGGCAAGACCCGCGACCATGTGCTCGAACTCGACAGCGTGCTGCTCGGCGGCGAGCGCCTGCGCAGTGCCGCACTGGACGACGAGCAACTGGCCCAGCAGCTGGCGCGCCAGGACCGGATCGGCGAGCTGTACCGCTGCGCCGAGGCCATCCAGCGCGAGAAGGCCGAGCTGATCGAGGCGCGCTTTCCCAAGCTCAACCGCTGCCTGACCGGCTACGACCTGGCGCACCTGCGCGAGGCCGACGGGCGCTTCAACCTCAACAGCGTGCTGTGTGGCGCCGAAGGCTCACTGGGGCTGATCGTCGAGGCCAAGCTCAACGTACTGCCGATCCCGCGCTACTCGGTGCTGGTCAACGTGCGCTACGCCAGCTTCATGGACGCCCTGCGCGATGCCCGCGCGCTGCTCGAACATCAGCCGCTGTCGATCGAGACGGTGGACTCCAAGGTGCTCCTGCTGGCCATGCAGGACATCGTCTGGCATGGCGTGGCCGAGTACTTCCCGCAGAATCCGGACGTCCCGACCCTGGGCATTAACCTGGTGGAATTCAGCGGCGATGAGGCGGAGGAAGTCGACGCCCGCGTCGCCGCCTTCGCCCGGCACCTGCAGCACGACAGCAGCGTGCAGCGCCTGGGCCACACCCTGGCGACAGGCCGCGCCGCCGTGACCCGCGTGTACGCCATGCGCAAGCGCGCGGTGGGCCTGCTCGGCAACGTCGAGGGCGAGGTGCGCCCGCAGCCGTTCGTCGAAGATACCGCCGTGCCGCCGGAGCATCTCGCCGAGTTCATCGCCGAGTTCCGCGCCCTGCTCGACGGCCACGGCCTGGCCTACGGCATGTTCGGCCACGTCGATGCCGGCGTGCTGCACGTGCGCCCGGCACTGGACATGAAGGACCCGGCCCAGGCGGCCATGGTACGGCCGATCTCCGACGCCGTGGCCGAGCTGACCCAGCGCTACGGCGGGCTGCTCTGGGGCGAGCACGGCAAGGGGGTGCGCTCGGAATACGCGCCGGCCTTCTTCGGCGAACTGTACCCGTCGCTGCAGGCGCTGAAGCACGCCTGCGACCCGCACAACCAGCTCAACCCGGGCAAGATCGCCACGCCCCTGGGCAGTGACGAAGCCCTGCTGAAGATCGACGAAGTGGTGATGCGCGGCGACCTGGACCGGCAGATCGACGAGCGCGTGTGGCAGAGCTACGGCAGCGCCGTGCACTGCAACGGCAACGGCGCCTGCTACAACTTCGACCCCAACGACGCCATGTGCCCGTCCTGGAAGGCCACCCGCGAGCGCGTGCAATCGCCCAAGGGCCGCGCCTCGCTGATCCGCGAATGGCTGCGCCTGCAGGGCCTGGCCGGCGTCGACGTGCTGGCTCCGGTCGCCAGCGGCCCGTTGCAGTTCCTGCGCACGCTGCCCGAGCGCTGGCGCAACAGCCGCCAGGGTGGTGACGATTTCTCCCACGAGGTCTACGACGCCATGGCCGGCTGCCTGGCGTGCAAGTCCTGCGCGGGGCAATGCCCGATCAAGGTCAACGTGCCGGAGTTCCGCTCGCGCTTCCTCGAGCTCTACCACCGCCGCTACCTGCGCCCGCTGCGCGATTACCTGATCGGCTCGCTGGAGTTCAGCCTGCCGCTGCTGGCCCACCTGCCCTGGCTGTACAACGCGCCGATGGGCTCGCGCCTGGTCAATACGCTGCTGGCCGAACGCCTGGGCATGGTCGACAGCCCGACGCTCAGCGACTTCGACTTTCGCGCCGTCTGCCGGCGCTTCGCCGTGCAGACGGCGACGCCAAAGCGCCTGGCCGAACTGGACGAGAGCCTGCGCGCCAGGAGCCTGATCCTGGTGCAGGACGCCTTCACCCGCTACTTCGAGACACCGGTGTTCGCCGCCTTCATCGAACTGGCCAGCCGCCTCGGCTATCGGGTACTGCTGGCGCCCTACTCGGCCAACGGCAAGCCGCTGCACGTTCAGGGCTTCCTCGGTGCCTTCGCCCGCACCGCCCGGCGCAATGCCCGGCGCCTGCAGGCACTGGCGAACTTCGGCATTCCGCTGGTGGGCCTGGACCCGGCCATGACCCTGGTCTACCGCCAGGAATACGCCAAGCTCGACGGCCTCGACTGCCCAGCGGTGCTGCTGCCGCAGGAATGGCTGGCCGAGGTACTGCCGAGCAGCGACGCCGAGGCGCCGAGCGGCAGCTACCGGCTGCTGGCACACTGCACCGAGAAGACCAACGCCACCGCGGCCACGGCCCTGTGGGGCCAGGTGTTCCGCCAGGCCGGCCTGCAACTGGCGACACAGGCCACCGGCTGCTGCGGCATGTCCGGCACCTACGGGCACGAGGCGCGCAACCTGGAGACGTCACGGGCGATCTTCGCCCAGTCCTGGGAGCCGGCCCTGGCTCGTGAGGACGCCGGCGAAGCGCTGGCCACCGGCTATTCCTGCCGCAGCCAGACCCAGCGCCTGCGTCAGCAGCGCCTGCGCCACCCGATCGAAGCGCTGCTGGAGCACCACCGCGCGCGCGGCTAGGGCGCCACGCTGTGGCGAGACACCCGCGAGGCTGTACGGCTTCGCACCGGGCTGAGCGCTGCAGCAGGGCGAAAAAAAGGGCGGCCACGCGCTACGCGGGCCGCCCGAATCACGGAGTTGCTTACATCGCGTGACCACGATGACTTGTGGCCACCCGTATTGGATTACCGTTCGAGGATTGCGGTCACACCTTGACCGCCTGCGGCGCAGATGGAGATCAGCCCGCGCCCCTCGCCGGCCGCCGCCAGCAGCTTGGCCAGGTTGGCGACGATGCGCCCGCCCGTCGCGGCGAACGGGTGTCCGGCGGCGAGCGAACTGCCCTTGACGTTCATCTTGCTGCGGTCGATGGAGCCCAGCGCGGCCTCCAGCCCCAGGCGCTCCTTGCAGTATTCGGCATCCTCCCAGGCCTTGAGCGTGCACAGCACCTGGGCGGCGAACGCCTCGTGAATCTCGTAGTAGTCGAAGTCCTGCAGGGTCAGGCCGTTGCGTGCCAGCAGGCGCGGCACGGCGTAGACCGGCGCCATCAGCAACCCCTCCTTGCCCTGGACGAAATCCACCGCAGCCGCCTCACCATCGCGCAGATAGGCGAGCACCGGCAGGCCACGGGCCTTGGCCCACTCTTCACTGGCCAGCAGCACCACTGAAGCACCGTCGGTCAACGGCGTGGAGTTGGCCGGCGTCAGGGTGCCACGCGGGCCGCGTTCGAAGCAGGGCTTGAGCGTGGCGAGCTTCTCCGCGCTGATGTCCGGGCGCAGGTTCTGGTCGCGGGTCAGGCCCAGGAACGGCGTCATCAGATCGTCCTGCCAGCCCTCGGCGTAGGCCGCCGCCAGCTTCTGGTGACTGGCCAGCGCCAGCTGGTCCTGCTCGTCACGGGGGATGGTCCAGCGCTGTGCCATCAGCTCGCAGTGCTCGCCCATCGACAGCCCGGTACGCGGCTCGCCATTGCGCGGGATATGCGGCGCGAGGTGGCGCGGACGAATCTTCAGCAGGCTCTTGATCTTGTCGCCGGTGCTCTTGCCACGATTGGCCTCCAGCAGAATCTGGCGCAGCCCTTCGTTGACGCCAATGGGGGCATCAGAGGTGGTGTCGACGCCACCGGCGATACCGCAGTCGATCTGCCCGAGGGCGATCTTGTTGGCCACCAGGATCGCCGCTTCGAGGCCGGTTCCGCAGGCCTGCTGCAGGTCGTAGGCCGGGGTTTCCGGCGCCAGGCGCGAGCCCAGCACGCACTCGCGGGTCAGGTTGAAGTCACGCGAATGCTTGAGCACCGCGCCAGCGACCACTTCGCCGAGGCGCTCGCCGTGCAGGTTGAAACGCTCGACCAAGCCCTCGAGGGCGCTGGTCAGCATCTCCTGGTTGCTCGCCCGGGCGTAGAGGGTGTTGGAACGGGCGAACGGAATACGGTTGCCGCCTACGATGGCGACCCGGCGCAACTGGGTCATGAGGACTCCTTGCTGGTCGAGAGAGCGAAGAGACGAGCGACTGCGCGTCAGCCGGCCCCCGGAGAATGTCAGGTTTACACTTTAGCCTTCTGGCCGCACAGGCTAAACCTCGCGCCGTTGCGAACATTGGCCGCCTTGCCGGCACATGAGGCAACAGAGTCAATTGCGCTTTGCCGACTGCCGCGTACAGTGGCAGCACTTCCGATTCGTCCGCAGGAGTCTTTCATGTCCGACCGTTACCTCGCCTTCGCCAACTCCTCCACTGGCCGTCGCCTGGTCGGCGCACTCGGCCTGCCGGCCCCGGTACGCCTGGAGCGCTGGATGGCCGGCCGAGTCAGACCGGTGGACGGCGCCCTGCTGCTCGGGGGCGAGGGTGACCTGCTGAAGAGCGTGCTGCCGTTCGCCAACAAGCTCACCGACCAGCTGTTCGCCGCGCGCGAGGGCCTGCTGGAGCTGCCGCGCTGGACCGCCGAGCACGGCCCCAGGCTCAAGGCCCTGGTGTTCGACGCCAGCCACCTGACCCGTTTCGAACAGCTGATCGAACTGCGTGATTTCTTCCAGCCGACCTTCAAGGGCCTGGCCAACAGCCCGCGTGTGGTGGTGCTGGGGCGCGCACCCGAGTCGATCAAAGACCCCATCGCCGCCAGCGTGCAACGCTCGCTGGAAGGCTTCACCCGCTCGCTGGGCAAGGAAATCCGTCGTGGCGGCAGCGTGCAGCTGCTCTATGTCGGCAAGGGCGGCGACCAGCAACTGGAAGGCGCGCTGCGCTTCTTCCTGTCGCCGAAGAGCGCCTACGTCTCCGGCCAGGTGCTGCGCCTGGGCGCCTGCGCTGAACAGGTGAACGACTGGACACGACCGCTGGCCGGCAAGAAGGCCCTGGTCACCGGCGCCTCACGCGGCATCGGTGCCGCCATCGCCGAGGTGCTCGCCCGCGATGGGGCTGAGGTCGTGCTGCTCGATGTCCCGCAGGCGGCCGATGCGCTGCAGGCCCTGGCCGCGCGCCTGGGCGGCCAGGCCGTGACCCTGGACATCTGTGCCGAGGACGCGCCACAGCGCCTGGTCGACGCCCTGCCCGAGGGGCTGGATATCGTCGTGCACAACGCTGGCATCACCCGCGACAAGACCCTGGCGAAGATGAGCGATGCGTTCTGGAACTCGGTGATCGACGTCAACCTCACGGCGCCGCAGGTACTGACTCAGGCGCTGCTTGACGCCGACAAGCTGCACGACAACGGCCGCGTGGTGCTGATCGCCTCGATCAGCGGCATCGCCGGCAACATGGGCCAGACCAACTACGCCGTGAGCAAGGCCGGGGTCATCGGCCTCGCCCAGGCCTGGGCGCCGGCACTGGGCAAGAAAGGCATCAGTATCAACGCAGTGGCCCCGGGTTTCATCGAGACCCAGATGACCGCCGCCATTCCGCTGGGCATCCGCGAAGCCGGACGCCGCATGAACTCGATGAGCCAGGGCGGCCTGCCGCAGGATGTCGCCGAAGCCGTGGCCTGGTTCGCCCAGCCCAGTTCCGGCGCAGTCACCGCGCAGGTGCTGCGGGTGTGCGGACAGAGCCTGCTCGGGGCCTAGCCGTAACGGCCCGGCGCGTAGCCTGCAATCAGGAGCGCGCCGGGGTTCGGTGCACTACGACAGAAGCGTGCAGCAAGGCAGGGATTGGGCGGCGACCGTCGCCACTCAAGCGCCGGCCACTCCCGCGTCACGCCTTGCCGCGTTTGCGGAACTCCACCGGGGTTTCCCCCACCCAGCGCTTGAACGCACGGTAGAAGGTGCTCGGCTCGGAAAAGCCGGTGCGCTCGACGATCACCTCGATACGCTCGTCGGTCTTGAGCAGCAGGTCCTTGGCCAGACGGCAGCGGTAATCGGTGATCAGGTCGTTGAAACGCACGCCGGCCATCGCCAGGCGCTCGCGCAAGCGTCGGGCCGGCATGTTGAGGCGGCCGGCCACCTGTTCCAGCGTCGCGCCACCGTCGACCAGCAACTCGGCGATCAGCTCACGCACCTGGCGCACCAGGTCCAGGCGCTCCACCTCGGCCAGCTGCCGCCGCGCCAGAGACTCGTGCATGCGCAGCAGGTCCGGGGCGGCGTGGCGCGAGGCCTTGTCCAGCACCGCGGCGTCGAACAGCAGCGCGCAGTCCTCGGCCCCCAGCCGTACCGGGCAACCATAGACCGCCTGGTAGCGCTCGGCCGGCGCGCCCTCGGCGTGCATGAAGCGCACCTCACGTGGATGAAAGTCGTTTTCGGTCAAGGCGGCGAACAGGCGGATCACCGCGCCTGCGAGCATCTCCGGAAAGTGTCGCGGGGTATCGGCTTCGACACCGAGGGTCAGCACCGCCATCTCGCCGTCGACGGCAAGATGGGCGTTGAGGGTATCGGAGAGCAGCCGCACGTAGCGCAGCGCATGGCGCAGACCGGCGCCGAAGGTTTCACTGGAGAGAAACAGGTATTCCAGGAGCAGGCCATGGAACGCCGGCAGATGCTCGGCCAGGAACAATCCCACATGCGCCTCGCCGCACTCTTCGCTGGCGGCTTTCCAGAACGCTGCCTGCGCGGCATGCGGGAAGCGGCCAGCCGGGAGTCCGCCAGGAGGCAGGCCAACCCGCACCAGCACACGGTCGGGGTCGGTTCCGCTGGCGCGCAGGGCATCGATTACCGGGCGCATCAGCGCCACATCGTCGGTCAGATCACGCATGATTCCTGCTGTTCTTCTTATTAGTGAGCGTTATTCGTGAACGGCGCCATCTTAGGGGCAGCGGGCCGCCGTGCGCAAACCGCGCAGCAGAGGGATTGGCTGCCCGGCATGCACGCAAGGCAGCACAGCCAATGCCAGCGCGTCAGCGGCGGTTAAGCTGCTGCCATCCATTCGCCAAGGAGTTCGCCCAATGGCCATCGACTGGCTCGATCTCGACACCCCGCCGGCCCTGCCCGGCCTGTTCCTGCGCGCAGCCCTGCGGCGCAAGGTGACTGGCCGCCAGCTGCCCGACCTCGGCCTGCGCTGCCGCGTGGAAGTGGACCCGCAGCACCTGGCGCGCTATCGCCAGGTCTGCGCCATCGATGACAGCCCCTACCTGCCGCCGGTGTACCCGCATGTGCTCGCCTTCGGCCTGCAGATGCAATTGCTCACCGACCGGCGCTTCCCCTTCCCGCTGCTGGGCCTGGTGCACCTGGAGAATCGTATCCGCGTGTTGCGCCCGCTGGGCGGGCTGGGGCCGTTCCAGGTCAGCGTGCAGGTGGCCGATCTGCAACCCCATGACAAAGGCGCCACCTTCAGCCTGATCACCCGCCTGGAAGACCAGCTCGGCCTGCTCTGGGAAGGCGACAGCCGCATCCTCTGCCGCGCCCTGCGCCTCGACGGCCAGGCGCAACCGCGTGCCGAACGAACGCCATTGGAGCTGACGTCACTGGCCGACTGGTCCGCCCCTGCCGACACCGGCCGCCGCTATGCGCGCGTGGCCGGCGACTACAACCCGATTCACCTGTTCGCCGTCACCGCGCGGCTGTTCGGCTTCCCTCGCGCCATCGCCCATGGGCTGTGGAACAAGGCGCGCAGCCTGGCAGCGCTGCAGGAGCACCTGCCGCTGGCCGGCTACGAAGTCGAGGTGCGCTTCCAGAAACCGGTCCTGCTGCCCACCCACGTGGCCCTGCAAGCCAGTGCAGCTGCACCCGCTGGCCAGTTCCACCTGATCGGCGAGCAGGATACGCCGCACATGGTCGGGAGCTGGCAGCCGCTGGAGCGCTGACCCAGGGCGGCAAACACGCTTGGTGCAGGAGCCGGCTTGCCGGCGCTCAGTGGCTGCGCGTGATCGCCGGCAACAGCGCATCGACGCCTGGCCTGAACAGGCTCCGGGAAGGCTGCCGAAGCGAGGCCCCGAGTTGCGTGCGGGCTACACACACCGCTTGCAGCGCATGGCGTTCGCGCCGAAGCTATGCGGCTCGAAAGGAGCCAGCCGATGAACCTGCCCGAACTCACCGCCCGCATGCACGCCATTCGCGATCACAACGACTGGCGTCGTTACCAGAGCCCGAAGAACCTGGCCATGGCCGCCAGCGTGGAAATGGCCGAACTGGTGGAGATCTTCCAATGGCTGAGCGAAGAACAGTCGCGTCAGCTGCCCCCTGAACAGCTCGCCCACGCGGGGCAGGAAGTGGCCGACGTGGTCCTCTATCTCCTGCAGCTGTGCAGCGAACTGGGCCTCGACATGAATCAGGCGGTGCTCGACAAGCTCGCCGACAACGAACGGCGCTTCCTCAAATGAGCGACCGCCACTTCGATGAACTCGCCACCCGCTTCGCCGAGAAGATCTACGGCGGCGCCAAGGGTGCGATCCGCCTGGCCGTGCTCCAGGCCGACCTGGCCGAAGCCTTGCCGGAGCGCAAGCTGCGCGTGCTCGACGTTGGCGCCGGGCTCGGCCACATGAGCCTGTGGCTGGCCCAGCGCGGCCATGACGTCACCCTCGCCGAACCTGCCGAGCCGATGCTCATCGGCGCGCGCCAGCGCTTCGCCGAAGCCGGACAGAGCGCCACCTTCATCCAGGCCCCCTGGCAGGAACTGCTCGGCCAGCTGCAGCAGCCCTACGACCTGGTGCTGTGCCATGCCGTACTGGAATGGCTGGCCGAACCGGCCGCCATCCTGCCGGTACTGCACCAGCTGACCGAGAAGAACGGCTGGCTGTCGCTGGCCTTCTACAACAAGGATGCGCTGATCTACCGCAACCTGCTCAAGGGGCACTTCCGCAAGCTGCGCAAGGAGCGCTTCGCCGGTGAAGGCCAGAGCCTGACCCCGCAACGCCCCGTCGACCCGCGCGAACTGGCCGCGCAACTCGAGCAGCACTGGCAGGTCGAAAGCCGTAGCGGCGTGCGCGTGTTTCACGACTACATGCCGCAGGAGTTCCAGGCCAAGGCCGAGTTGGTCGACCTGCTGGAAATGGAGCTGGCGCACCGTCGCCACCCCACCTTCGCCGGCCTGGGCCGCTACCTGCACTGGATCTGCCGACCGCGCTGAGCACGTTGGACGAAGCAGGCCGGGCGGCGTAGCCTGACCCTCATCGGAGATGCCGCGCGCAACCACGGAGACGACCATGCGCACCGCCATAGCCTTACTCGTCCTGCCCCTGCTGGCGGCCTGCCAGAGCCCGAATCCGTACCAGGCCGAATCGCTGCCGATGCCGCCGGCGCCCCCAGGTGCGGCCAGCACCTTCGACCACAGCGCCTATCCGGCGGCCCAGCGCGACTACGGCCGCTACCGCAGCTGGAGCTGGCTCGACGGCCGCGCGCCGGGCGGCGAGCAACTGGCCGAAAGCGTCAGCGCCGGCCTCGACCAGTACGGTCTGCGCCCCGCCCTGCAAGGCCCCGGAGATCTGCTGGTGCGCGCCCGCATCAGCCAGGAAACCCGCCAGCGCCAGTACTACGACGATGTCGGTGGCTACTACGGTGCCGGCAGCCGCTGGGATCGCCACTACGGCGCCTGGGGCAGCGTGCCCATCGTGCGCACCTACGAACAGAAAGTCGCCGTGGTACGCATCGAGCTGATCGACCCGCGTGACCGCCAGGTGGTCTGGTCCGGCAGCGGCGAAGCCATCGCCGGCAAGGACCAGAGCGCCCAGGCCGAGGCCATGCGCGTGGCCATCCGGGCCGCGCTGGACGGCTACCCTCCCTATTGATCGAACGCACTGGAGCTCATCATGCGCGCCCTGCCCTACCTGCTTCTCACCCTGCTGCTGAGCGGCTGCGCCAGCGTCAGCCTGGAGCACGACTTCGACCCCGGCCGCGACTTCTCCGCCTATCGCAGCTGGAGCTGGAAGGACGCCAAACTGCTCTACCAACCCGATGACGCGCGCCTCAAGAGCGACATCACCGAGGCCCGCATCAGCCAGGCCGTCGCCGACCAGCTCGAGCAGCGAGGCCTGCGCCAGGCCAGCGCCGGCCAGGGCGACCTGAAGGTACAGAGCGTACTGATCGTCGACGAGCGCCAGGACCAGATCACCACCCAGTACGGGGGCGGCTGGGGCGGGGACTGGGGAGGCTACTGGGGCGGCCCGGCCTTCACCGAAACCCGGCGCGTCGACTACAAGGTCGCCACCCTGCAGATCGACCTGTACGACCCCCGCGACGGCAAGCTGGTCTGGCGCGGCAGCGGCGAGCAGATCATGCGCAACCAGCCGCCGAGCCCCGCCGAGCGGGAACGGGCGATCCGCGACACCGTCACCCAGGTGCTCTCGCAATATCCACCACGCTGAACGAGGAACGCAGCGCGTGAATGCCCACCTGCAGTACCGCCCCGCCACGGCCGCCGACCTCCAGACCGTGGTCGGTTTTCCACAGAACGCCGATGAACTGTTCTTCTGCTACCCCAAGGCCATCTGGCCGCTGGATGTCGGCCAGCTCGCCGCCGCCATCGCCGAACGCCGCGACAGTGTCGTCGTGGAGCTGGACGGCAGGATTGCCGGCTTCGCCAACTTCTACCAGTGGCAACACGGCGAGTTCTGCGCCCTGGGCAACCTGATGGTGGCACCCTGGGCACGCAGCCGAGGGGTGGCGCAGTATCTGGTCAGCGTGATGGAGCGCATCGCCCGCGAACACTACAAGGTGCCGCTGATGAAGGTGTCCTGCTTCAATGCCAACGCGGGCGGCCTGCTGCTCTACAGCCGTATGGGCTACCGCGCCGTCGGCATCGTCGAGCGCCGCGCCCCGGATGGCAGCCGCGTCGCCCTGGTGCAACTGGAGAAACCCTTGTGAGTGCGGTGCGGCGTGTGCTGATCATCGTCAGCAGCGGCCCCAGCACCCCGGCCCGCTGCGCCGCGCCCTTTCACACCGCGACCCTGCTGGCCTGCATGGACGCCGAGGTCACCCTGTTCCTCAGTGGTGAAGCCGCGCAGCTCGCGCAGCTGTCGGTCGCCGACACCCTGCGCGCCAGCGAACAGGGCGAGCCGATTCGCCACTTCATCCAGCAAGCGAAACTGGCGGGAGCGCGCGTGCTGATGTGCCGTGCGCCGGGCGTCGTCATCGATGAGAACGCCCTGATCCCCGAGCTGGACGAGATCGCCAGTGGCGGTGAACTGGCGCAGATGATTCTGGAATACGATCGCGTGCTGACCCTCTGAGGACCGCCATGAACCTGCACGGCCTGGCCTTTCCCGACGACCTGCTCTACGCCCCGGAGCACAACCTGTGGTTGCGCGAAGAAGCGGATAGCTGCCTCACCCTGGGTCTGACTGCATATGGCTGCGCGCTATACGGGCAGATCTTCGCCTTCACGCCCAAGCGCGACGGTCAGCGCATCGAGCAGAACCGCAGCTTCGGCGTCGTGGAGTTCGCCAAGGCCGCCTCCTCCGCACGCAGCCCGCTGAGCGGCATCCTGCACAGCAGCAACGCCGAAGTCGTCCGGCGACCGGCTCTGATCAACCAGGACTGCTATGGAAACGGCTGGCTGGTGAGGCTGATAGCCGATGACCTGGCGCTGCTGAAAACGCAACTGCTCACTGGCGCAGCTGCACGTCAGGCATTCGCCGAGCGGATGGCGCGTGACGGCTTCGACCCGCAGGCAGAGGGCGTTCAGGTACTCGGGGACTGAAGCGAAGCGCGGGCTTCGACGGCGAGCAGCTTTGCCGTTCCCTTGTTTCAGCGCTGTTCTTGACGCAGTCGTTCGGTGGCCATGGCTAGTTTCGCTGACGTGCAGCATCCAGCGCTATTTGACGCAGTCCAGTTCGGCTACCTGCTCGAACGCCCCGGAGTCGATCACCGGCAGCGAGTGGGGCGCTTCAACCCGTTCCTTCAACTTGCTCGAGAACGCCATTGCAGACGGCTGATCGTTGAAGCTCATCTTCAGCGAGCCTATACAGACGATCCATTGCTCGGTCCCCTTGCTCTCAACCTTTTCAATCGAGATATCCATGCTGCCTCCATCGGTATACGGGTTCAGATCGGCAGGTCGGGTAAAAAAAAAGGCCAACCATGCGGTTGGCCTTGCCTAGTAGGTATGAGCAGCACCCACTTGCTCAGGGTGCTGCTCCAATCTCCCTCTACGACATTGCAAAAAAATGACGATAGCCGCGTTTCTCGGCCTGTCCACTCGTCCGACGCTGATGCGCTGCAACATTTCAGTAACATTCATTGCCTACCTTGCACGCGTCTAAACCGAGGGTTTCACCTTGATCCGCAACGTACGCAAGTCGCTAGACTCCATAGCAAGCAACAATGAAGACGCGGCATTCGCGCTGATGCGCGCCGCAGAGAACACTCGGGATGAGGTACTGCGCCAGCAGATGCTCCGCCTCGTCCACCGCCTCAATCAGGATGCCGTAGACCTTCGCATGCTGCGCGACGAGGTCTCCTACGTAGGCGAGAAACGCGCCTGAGCCGGCAATCATCCGCTACCAGGTACCGCCCCTTCCCCTCGCTGGGTCATCAGGCTTCTGTAGCGAGTAACGAGGGGGTGAACCTGCGCCTTGAAAGTGGCGGAAGGCAGTGAGAGTCGAATCCGTTTGAACCACTGCCCGCTACTGCCCTTCCCAGCCCAACGCTAGCAATACCGGGGCTTTCGCTCCTTCCCGCCTGCCCATTGCGGCACTCTGTCGCCCGTTGATTTCGACACTTTTTCGACACGTTCTGAATCGCCCCTGATTTCTTAGACACCTCCAAGCCTCATAATGAGGCCCATCAGGAGGTGCCATGAGCAACCAGCGTTAC